>Ga0315554_1001866_pt1 | contig 12341 bp, 11 predicted proteins | sample SalMarSW160370MG_FD_202114 | JGI IMG/M metagenome (GOLD analysis project Ga0315554, IMG submission 202114) | Salt marsh sediment microbial communities from the Plum Island Ecosystem LTER, Massachusetts, United States - Salt Marsh Sediment SW1603-70 ... | reverse complement strand
AACTGCTCGATGAGGCAGTGTTTAGGGCAAAAGCGGTCGTCGAAGAAAAGAATCCCGACCTGCCGCAACAAAAGAAAGACCAAATCGCAAATGCCGTCGGCATCGGCGCCGTCAAATACGCAGATTACTCCAACAACAGGACAAGCGATTACATCTTCAGCTTTGATAAGATGTTGGCTATGGACGGCAACACGGCGCCCTATATGCAGTACGCCTACGCACGCATAAAATCAATCGAACGCAAAGCCGTGTCCAGAGACGTAGATATCGAAACCGAGCTGGCCGGCATAACCGAATTGAACCTGACAGAACCCGCCGAGGTTGATTTGGCAAAGCACCTGCTCCGCTACGGCGAGATAATCGAATCAGCCGCCGCCGACTATCGCCCGAACTACCTGACAGCCTATCTATATGAGCTGGCCCAGAAGTTCAGCGGCTTTTACACCGATTGCCCGGTCTTAAAAGCCGCCCACGACAAAAGACCGACCCGGCTGTTGCTTTGCGATTTAACTGCCGCGACAATCCGCCACGGCCTGACAGAGCTGCTCGGCATCGAAGTCGTCGAACAAATGTAGTGAGGCAAATATGAAAATTGTGCAGAAATCTTTCATCATATCCACCGATAAGCGAAATCAGATGCTCGATATCACGGCTATGGTGCGCTCGGCCGTGACAGAAGCAAAAATCAAAAATGGCCACGCGCTCGTATATTGCCCTCATACTACCGCAGCGATTACCATAAATGAAAATGCCGACCCTTCCGTCATGCACGACATCCTTTTGACACTCGAAGAACTCGTCCCATATCATCGCAGCGGTTATCGTCACAACGAAGGCAACAGCGACTCACATGTAAAAAGTTCACTTGTCGGATGCAGCGAACATATCCTGATAAGCGACGGCTCCCTGAATCTGGGCACGTGGCAGGGCATTTTCTTTTGCGAGTTCGACGGCCCGCGAAGCAGGCACTTTTTTGTCCAAATCAGCGGCGAGTAAAAACTGGCTGGGCCTCATAAACTGTATATGAAAAACGACAACCGAAGAAACCCCTTTGGCAATGTCATCCTGCTGAGCATCGTCAGCTTCTTAAACGACCTCAGCAGCGAAATGATAATGCCGATTCTGCCGATGTTCCTCAAATCGCTCGGTGCGACAAGCCTGATTGTCGGCCTGACCGGCGGTTTGCAGGAAAGCATTTCAAGCATTTTAAAAGTCCTCTGCGGCTACTGGTCCGACAAATCCGGCAAACGAAAAATCTTCATATATTTCGGCTACGGCGTCTCGGTGGTTTTCAAGCTGCTGCTGGGCCTCTCCAGAACCTGGCACGCCGCGCTCGCCTTCGCCTCGGCCGAGCGCGTGGGCAAAGGCCTGCGAACCGCCGCACGCGACGCGATAATCGCAGAATCGATGACCACCAGCCGCGGCAAAGGTTTTGGAATTCATCGCGGCCTCGATACAGCCGGCGCGATTCTCGGCTCATCGGCATCATTCGTACTGCTTTGGTTTGCGGGCCTGGAGATTCGAACCATTATTATTGTCGCGGGCGTGGTCGGGCTGTTCGCACTTATCCCGATACGATTCGTCAAAGAGCCGCCGGTCGAAAAGCATAACGCCGGTTTGAAAATCAGCCTTGCAATGCTGCCCAGGCCCCTGAAGCTCTTCATACTCGTCGGCGGCATTTTCGCCCTCGGCAATTTCAGCTATATGTTTTTTGTAATGAACGCCCAACAACTGTTCACGGGCAAATCATCACTCGCGGCGCCGGTTCTGCTGTACATCCTGTATAATATTTTTTACAGCGTCCTCGCAGTACCGTTTGGTTCCATCTCCGACCGCATCGGCCGACCGCCTGTCATTATCTTCGGCTTTGCGCTGTTCGCGGTCGTATCGTTCGGTTTCGCGTTCAGTAATTCGCTTTGGCTTTTCATTATCCTTTTCGCGCTTTACGGAGTTGTGTTCGCCGCCGTTGACGGCACACAGAGAGCGTTCGTATCTGACCTGGCCGCAGCCAATCTCAAGGCGACCGCCCTGGGAACTTTTCACACCGTCACGGGCCTGGCGGCATTACCGGCAAGCCTTATAGCCGGTTTTCTCTGGCAGCGTATCTCCCCGGCCGCCACCTTTACGTTCGGCGGAACTATGGCTCTTGTTGCAGTTGTTGTCTTTTTGATTTTCCAAAAGAATTTTACCGCGGTAAAAACCCGCCCCGAAACATTTGACGAAAAATAGGTTTTCCGGATTTTTGAGTAAGACCTGAGCAGCTAAACCCTTCAATTTTAGAAGATATTCTTATCGGGGAAGTTGTCGTTCGGTGCGCAAAAAAACGGGCGAGGTGGTGGTGACCGGCTGGGGGGGAAACCGGTGTGCCACGCTGCCTCGCCGAGGTTTATAAGCTGCAAATCGCAGCGTTATATCAATTTATATTTCGGAATAATACCGGAACTTAGTTTACTATAAAAAGACTGTCAAATAAAAAACCTTTTCTTGCGAGGGAACTACAGCCCCAAGCTCCCCAGTTATATGCTCAATATACAGTGTCCATTGGGGAAAATCAAGTGTAAAATTCGTGTTTCGAGGAATTTTTAAGTCCTTATTATAACGACCTTTCGCAGCTAACAGGGCCTTTTGACGGTCTGTAAGTTGGCCGAAAATCGGGCATTTGCAGCTTTTTGCAGTAGCAAAATTGCCCTTTTAGTGATATTTTTTTAGGGTTTCGTTTGTTTGGCTTAGTCTGCCCCTTGAAAAATGGCCAAAATTAAAGAGAAAATTGAACGGCTCAGGGATACAATCGCAACGGTCTGCGGTCGTGCACAAAGGGACCCCGCCGAGGTCAAGCTGGTTATTGTCACCAAGTCGGCCGATATCGACGCCGTTAAGGAGGTGCTCCATCTCGGCTATGTCGACCTCGGTGAGAACCGGGCTCAGCAGCTGAAAAAAGTCGCCGGCCAGCTGGTCGAGTATCTCGAAGGCAATAACGCCAACGGCCTGGCAGCGCAGGATATCCACTGGCACATGATAGGCCACCTCCAGCGAAACAAGGTCCGCCAGGTCCTGCCGCTGATTTGGCTGATACACTCGGTCGACACCCTGCGGCTGGCGGAAGAAATCAACTCCGCCGCCGCTAAGCTTAACCTCAACCCAAAGGTCCTTCTGCAGGTCAATACCTCCAGCGAACCGCAAAAGTACGGTGTCCCCGTCGGTGCGGCTATTCACCTGGCCGAACAGATTGAGACGCTGCCCAATTTGAAATTGTGCGGACTGATGACAATGGCGCCACTGACCCATAACAAGGAAATCGTACGCTGCTGCTTCGCCAGGGCACGGGAGCTGTTCGTCGAGATGAAGGGTGAAAGAGTTGTCGGACCCGATTTTACCGAGCTGAGTATGGGCATGAGCAGTGACTACGAGGTGGCGATAGAAGAAGGGGCCACAATCCTGCGAATCGGCTCAGCCATATTTGCCGGCTGACCCGTCGGCTGCCGTGTTCGTTAATAGCCTGCAAAAGCCAAAATCCTGCAAAGTCATACCCCGAACAAGCCGAAAAGACCTGCTGGTATTGGTGGAAAAATAATTTTATTTTAACGTCCTATAAGTAAACGGGTAATGGGGACACCAATGACAAGAGCCGCATCAGCAGAAACGGCCGATTTGTTGATAAGTTTTACCGATGTCCTGTATCTGACCAACCACGGGCAGATGCCGGCTCGTATTCGCAAACTGCTCAGACAAAAAAAGTTGTCCTATCTCGTTTTGTCCGAAGCCGATTTTGCCCGCATTGTTCAGCGCCTCGACCTTATCGGAACTGTAATAATAGATATCCTCGGCACCGAAATTTCGCATCCCGGCCGGCTCGGCCAGGTAATTGAATCCCTCGAGCAGAATAATATTGGCGTAATCCTGCTCAGCGGAAACCAGCAGACCGAAGCCGCCCGGCCCGACTCTTACACAGACCAAAGCACCCCATCCGGCAATGGCAAGCTGTATCCGGTCGACCTCGACGAGCTGTGGATTCGCATCAGTGTCAACCTCGCCTACCGTAAGCAGAGTTCCGGCATGGTAATAAAACCCGCCGCGCCTCCGAAAAAAGTTGCCACCACCTGCAGCAACCGCCTTGCAGACCAGTTGAATATTACCGAGGTCCTGTTGGACAATCTTTCCGAGCAGTTGCGTCTGGCTGGTATGGTTCAGAGGGACTTCCTGCCTCAACATCTGCCCAATACCAAAAAACTCCGCTGGGCCACCGCGTTTTTCCCGGCCGAGTGGGTCTCCGGTGACATATACGATATAGCACGGCTCGACGAACAGCATATCGGTTTCTACGTTGCCGACGCCGTGGGCCATTCGATGCCCGCCGCACTGCTGACCATATTCCTAAAGCAGGCCCTGGTTATGCGTCAAACTTTCGGCGACGACTACAGCATATTTGCCCCTGCCGACGTTGTGAAGAACCTGAACCTCAGGATGACAGGCCAGCGATTAAGTGGATACCAGTTTGCCACCTGCTGCTATTGCCTGCTCAATACCGAAACACTCGAACTAATCTACGCCCGCGCCGGCCATCCCTATCCCATACTCATTCGTGACGGCAAATGCACGCAGCTCGAAATCAGGGGCTCTCTGCTCGGCATCTTCGAACAGGCAATGTACAAACAGCAGAGTATTAAGCTTCAAAGCGGCGATAAGCTCGTGCTCTACTCCGACGGCGCCGACCCGTTCATCGGTTCCTTCGACGACAAGAAAGGTTTCATCTTCACCGAGCAGTTCCTCGAGCTGACGCACCAGCCTCTGACGCAGATGTTCCAGGGTTTCAACAGCCTTGCCCAGGAACAGCAGCTCGACCCCAATGAAATCGACGACATCACAATCGTCGGACTCGAAGTGCTCTAAAGATTCGCATTGAGAAAAACAGCAATCCCGGTTTTTCCTTGACAAAACGGCGCTAAAACGCTATAATTCCCCGCAATTGGGGTGGAGTGTTCGAGTCGTCACGTATTGATTTCTTTGGCTTTGGGTTTAAAGTGCGCGCTCGGAATTCTGCTGTAATATTTTTGGCCTTTATCGTATTTGCCGCCGTCGTTCTGCCGGTATATGGCTCTACGATAACTTATGTTTATGACGGCCCGCCAAGGCCAATACCCGCCGATAGCAATTTGAGCATAGGCCTGATGGATAGCGCCGTCATCAATATCACCGACCATCGAATTATCAGCGACATCAACGTGGCGATTGACATCACACACACCAATGTCTTCGATTTGGAAATAATGCTGCAGGGTCCGAACGGCCGGGAAATTTACCTCAACGCCTATTACGATACCAAGAGCTTTTTCAACGAGCCGAACTATTCAAATACGATATTCGATGACGAAGCCGCCCTGGCCATTGAGCAGGCCGGTGCCCCGTTCACCGGCAGGTTCAGACCAATGAGCGGAAATTTACTCAGCACATTCGACGGTGCCGACGCCTTCGGTCAGTGGCGGCTGCGCATAAACGACCTCTACCACGATGACAAGGGGTATCTGGAAAACTTCGAACTGATAATTACCGTGCCGGAACCGGCAACGTTTGTGCTTTTTACCCTGGCAGGCTGCCTTCTGCGGCGCCGCAGCTAATCTTTCAAATCCAGGCCTGCGTCTTTTTCCATTACCTTTTTCGCCTGCTCGGCTTTGAACTCCGACAGCTTCCTGTTCAAAGCCTCGTCCGACAGCGCCAGAATCTGCACCGCCAGAATCGCCGCGTTTTTCGCTCCCGCCTTGCCGATAGCAACTGTCGCAACCGGCACACCCGGCGGCATCTGAACTGTGCTCAAAAGTGCATCCAGTCCGCCGACGCCTTTGTCGCTGTCTATGGGCACGCCGATAACAGGCAGGGTTGTCCTGGCCGCAAGAGAGCCGGCCAGATGCGCCGCCATACCAGCCGCCGCAATTATTACTTTTGTACCGTTCGCCGCAGCCTTATCCGCAAATTCCGCCGCCATTTGAGGCGTTCTGTGCGCCGAGATTACCCGCACCGTCGGCTCTATTCCGAATTCCTGCAATTGCTCGATACAGCTTTTCATCACCTTCATATCGCTGTCCGAGCCCATTACCACCGCCACCGCTTGTTTATTTTCAGATGCCATTGTTTTTCTTAGCCCCTGAGCTTAAAATGACTTTTAATCTGAACGAGCAGGTTTCGTTATCATAGCGATGGAGTCTTCAAAATGCAAACGAGAAAGCCGGTCGTCGCCGGTCAGTTCTACGCGGGCACGCGGGACTCCTGCCTTGCCGAGCTGACGCAGTGCCTCGCCGAGCGCGAGATTACAGAATCCCTGCCTGATACTATTGTTGCCGGTATCGTCCCGCACGCAGGCTGGGTCTTCAGCGGCTCACTGGCGGCGATGGTCTTTTCCGCCGTCAAACAGCAGAACGATTCCGTCGATACCTTCGTAATCTTTGGTGCTGCTCATAGCTATCACGGCCGCGAACCGGCAGTTTACGATAAAGGCGCCTGGCTGACTCCTCTCGGTGAGATGCCCATCGACGAATCCCTTGCCCGCTGGGCTTTGCATAACGGGCCCGCTGTAGCCAATCCTGGTGCGCATACCTACGAGCACAGCATCGAGGTGCAGTTGCCGTTCATCCAGCACATTTTCCCCAATGCCAAACTGCTGCCGATACTTACACCCCCGGCCAATGAAGCGATAGAGCTTGGCCGGTCTCTTGGCGAAATGGCAAAACAGGAAGACAAAAAAATCGTTTTCATCGGCTCGACCGACCTGACACACTACGGCCCGCGATATGGCTTTGCCCCGATGGGCACCGGCCGGAATGCACTAAAATGGGCAAGCGAAGTCAACGACAAAGAGTTCATCGATTTTGCCCTTCAGATGCAGCCTGAAAAAATGCTCCACTCCGCTGATAAAAATTATAACGCCTGCGGCGCAGGCGCCGCCGCTGCCGCAGTCACCGCGGCAAAACAGCTCGGCAAAAACGAAGGAACGTTACTTGCCCATACCGACAGCAATACGATAATGACCCAAAAAATGGGTTCCGGCAGCACCGAAAGCGTCGGCTACGCCGCCATTGTCTTCTGACCATCCATAGTCGGCCTGTGGATTCGACGAGCGATTAGATTAATCGAAAGGGTCGCACATGTTGCCCTGTTCGGCCTTTTTCGGTTGTTTGTCTTCGAGATAGCCTAACACGTCTCCTATTGACCAGCCTTCTTCATAAGCCATCCTCGTTAGACGTGTGTTGAGCCTGGCATGACAATTGCCTTCACCGATGTACTGACCTTCCGAAATCATATGACCTGTTAAAGACCGCGGCAGACCGATTTTGCTGATCTTTCCGAATACGACGCTCGTGACACCGCATTGCCGCATCAAGATGCCTATATGGTCATCCAGGACAAAAACAGCCATGTCGTCAACAGGAGCAGAATCATACAGCTTCTCACGGCCCAGATTCCAGGTCTTGAAGATTGCAGCGTCTATGATTGCATCACCACCGACACCATCGCTGTCGCCGCATTCCAAAAGCGCTAACTCCTCCGGGTCAACTTCGATGACTAACCACATAGTCTCAGCAAGTACCTCCTTGGCCGGGCAATCTTGAGACTGGTCGAAAAGTCTCTCCCTGCACGTCATCTTGTAAACGACCAGCTCCGCCGAGGCCGGAATACAAAAGACCGCAACTAACATTACCAACATTATCTTTTTCATGCTTCCTTCCTTTCCTAAAAACCCGAATCAAAATTTCTGATTTGTCTTTTCTTACCTCCGAAGTCTCATGCAGGCTCACAGACCTTCATCGTTGCCTGCTCCCTGCAAAGGTCGTATGGGCGAAATTTACGGTGCTGCCGGCATACATCCTTACCTGTGAAAACTGCGGACACACTATCTCCGCAAGTGTGGGCTATAAAAAACACATCCTCCCTGGCCGGATAGGGCCCGTTTCCGTATATGCCGGTAATGGCTTCACCCTTAGGTTCCTTCCTGTAAGGACCCTATCACAACACAAACCAGCTGTCAACGGCAAATCGGCATTTTCTGACGTATTTTTTTGGAAATACTCGTCGTTGCAGGTATAATTCTAACTCATCAGTAAGGCGCATTGGACAGCCGAATGTTCGAGGTGAAATTCATTGGCAGGAAGTTATAATCGGGCTTTTATAGTTATCAAAACATGTGAGGAGTTCCTCGGATGAATCTAAACAGATGGTTTTCAGCGGCGAAAAAGGCGGCCCTGACCATGACGGTTTTGGCGATGCTTCTGTACATTGGTTGCAAGTCGAAAAAATCTCAAGGCGACAGGGGCTCGGGTAGCTCGGCCGCCGTCTCCGCCGCCGAAGCCGAAAAGCTCCGCCGGGAAAACGCCCGCTTAAAAACAGCTCTTGAAGAAGCTAATTGCCCCACGAGCGAGCATCGTCCCGAAACTGCCGGCGGCGAAATAGAGAGCCCCTCTTATCCTGACCAGGATAAAGTGGATGCCGTCATCAGTGCATACTCCGCCGCGACTTCCACAGAAGAAAAACTTAAGCTGCTGGCTCGGCTTGGTGCACTTGTGCATAGCGGGGACCCGGTGGTAATTGTTCTTATTGAAAGTGCGTTACAGGACCCTGATGTGCGGGTCAATCGCGCCGGGGCCGATTTGCTGGAGGACTTTGAGACGGCACAGGCCCTGCCTGCAATAGAAAAGGCCCTCAATAGTTCCGACCCGGAGACCCGCGAGTTGGCGGTGGTGCCGTTAGCCAATATCAGGGACCCCAAAGCGACCGAGTTATTGACAATCGCTTTGGAGGACGAATCGGAAGACGTCAGACAGGCGGCTTTCGATTCGCTCGACGAACAGTCCCCGGGCATCCGGCTCGAAGTGCTTGAGACGGCAATCGGGCTTTCGCACTATGACGTGAAGCGCCAGGCCGTGGACGGACTTGAAGACCTGGGTAACCACCGAGCCCTGGAAATACTGCTGCTGGGACTTAAAGACCCCGACCCTGATTTTCGAGACGAAGTCAATCAAAGCCTCGATTATCTGATAGACCAGAAATTCGAATCTTACGAACAGGGCCTTGCCTGGTGGAACGAGAATCGCGCAAAACTGGATGAGGATTTATTCCCACTGGAAGAGAAAGAAGAGGAATGAACCTGGATGAACATGATATAGCAGCCCTGTAGTTCGTCTATAAAGTTCCGCCCGCTCTATCCCCGGCTCGAAAACTTACCGTTGGCGTTAAGCTAAACTTAAGGTTAAAATGTGATTTAGTCGGACAATCAGGAATATACATTAGCCGGTTATCTAAGGACAACGAAATGAGACCGCAAGCCTGGTGTGGCCGAATTGCACCGTTTCTTTTGCTGATGGTTGTCGTTTTTTGGGCATCGGCTCAAGTTGCCGACGGCAATACTCCCCAAACGATAGATGATTATCTGCGGTACGCATTGCTCAACAACGCCGGCGTAAAGGCCGGCTTCGAGCAATTCAAAGCCGCCGTCGAGCAAATCCCCCAGGCAAAGGCGCTCGAAGACCCGACGTTCACTTACGGTTATTTCGTCGAGGAGGTCGAAACCCGCGTCGGCCCGCAGAGAAACCGCTTCAGCATCATGCAGAAATTTCCCTGGTTCGGCGTAATCGAAGCAAGGACCGATGCCGCCTCTGCAAAGGCCAAGGCCGCACACCGGCGCTACGAGGCCGCCAAACTCGAACTATTCTGGCAGGTCAAAGACGTCTTCTTTGAATATACATATCTCGCCACCGCTACAGACATCGCCGAGCGGAACCTCGAGCTAATCGAACGTTTCGAGGAGGTTGCACGAAACAAATACCGAGCCTCGACCGCCACACATCCCGATATAATCCGCGCCCAGGTCGAACTTGCCAGGCTCGATGATGTCCTCAAGAGCCTGCAAAAGTTACGAGCCCCGACCGCAGCAAGACTAAATGCCGTTCTCAATCGTCCTGCCGATACTCCGCTGCCCTGGCCGCAAAAACCGCAGGCGAAACAAGTCGTCCTCGAACAGCAAAAGATTTTAGAGCTTCTCGTACAATCTAATCCCGAATTAGCCGCCCTCGACTGGCAGACCCAGGCCGCAAGGGCGAACCTTGCCCTTGCCAAAAAAAGATTCTATCCGAACTTCGGCGTCGGAGTCGATGTGATTCAAACCGACAACGCCCTGATGCCGAACGTCCGAGACAGCGGCAAAGACCCCGTCATACTTATGTTCTCTGTAAATATCCCGCTGTGGCAGGATAGTTACAAGGCCGGCGAAAGACAGGCCCAGGCCGAACTCCAAAAGGCCCAGGAGCAGAAAGTCGAAACCGAAAATCAGATAATTGCGCAGACCATACGTGTCCTGTACGATATCGAAGATGACCAGAGGAAAATACAATTATACGGTGACATCCTTGTCACCAAAGCGCAGGAACTTGTCGCCGCTTCCGAGTCGGCATACAGAGCGGGTAACGTTGACTTTCTGTCTCTGATTGACGCCCAGCGAATGTTGCTGAAATACCAGCTTGACTACGAAAGAGCGCTGACTAATAAAGAACAGAAAATCGCAGAGCTTGAGATGCTCATCGGACAGGAATTCTGAAAGATTTTATCGGGAACAGTATATATGGATGGATTCAATTTTGTTTCACTAATCGAACCGTTAGGCATAACCGCGTTGACGCTGCTTTTGATTACTGTTGCAACGGGTCTGTTTCGCAGAAAGCTCGGTCGACGCTTTATGAAGGTGCACAAAACCTTTGCCTGGCTGACTGTTGCCGTCGCCCTGTGCCACGGAACCCTGGTTATGCTGCTCTTTTAGCTAACCGCCTTTTTGCTCGGAATGCAGGGATATGGCCAGAACATAATCCTACTATTATAGTATGGATTATAAGTATTTGAGGATTACAGGAATGAAATCACCATTTACGGGAAAAACTGGCGCCATTAAGTTCTTAATAGTAATAATCTTAGCGTTCTTCGCCGGCTTTGTCTTGAAGAGTCTGATTTCCGCACCGCCGCCCGAACCTGCCGAAAGTCAGCAGAAACAGACAATCTGGACCTGTTCAATGCACCCCCAGATTCGCCAGCCAAAACCCGGAAAATGCCCCATCTGCTTTATGGACTTGATACCGGTAACCACGTACGAACACGAAAAACCGCTGGGACCGCGGCAAATCGCCTTTTCCCCCGAAGCCATAAAACTGATGGAAATACAAACAACGCCCGTCGAGCGCAAATTCGTCGAAGCCGAAATCCGAATGGTCGGCAAAGTTGATTACGATGAAACACGTCTGAAGGACATTACCGCCTGGGTCCCCGGCCGAATCGACCGCCTTTTCGTCGACTTCACCGGCACCGAGGTAATCAAAGGCGACCATATGGTTCGCCTCTACAGCCCCGACCTCATAAGCGCACAGGCCGAATACCTGCAGGCTCTAAAGGCCGCACAGAACATCAGGGACACTTCTTCAGAATTGGTTAATCGCTCCACCCAGGCCATGCTCAAAGCCGCGCGCGAAAAACTTGCCCTGCTCGGACTTCAGGATAAACAGATCGAAGAAATTGAGAAAGCAGGCGAACCTACCGACTATATAAACATCTACGCTCCCCTCGGCGGAATTGTAATTCAAAAGCACACCACCGAAGGGATGTACGTTCAGACCGGCACAAAAATCTACACCATCGCCGACCTCTCGCAGGTATGGGTTAATCTCGACGCCTATGAATCCGACGTAAATATGGTGGCCTACCAGCAGCCGGTCAGGTTTACCGTCGAGGCCTATCCGGGCGAGACATTCGGAGGCAAAATCACCTTCAAATCACCTATTCTCGACCCGAAGACCCGCACGATAAAGCTCCGTGTTGATGTCCCCAACCCCGACGGCAGACTCAAGCCTGGTATGTTCGTCAGCGCGGTCGTATATTCGAAACTTGCCCAAAGCGGTGTTATGACGGACCCCAACCTTATTGGGAAATACACCTGCCCGATGCACCCGTCAATTTTGAAGGACTCACCCGGCACCTGCGACATCTGCGGAATGGATTTGGTCACTGTCGAATCGCGCTGGCTTGTAAAAATAAACCAATCCAACCAGCCTCCGCTGGTTATCCCTGCGTCTGCTCCGCTGGTTACCGGCAAACGTGCGGTCGTTTATGTACAGACCGCCGACCCCAATCACCCAATCTTCGAAAGCCGCGAGGTCGTCCTCGGACCGCGGGCAGGCGATTACTATATCGTTAAACAAGGCCTTGCCGAGGGCGAGCTTGTTGTAACCAACGGCAATTTCAAAATCGACTCGGCACTGCAAATCCAGGCCAAACCGAGCATGATGAGCCCGACAGGCGGCGCGCCCCCGGCGCATCAT
>Ga0315554_1001863_pt1 | contig 12346 bp, 9 predicted proteins | sample SalMarSW160370MG_FD_202114 | JGI IMG/M metagenome (GOLD analysis project Ga0315554, IMG submission 202114) | Salt marsh sediment microbial communities from the Plum Island Ecosystem LTER, Massachusetts, United States - Salt Marsh Sediment SW1603-70 ... | reverse complement strand
CGACGGTGCCGCAGCGGTAATCTTATAGTACAGTTGCAGCGCGTGCAGGAGTTTCCGCTCCTCGACGAACGCCCGGGCTTCTTCCAGCCACTGGGAAAGTGTCGGCTCATCGATCATACGGAGGCAAGATAGAGATTGGGTGCCTGAATTGCAATCAGAAATCCCGGGCGAGCGAGCGGAATCCGATGACGAGCGCGAATCCGGTCAGCGCGGCCGACAGTATCCCGACGAGCGTACCCGGCACCACGATGCTCTGCATGTCGAACGGAAAGAAGAGGAACAACGATTGAAAGTACTGCGAGAGCGGAACGATGACGACGGACACGAGGACGAAGAGGTACACAAGCGACACGAGAAACGTCAGCGTCGCCCCTTGCGACGAAGCGACGCGAATGGGGTTCTTCTCCTGGTAGTTCGCGAAATAGCCGCCGAGCCCCAGGTTGAGCGCCACGAGCGTGACCGACACCCAGAAGGCGCTGAAGACGCCGAAGTACATCAGCAGCGGACGCCGCTCGCTGAGCCGCACGAAGGGATCGTTGGAGAAGATCGCGACCAGCAATGCTAGCAGCAGAACGAGGAGAAATCCCATCACGAATTTGACGACATAAACCTTTCTCATATCGACGGGGGCACTGAGCTGGGACCAGAATGCCTGTCCTTCGAGACTGATGGCCGGGAAGACGAACCGGAGCGCGAGGGAGCACGAAAGAAAGCCGCCGAACGCGTAAAGGACCAGGTACGTCAGTGTCTGGATCTCCGTCACGCGGAGCGTCGGGTTCAGATTCCCCACGCTTATGGCAAACACCCCGACGAGCACGACCATGACCGCCAGATGAATCCACTGGCTCGCCTCACGGAAGAATTGGAAATACTCCTTCTTCAGCAGCGACTCCATCTGCGGCGAAAGGAGCGACGTCTTCCGAAAATCAAAGAGCTTTATCTTCCTCCCGGACTCCACTGTGTTGCTTCTGGCCTGGAACTCGAACGTGGCGAGCCAGCTTCGAAAGTAGAAACGATCCGCCACGAAGAGGACGATCATGAACGCGACCAGCGTGAACATCAGCAATTGCACGGCGCTGAGAAGCGCGAGGTTGGTTTCCCCCCTCGCCAGGAAGAACAAGACATCCGAGACCCAGTTGTTCGGCAGATACGAGAGGAAGCCCGACTCGAGCCCTCTGAAGTACGCATCGACGTTTCCCCCGAGAGCGCTCACCTCTTGGACTTGTTTGATCGGACTGGTGAACTGAAAGAAGAGAACGACGATCCCGAGATACAGAACGGCCAAACCTCCCATGACCTTCCGGAAGCCCCATTTGCTCGCGACCTTCACGACCGACATGAGGACGAGAACGGCAATGCACGCTGATAGGAACATGAAGGGAACAAGCACGAACACCATCACGCCGAGCAGCAGGTACCACGGATGTCCGAAGTATGTCCCGTACCCGAGGAGGACCATCAACGCCACGAGGAAGAGCGTCGTGGAGCTGTAGAGGAAATTGTCCAAGAATTTCAGCACAAAGATCTGCGTGTACGGAACGGGTTTGGTCAACAGGTAGCCCACTTCGGACGATTTGTACAGCGTGGCGTAGGAAACAATGATGTTCCCGAGGTTGACGGACATGAAGAACACGAACAGAAGCATCGAGATGAAGCGATGGAACAGGAAGAGGCCGATCCGCGTTTGATCGAGAACGAATTTGGTGAGTTCGAGCGAGAAGAGGTAGGCGATGACCGCGAACCCTCCGAAGACGAGAAGAGAGCCAAGCCCGCGCACAACCGTGACAACTTTCGGCTCGAAGGTCGCCTTGACGAACGCGATGAATTTGTACTTCAGGATGTGGAAGAAGATGCCCATCGACCGCAACCGGGTTCATCCCTCGGGAAAGCAGAATGCACGTGATCTCATTTTGTCAATTCGAGGAAGACGGACTCGAACTTGCCGTCGTACTTCTGTTTGTACGTCTGCAGCTCGTTCTTAGTGCCGATGAAGACGAGGCGGCCGTCCTTGATGAAACCGATCCGATCGCAGAGCTCCTCAGCAATGGGTAAGCTGTGGGTGGACATGAAAATGCTGACGCCTTCACTCACTTTCTTCCGGAGCGTCTCGCGCATGATCTTCGCACTCCGAGGGTCGAGCCCGATCATCGGCTCGTCGATGATCACAACCTTCGGCTCGTGCACGAGCGCCGCAGCGATCGTCACGCGCTGCTTCATGCCCTGCGAGTAATCCTCCGTCCGTTTGTCCACCCAATCGCCGATCTCGAAATGCCCGATCAGCTCTTCGATCTTCTGCGCAATCGCCTTCTTCCCCATCCTATACAATCCACCGATGAAGTAGAGAAACTCACGGCCGGTGAGCTTGTCATACAGAAACGGCTGGTCCGGGACGTACGAGGTGCACATCTTTGCGTCCAGAGGGTTCTTGATAACGTCGTAGCCGCCGATGGCGATCGTTCCGGATGTCGGCGCGAAGAGGCCCGCCATCATCTTGATCGTCGTGGTCTTGCCCGCGCCGTTCGGGCCCAGGAAGCCAAAGAACTCCCCCTTCGGGACGGTGAGCGTGATGTCATCGACCGCCGTGAGACTGCCGAACTTCTTCGTCACATTGCGCAGTTCAATCATACACGTGGCAAAACTTAGTGTCGAGTTTCCGGTTTCGAGTCTTGAGGTCCAGGTCTATGTTCGGCAATTGCCGTCTGCCATCTTCTTACTTCCTACTTCTTACTCCTTACCCCCTACTGCTTACTACTTTCTCCTCCCATCTTCCATCTCCTGCATCACATCTCACACCCCATATCTCACATCTCACATCCCACATCTCATTTCCGCCGTCTCCCGCCTCTCACTCCCACTCGATCGTCGCAGGAGGCTTTGAGCTGATGTCGTAGACGACCCTGTTGATGCCGCGCAGTTCGTTGATGATGCGGTTTGAAACCGTCGCGAGCACGTCGGGCGGTATCCGGGCCCAATCCGCCGTCATCCCGTCCACGCTGGTCACGGCCCGAAGGGCAACGGTGTACTCATAGGTTCTGCCATCCCCCATCACCCCGACCGACCGGACGGGCAGCAGCACCACGAAGGCCTGCCAGATCTCGTTGTAGAGTCCGGCGTTCCTGATTTCGTCGATGAAGATGTCATCCGCCTCGCGAAGCAAGTCGAGCTTTTCTCTTGTCAGATCGCCGAGAACCCTCACCGCAAGACCCGGCCCGGGGAACGGGTGGCGCTCGATCAAAGGCTCAGGCAGGCCGAGTTTTCTGCCCACCTCCCTTACCTCGTCCTTGAAGAGCTCCCGGAATGGCTCGATGAGTTTGAAGTTCATCTTCTCGGGAAGCCCGCCGACGTTGTGATGTGTTTTGATCGTCACGGACGGACCTTTGAAGGAGGCCGACTCGATGACGTCAGGATAGAGCGTCCCCTGAGCAAGGAATTCAAATCCGTTGCCGCCGGAGATCTTTGCGGATTCGGTCTCGAAGACCTCGATGAAGGTGTTCCCGATGATCCGTCGTTTCTGCTCCGGATCGTGCACACCCTTGAGTTTCGTGAGAAACGTCTCCGTCGCGTCAACGTAGGTGAGGTTGATGTGGAACGTCTTCCGGAACGTCTCGACGACCTTCTCGCTCTCCCCCTTCCGCATCAAGCCGTTATTGATGTGAATGCAGTGAAGCTGGTCCCCGACCGCTTCGTGCAGCATGACAGCGGCGACGGACGAATCTACACCGCCGCTCAGCGCGCACAGAACGCGCGAAGTACCCACCTTCTTCCGGATATCCCGAATCGTCTCCTCGATAAAGTGAGCCGACGTCCAGCCTCCTCTGGCCCCGCAAATCTTGAAAAGAAAGTTCGAGAGGATTTTCTTTCCATCCGGCGTATGAGCAACCTCCGGATGAAACTGCACGCCGAAGATCCTCCTCGCGGGATTGCGGATCGCGCAGATCGGAGCGTTCTCCGTGTGAGCGATCGGCTCGAAGCCGGCAGGAATCTGGCTGAGGGCATCACCGTGGCTCATCCAGACGGTGGTAGAGCCATCCAGCCCCTGAAAGAGGTCGTCTCCGTTGTCGATGCTCAGATCAGCTTTGCCGAATTCCCTCCGCGCCGATGGGTCGACTTTGCCGCCGAGCTGATCTGCAATAAGCTGAAGTCCGTAGCAGATGCCGAGGACCGGGATGCCCAGTTCAAAGACCTTCGGAGAAGGCTTCGGCGCGCCCTGGTCATAGACGCTCGACGGCCCGCCGGAGAGGATGATCCCTGTTGGACGAAGAGATTTGATCTTTTCGATGGGGATACTAAACGGATGGATCTCAGAGTAGACGCCGAGTTCCCGCACCTTTCGTGCGATCAGCTGTGTGTATTGCGCGCCGAAATCGAGAACGAGGATGAACTCGGAATGCTGCATATGCAAATATAGGAAACATCTGCTTCATTCGAAAGGGTTGAATCAATGGGACTCTCCAGCGAAGGGATCCGACGGGTCGGGAAGAATGAGCTCGCGAGTTGGGGGGACAGAAAGACACTGCAACGGGTGTGGGATTTCGGGAACTTGGTGGAGTGACAGTCAACCACCAAGGTGACGGTCAATTTTCTGTTGTGCCTAATATGAGTACTTTCCGGTAACAGCACCGGTATTTGCATCAATCGTCAGAGTGAGGAACTTGCTCCTATCTGCTTTTGAAAGATAGGTTATGTACCAATACGTCGTCGGATTTGGGACGACGGGTTCACCGAGGGCTGCCGAGATCGTGTAACTTGGGTTGTGGGTTCTGAAGTCGGAGCCGCCATTCTTTTCAGCGACCATGAGCGCGACGTCGCTGTCGAACCACTCGTGAGTAACGACTGCAGCCCCGATCTTCAACGATGAAGTACTGTCGAATGCGATCGCAGTAGATGTGGAATGAAAACAGTACGTGGTCGGCGGCATTTCAGTCGCTACATAATCATAATACCAGGTTCCTGAAGTGCCGTCCCAGTGCACATCATCGCTTCTGATCGTCTGCAGCCGCAACCCCTTGTCATACGAATCGGCAAACGAGTCTACGGCCCGAAAATAGTACGCCGCTGTTATCCCGCCGCCGACTCTTGAATCAAGCCCTTGATCGCACCCGACCCAAAGAAAGAAAGCGGCGAAAAATAGGCATCTGTTTCTCATCGGCATCCTGTACGTGATCGTCAGCCTCCAAGGTGACGGTCACTTCATCTCGTCCTTGAGTCACGCCAGATTAGGACTTCGTTCGTCCGCTCCTGGAAAAAATCGGGACAGCGGCCATCGCCGTGCCCGGCGAATCCTCCATCCGGCGCGCAGATCACGTTAGCTTTCGAATCATACAGAACGCTGAACTGATCGCAACACTGCGGTGGGACGTAGTAGACCGCCTCTCCTTTGTACTGATACCTCCATATCGACTGCGGCGGATTGCCGGGGGGAGCGTTCTGAAACTGCAAGATCAGCTGATCAACCCAGGGCGGATTACCTGAACCATCAAGCGATCCGATGTCGGAGCACCCGCACGCCCACACAAAGAAAATCACTACAGTTGCCTTGATGATCTTCATGATTCAGCTCGCTTCTTCTGACTGCAGTTTTCTCCAGTGAATATCAGCCTGTAGGCTGACGTGACTCTCGAGCACCGCTCACTCGAGTACAGAGCCAACGCTGATCTGCTACTTCACTCGAGAACCTCACCCTAGCCCTCTCCTAAGTGTACAGACTGGAGACATGCTTAACACTTGTTCGGGGACATAGTTTACACTTTATTTGGCGTGGTTGGGAACAACAGGAGAACCAGTCATGCCATGGAAAGAAGAGTCTACTGTGTCCTTGCGTCTAGAGTTTGTTATGCTCGCTCTACAGGAGGAAGCTAACATTCGTTCATTGTGCAGGCGGTTTGGTGTCAGTGCACCGACGGCCTATAAATGGATTCAGCGGTATCGTGATGGCGGCAGAGAGGCTCTGGCCGATCAGTCGCGATGTCCCAAGCACAGCCCGTTGCGAACCTCCGCAGCCATTGAGCAGGCGATTGTGCAGATCCGCAGAGAACATGGCTGGGGCGGTCGAAAGATTCACCAGCGCTTGCTCAACCTTGGTCATAGAGACCTTCCATCTCCTAGTACCATTACAGAGATCTGCCGCAGGCACGGGCTGTCTGAGGCAGGTCCCACGCGAGTTTCCGACCTGCAACGATTTGAGGCACCTGCCCCCAATCTCTTATGGCAGATCGATTTCATGGGCGACTTTCCCCTCTACCGAGGTCGCTGCTACACCCTGACGATGATGGATGACCATTCCCGCTTCTCGCTTGCTCTGTCGGCTTGCTCTAATCAGCAACACGATACGGTCAAAAACGAACTCCAAACAACCTTTCGTCGCTACGGCCTGCCTCACCGTATCTTGGCCGATAACGGTGGTCCCTGGGGGAGCTGTGGCAACGACGGCTACACACAACTGGCTGCCTGGTTCTTCCGTTTGGGTATCGCTCTGTCGCACTCACGGGTGTGTCATCCTCAAACACTTGGCAAAGACGAACGCTTCCACCGAACACTGCAGTATGAGCTGATCTCTCGGCGTACATTCACCGATCACGCCGACTGCCAACGTCATTACGACCAATGGCGCAATCTCTACAACTGCCAACGACCGCATGAAGCCTTGCAGATGGCTGTCCCCGCAAGTCGCTATCAGCCCAGTCTCTGGGGCTTCCCCGAGACCCTCCCTGCCATCGAGTATGCACAAACCGACATCGTCCGCAAGGTCGATACCAAGGGCTGCATCAGCTTCCGAAATAGAACCTTCAGGATCGGCCGCGGCTTCACCGGACAGCCAGTTGCTTTGCGTCCTACAACCACCGACGGCCTCTACAACGTATTCTTCTGCCATCAACAGATTGACCAAATCAACCTAAATAACAATCTTAAGCATCCGGACGATGTGTAAACCATGTCTCCGAACACTTGTAACCCATCTCCCCGGTCTGTACACTAAGAGGAGAGGGAACTCTACTTAGACTCCTCCATACCAGCCCACTGGAGCGCGTTGAAGAGCATCTTATAGGTCCCTTCGGTTTGTGCACGGTGCTGAACGCGGAAACCGAAAAGCACCAGCTTCCCTTTGCCGTAGGTCAGCGCAAGCGCAGCGGCGCGCCGCTCCAGCTTCTCTGCGCCGAGGATCCAACCCGAAAGCAGGATATCCTCGGCATCATCCGGATACGAAGCCAGGACCGTCCTCGTGAGCTCAGGACCCGGAACAGAGGTCCGAAACGCGATCCTCTCGTTGACGAACACCGCCGCCTCTTCCGGCATTCCGTACGTCACAGGATGACCAGGATCGATTTGGGCCCGAAGGATCGAACCGGGGCAGTTGAACTCCTCGCTCCTCGTCCTGGCCAAGGTGTTCACCACCGGAATGTTGAATTCGTCAATCACGAAGTCACATGCCGATCCGAGGGCGACCAGCGTTCCCCCCTTCTCCACAAACTCCTTCAGGTTCTTCGTCCCTTCCTTCCCGATTCCGCCCGAGTACTCCGGCGGCAGATCCTGGAAGTAGTTCGATTGCCCCTCCCGCGGCTTTCGCTTCCCGTCGACGATGATATCCTTCGAGACATCCGGCAGCAGAACCACATCGAAATCTCTGCTGAGCGTGGTCGCCTTGGCGTCTTTGTTGTCGATGTTCTTGTAGTTGAAGTCGTACTGCTCCAGGACCCACCGCGTCCACCCTTCATCCATCGAAGCCTGCCACGGCTTGTAGAGAGCGACTCGTACCTCGTGCAGCCTGTCCGCCTTCACGCTCGGGGTGCGAGAGAGTCCATACAGTTCAAGGGAGTAGGTTCGCGCCAACGCAGCCGGGTCTCCGACGGATTGGAGGAGGACCGTGCCTGCAGGAAAGAACCTCCCCCCATCCTGAAAGCGTTCGCGGGCGATGCTCACGTTCCCCTTCTTCCGGAGCAGATCGTTGATGAGACGTGTGACGTTATTGGTTTCGTGCGAGACGGCAAAGACAGAGGCCGTCGCGTTCTGCACACTCCCAGTCGGCCAGTCCGCTTCCTGAAGAGGTCGCAGCTGTCGCTGCGCTTCAGCCGTCAGCTTCTCCATCTCCACCTGAACGCCCATCATGAGCGGAAGCGACCAGGCCGTCATGTCGTACGGCGGGAGGATGTCCTTCCCAGCGACCAGCTTCACTTTCGGATAGCGCTGAATGCCGAGGACCTCGGAGAGGAACTTCGCATACGGCTGAGCAGTGGGGATGTAGTACGTCTTGCTCTGCGGTGAGAAGAGTACCTCAGCACCGTTTTCGCGGATGAGATGGGCCAATCGGGCCGCGGTCGGAGGATCGCGCTGCTCCAGCGAAATCTTGTAGAAGTTCTCCGGATCGCCAGAGTTCACCGCGTCCATCGCCACCATCGCCACGTCACGCAGGATGCTTTCGCGATAGTTCGAGCAGGTCTCGAGCAGCGCGTCCGAAGCGATGCGCTCGTAGTCCATAATGTCCCGCAGGCGCCAGACCCCGCCGGGCCAGGGATGGGGGAAGTTCGTTTGCTGCCGGTACTCTACCAGCCCCTTGCTCCCGCCGGAAAGCTCTCCCGGCTCCACCTCGACGGGGGTCGCCAGCCGAACCGAGGCCACCTCTGTCAGCAGGCCGAAGCAGTTTTTCCACCAGGCGGTGTTCATCGTTCCGCCCGGCCAGTACGCATCGTACGAGTAGCCGTAGATCACCCCCGCTTTCCGCTGCTCTTCGAGCCTCCATGCCATCGTCGTGCCGATCTGATCAATCGGACGCCAGAGAAGCGGGTGAAGGTTCGGTGACACGGGACTGGAAAACGGAGGAACGAAGATGCGCGGACCGGTCGAGCCCATCTGGTGCTCGTCGAGCCAGACTTGAGGAAACCACTCCAGGAAGGTGGCTCGATTCATCGCCTTCGTCTCCTTTTGCGTCAGCATGTACCAATCACGGTTGTTGTCGTGGCCGACGTAGTGATGGTACAGCCACGGCATCCTTCCACCTTCATATTTCGTCCCCAGGTACTTGCGATACCACTTCACCTCCATGATCTGACCGTCGGGATTCAGGGACGGTACCAGCAGGAGGATCACATTCTCAAGTCGGCGCTTCGTCTCGGCGTCCTGTGCGGTCGCGAGCCCGTAAGCCCACTCCATCGCCATCTGCGTCGAGCCGATCTCCGAGGCATGGATATCGCACGTGACGAGCACGATCGCCTTCCCCACGCGCGCGAGCTCGTCGATCTCCGTCTGCGAACGGCCGCGCGGATCAGCCAGCGCCCGCGCGATCTCCCGGTACTTCTCCTTGTTCTTCAGGTTCTCTTCGGAGGAGATGATCGCCATGATCATGTCGTTGCCGAGCGTCGTAGGTCCGAGGTTTTCGATCTCGATCCGATTCGACGCCGCAGCGAGCGCGCTGAAGTACGAGACAATTTGCTTGTAGTCGGCAAGCGTGCGATCGGCACCGACGTCAAATCCGAGGAACTGGGAGGGCGTTTGAATCGAAGCTGTGGATTGCGCAGCGGCACTCGAGAAACTAAGTGCCAACGTGAGCGCCGCCAGGATCAGGCGGGCAGCCATCTTGCGAATGTTACACATGATCGTGACCTTTTTGATATGAAGGGAACGGTTGAAGGAACAAACGATGCTGTTTCTATCGACTGACCGAGACGGCGCGCTCTTCTGGGGTCTCCCCGATCTTCACGCGAAGCACTTTTGAAGCCGGACCATAACTCCATCCTTCGTCCACGCTCTGCAGCGACGCGCTCTGACTTCGCTGCAGCTTCCGCCCATCCACCCGGACCATCTGCGGCAGCTTCCCGACACCCAGGATTTCCAAGACCAGTGCCCGATCCGGCGGCCGATAGCTCCCTTCCACCTTGCCAAGCGTGACGTTAACCGAGTTCGGGGTCCTCCGCTGCTCGATGGTCCGTTTCCAAGAGGAACCGTCTTGGTACTGGAACGTGTGCCCGTCGTCTTCGTAGTAGGTTGAACTCGAGCTATCGGCGGGATAGAATGTCAGCGTGAGTGGATCGATCGGAGCCTGGTCGGAGTACTGCAGGAGCTGCTGGCTCGGAAGGATCGCTCCGCTCTTCACGAAGATCGGTATCCGGTTGATCGGAGCATCGACCGTGACGGATACGTTGCCGTGGTATCCTCTCCCCGTCCAGTAATCGTACCACTCTCCCTTCGGGAGGCGCACATCCCGCGTAGTCTCGCCCGGCCAGAGGACAGGAGCGATGAGAAGATCGTCCCCAAACATAAATTCAGTCTCGTTCATCACGAGGTTTCGGTCGTCCGGATACTCGAACGCAAGCGGTCGCATCGCCGGGATCCCGGTGGACGAGGCTTGATACATAACGCTGTAAACATAGGGAAGAAGCTTGTAGCGAAGCTCGATCGTCGCCTTGTTGATGGCTTCGAACTTCGGTCCGTACGACCAGGGCTCCTGGTCCTTCGACCCCCACTCCGTGTGTGTGCGCATGAGTGGCGAGAAGACGCCCAGCTGCAGCCACCGAGCGTAGAGCTCACCATCCGGACTGCCCACGAAGCCCCCGATATCAGTCCCCACGAACGGCTGTCCCGAGATGCTGAGGTTCAGGAGCATCGGCACGGCCAACTGGAGATGTTCCCAGGAAGAAATGTTATCCCCTGTCCACGCGGCGGAATAGCGCTGGCCTCCCGCATACGATGCCCTCGTCAGGACAAACGGCCGCTCTCCGGGCACAAGGCTGCGAACGCCCTCGTACGTCCCCTCGGTCATCTGCAGGCCGTAGACGTTGTGGTTCTTCGCATGCGGCGTCATCTGTCCGTGATCGTAGTGGACAACGGCGAGGTCGATCGTTTTCGTCGGCGTGTCGAATACCGACGGCTCGTTCATATCGTTCCAGAACCCTCGTACGCCGGCGCTCGTCAGAGCCTCAAAGTGATCTCCCCACCATCGCCTCGTCTCCGGACGCGAGAAATCCGGGAACGCGCACTCTCCGGGCCAGACTTTGCCGACAAAAAGGCGTCCGTCGGGATATCTCAGAAAATCACCCCCCGCGAGCCCGGTTTGGAACGCATCGTATGAGGAATCCACCTTGATCCCCGGATCGACGATGACAGCGATCTTGAACCCGTCCCTGGCGAGATCCGAGATCATCTTCTTCGGATGGGGAAAGTTCTTCTTGCTCCACGTGAAGATCCGGTATCCTTCCATGTAGTCGATGTCGAGGTAGATGACATCGCACGGGATCTTCTTCTGCCGAAACGTCCCCGCGAGCTTTCGGACGCGGCTCACAGGATAGTAGCTCCACCGGCACTGCTGATAGCCCAGCGACCATCGCGGCGGCAGCGGCATCCGGCCGACCAGCTCCGTAAATCGCGAGAGGATCTTCCTCGGGGAAGGTCCATAGAAGAAGTAGTAGTCCAGCTCTCCCCCGTCGGCACCGAAGGAGTACCGATCGCGAAACTCCTTCCCCATATCGAACGATGACCAGTACGTGTTATCCAGGAAAATGGCGTACGCCCTTCCATCGTTGATCCCGTAGAAGAAGGGAATCGTCTGATAGAGCGGATCCGTATCCGCTTTGTACGCCGGGATGTCGGAGTTCCACATGGTCATAGCGTGGTACTTCCGGTTGAGGCTCCCGGCTTTCTCGCCGAAGCCGTAGTAGTTCTCCGTCAACGGCATCTCTTTCCAGGCGCGGACTGCCGCACCGCTCCAGCACATCCCGAGCGATTCATCATCCCGATTCAGCAGGCGACCCTGACGATCGAAAAACGAAAGCCTGAGAGGTCTCTTCTGTACGACAACTGCGAGCTCCGACGTGGCGATGCGGACGTTATCAACGCCGTCGATCACCTCCGGTTTCAGGATCGGCCAGTCGGTCTTGATCACGGCCCAAGAATAGTCGGGGGCAAAGCTCCCTGACGGAGCGAGCCGGACCCAGATCAAATCTTGAGCCAGAAGAGTGATTTGCACAACGCTCGGCCCGGAGGAGAGGACCACGTTGTTCTCTTGTACCTGGTATGAGTCAAGGTTCCCAAGCGCCTGCCACTGCGCCCGGAGCGATGCACTCACCGCAAGAACCAGGAGTGGAAGGATGATCTTGATCCGCATGGAAGGGTCGTTCTGCTAAGAGACTCTCTTCTTCTTCGCCTCTCGGACTTGTTGCATCACCTCATCGATGAAGCGCAACCGCCCGTCCTCGTTTCGCATTCTCAACAGCAAATCCCTTCGTTCCTTTATAACTCTTTTCGTCTCGTCATCGGGATGAGGCCAGACCTGCTGCACCAGCCAGTCAAACGTATCGATCGCTGCCATGGATTAGGACTTGTGACTCCTTTCGTTCATTGTCGATTATCGGGTTCGAAA
>Ga0315554_1001862_pt1 | contig 12346 bp, 9 predicted proteins | sample SalMarSW160370MG_FD_202114 | JGI IMG/M metagenome (GOLD analysis project Ga0315554, IMG submission 202114) | Salt marsh sediment microbial communities from the Plum Island Ecosystem LTER, Massachusetts, United States - Salt Marsh Sediment SW1603-70 ... | reverse complement strand
GGCAATTGAATCCTCATTTACAGCTTTAATACAGGATCCGACTTTATCGGAAGCATATACTGCCCTGGGATTTTCTTATTTCTGTAAAAACTCGGTACAGGAAGCAATTATTGCCATAAAAAAAGCAATTGAATTGGAGCCGTCATATTTCATTAATTATTGGATACTCGGCCGTATTTATCATTCAACATTGAAGAGCAAAGAAGCAATTGGTTTATATAAAAAAGCAATAGAACTAAATCCCGATTTTCACACAGCTTACACACACCTTAGAATGATTTATGAGCAGCTTGGAGAAAAAGAAAAGCTTAGAGAATTGATGAATAAACTCTGTGAAATTTTTCCAAGATATTTATTAAAACATCCTAATGATGGTCGTGCGCGTACATATTATGCAAAAGTTTTAGCAAGCCTCGGGAAACTGGAAGATGCAAAAAGTGAAGAAGCAAATGCCATAAAATTAAATCCCGATGATCCTTTAATGCTTTATAATGCAGCTTGCTTTTATTCCTTAATAGGCGAAAAAAAATTAGCGATTGAATATTTTAAAGAAGCAATGCATTTAGGGTTTGCTAATTATACGTGGATAAAAATCGACAGCGACTTAGATCCAATTAGAAACGAACCTGCTTTCATTAAATTAATTAAAGATAAAATAAATTAATATTTTTAATTAACAATCAGAGCTTGTTTATTTTCTCATCTGGATATTTTATACTATCACTTCCCTGTTGCCAAATTTAATTATCCCTAAATTATCAATTGGCTATTAATTAAGACTTTTCAAATAAAATTTATATCTTTGTAGATTAAAGTTTTAAGGAAAATTATTAATAGGAAATTTTCTATGAGTATTTTAGTCGATAAAAAAACCCGACTTGTGGTTCAGGGTATAACGGGTTCTGAAGGGTCATTTCATACCCAGCAAATAATGGAATATGGAACAAAAGTGGTCGCAGGTGTAACTCCTGGAAAAGGCGGTACCGCTTTTAACGGTGTTCCTATTTATAATACCCTTGAAGAAGCAGTAAAGGAGCAAAAAGCTAATACTTCAATCATATTCGTTCCACCTGCATTTGCAGCAGATGCCATACTTGAAGCAGCTTCAGTAGGAATTAAGGTAGTTGTGTGTATTACAGAAGGTATACCAGCAAGCGATATGATTAAAGTATATAATTCAATAAAAAACAAAGATGTAGTTTTAATCGGGCCTAACTGCCCCGGGGTTATTTCACCTGGCAAAGCAAAGGTTGGAATTATGCCGGGATTTATTCACAAGGCAGGAAATGTCGGTGTAGTTTCTCGAAGCGGCACCTTGACTTATGAAGCCGTAAAACAATTAACTGATGAAAAGCTCGGGCAGTCAACATGTGTCGGAATAGGCGGAGATCCTATTATCGGTTCAAGGTTTGTCGATGTTATAAAATTATTTAATGAAGATCCCGGTACCGATGGAATAGTAATGATTGGTGAAATCGGCGGGACGGCAGAAGAGGAAGCCGCCGAATTTATAAAGAAAAATGTTTCAAAACCGGTTGTTGGTTTTATTGCCGGAAGAACCGCACCTCCCGGAAGAAGAATGGGACATGCAGGTGCAATAATTTCAGGGGGTAAAGGAACAGCGGTCGAAAAAATGAATGTAATGAAAAAAGCCGGTATTAAGGTTGTTGAAAGCCCTGCAGAAATCGGCTCAACCATGAAAAAGGCTTTAGACAAACTTTCGATTAACTCTAAAACCAAATCATCAAAAAAAGCTAAAACAAAAAAAGTTTCACCATCAAAAAAGAAGAAGACTAGAAAAACAAAGAAATAAATTAAATAATATAGTTACAATTACTGTGAGTATTTTCGAATTATAGGAGAAAAATATTGAGTAACAAAACATTAGCAATACTAAAGCCGGATGCGGTAAGAAAAAATTTAATAGGTCAGATAGTAGCAAAAATAACTGAAGCTGGCTTCAAGATAAAAGCTATGAGAATGGTAAGATTAAATAAAGATTCAGCCGGTGGTTTTTATGAAATACATAGAGAGCGACCTTTTTACAATGATTTAATTAAATATATGACCTCAGGACCATGTATACCGATAGCTCTGGAAAAAGAAAATGCAGTCGCAGATTTTAGGAAACTGATCGGAGCAACTGATCCTCAAGCTGCTGAGGAAGGGACTATCAGAAAATTATATGCAGAGAATAAACAGGAAAATATTATCCATGGCTCTGATTCCGATGAGAATGCCGTAATAGAAATTGCACACTTCTTTACTAGAAAAGAATTATTGGAAAACTTCGGCCATTAAAAAAGTAATATCATAATATAAATTAACTGGATTATAGAAAGAACAAAATGAAATATATTTTATCGACAATTATTTTCATTTCACTTTTATTAGGATGCGGTGAAGAGAATAAAGAAGCAGTTGTTAAAGAACAAAAAGATAAATATGCTTTCGATACAACAGACATAAAAACAGTCCCGATTAAAGAAACAAATCAAAATTATAAACTAAATTATAATCTTGAAAAAAATAAAACTTATAATTATCGAATTTCAGTTATATCTACCAACCGGCAAAAATTAATTGTACCGGATACAACACTTAGCCAGACGTTAAATCAAACATCCGTTTATATAGCTGGATTCAATCTTAAGAACATTGATAAAGACAGTATACTGGAAATCGGCTGCAATATATCATCTATTAAACTTAATATTAATTCGGATCAAAATTCAGCATCATACGAATCAGGTGTTACACCCGATTCTGTTGTAAAACAAAAGTTCGCAGAGTATGATGCTCTGATAAACAATGAATTCAGCATAAGAGTTTCAAAATATGGAGAAATTTCTGAGATCTTTAGAGTTGATAATATCGTAAACAAATATCTGAACACAAAAGGAATTGCCGACTCTGTCAGTGCTACTCAAAAAGATCAGATGCGAATGGGAATAATTGAAGGATTATTAAAACCTTTAGTTATCCAGGTTTTCCGGCAGTTCCCCCAAAAACCTGTGGCAGTAGATTCAACATGGTCTTTTTCTCAACCCCCCGCTCCAATTATAATTTTTAAGAGTCAAAATACAACAACTTTTAAATTAACTAACTTTGAAAAAGCCGGAGATGAAAAGCTTGCTGTAATTAAGGCAGGACTTATAACTCATATTACCGGTAAAAATACAATGACCGATAAAGGGATAGTGTACGAATTTAAAAAACCTATCACGGATGCAAGCGGAAAAATATATTTCAACCTGTCACGCAGCGTTATTCAAAAATCAAAAACTTCAATTAAAATTAATGTTTCTTTTTCAATGGAAACCCAGACGCCTCAAGGTAAACAAAAGGGAAACAGAGAGGAAGAAACAAATACTACAAATGTTGTTGAGCTGCTTTAGGAGCAAAATCAACAAAATTTTTGTGTGATTGCTTTATTGTTATATCGTTTTATTGTTAAAAATCGATAATTCATATTTATAACAATATAGCAATCCGGTAGTTTATTATTCTTTAATTTCCTTAACTACAACTTTGATCCCCTCAACTCTCAGAACTTTAATCTTTTTACCTTTCTCTATGTATTCCCAATCGGCAACAACGTCAACGCGTTTTCCATTGAATTCTGCAGAGCCTGCGGGTCTTAAAGTAGTTAAAGCAACACCTTCCGTGCCTAACAACTCCTTTTCAGATGGATAAGAAACAAATCCTTGATCAGCTTTTTCTTCATCGGCTAATATTAGTCTGTTAAACACACTTGTTTTAGGGAGAAATTTTGCGAGTAAAAAAACTAATATTAGCGCCCCAACAAGAGCACCGGTTAATTGAACTATTGCAATAGAAATATTTTCATAATTAAAAAATGGTCCGCCTGGAGTTAGTGATAAAAATATTGAAAGAAATATTAAAATTATCCCGCTTATGCCGGTAATACCAAAACCAGGAATAACAAAAATTTCCAAAGCCAGCAAAATAATACCGGCAATAAAAAGAATTATATCTAGTACCGAAGCAAGCTGTAAAATATATGAAGAGCCAAAAAACAATAATAAGGCAATTACGCCTGCCGTACCCGGAAGTCCCCAGCCGGGAGTTTTAATTTCGGCGATTAAGCCAAAAAATCCTACCAAAATTAATATTGATGAGACAATAGGATTATTTAAAAATTTTACTACGTCCTCAGCCCAATTTTGATTTACAGTAATTATTTGTGCATTCTCTAAATTAAATGCTTTAAGCAGTTCTTCTTTATTTGAAACAATGGTGTCGGCAATTCCATACTTTCTTGCTTCTTCATCGGTCAGTGTAACAAGCTGTGTGCTGTCAACCAGTCCTTTTATCACTATTCTTTCATCTACCATTCCCTGCGCAATATCCGGCCTTCTACCGTTCTTTTCAGCAGTGGAACGCATCTCTCCTCTCATATACGATTGATACTTCTCACTTTGCTTTTCACCGGATTGATTAACAACGGTTGCCGCACCAATCGAACTCCCCGGCGCCATAGCAATTTTATTGCATGATAGTGCAATAAGTGCACCTGCTGAAATTGCTCTATTATTAATAAAAGCAATTGTTAATGCTTTACTGGAAAGGATGGCATCTTTGATTTGTGTGGCCGCATCCAACCTTCCGCCAAAAGTATTAATTCTAAAGATGATTGCTTCTGCACCTGCATTATTAGCTTCGGAAACAACTCTACTGATATACGGCGATAACCCTAAATCAATTTCAGAATTAATATCTGCCCAGTAGACCTTCTTATTCTGACAAAACAAACTTATATTGATTAAGGTTAAAAAAAATATAAAATAAAAAAAGCTTCTCATTAAATTTCCTTTTTTTGAATCTTGTTAGAGAAGTAGAACAGATATAAAAAATATTTATCTTTATTTAAATTTAACTCAAAAAGAAATATCCTAAAAGTAAAATTTCATGGTTTCAGAATTTTTAATTTTATTAGACTAGGGTAATCTTTTAATTAAATTCCGGTTTGATTATAACATTTAATCATTTTTTATCATGTTGAAATAAGACAAAAAGAGAGGTTAACTTGAATCATTTAATCGGTGCGCATACATCAATATCAGGAGGAGTTCCAAGCTCTGTTGACCTTGCAGAAAAATTGAACTTTTCCGCAATGCAGATTTTCAGCAAAAATAATAATAGATGGGCAGCTAAACCTTTTACAGAAACTATCATAAATGAATTTAAAACAAAATTATCATCTTCCGGGATTAAATATACGGTAGTTCATGATTCGTATTTAATTAATTTATGTTCTTTAAGCGAAGAGCTTTTGGAAAAATCCAGAACAGCTTTCCTGGATGAATTAATTCGATGCGAACAGCTTGGAATTCCATATTTGAATTTTCACCCTGGGGCACACGGTGGGGCTGGAGAAGAGGATGGAATAAAATTAATTGCGGAATCTTTAAATATTGTCCATGATAAAACTAAAAACTTTAATGTTAGTAGTATGCTCGAAGTTACTGCCGGGCAGGGTTCTGCAGTTGGTTATAAGTTTGAGCATATTAGGAAAATTATTGATCTTGTTGAACAAAAACAGAGAATGTCTGTCTGCATTGATACCGCGCATATTTTTGCTGCCGGATATGACATTAGGACACCCGAAACTTACGAGAAAACAATGAAAGAATTTGATAACATAATTGGTTTAGAAAAATTAAAATGCTTTCACATGAATGACAGCAAAAAGGAACTGGGAAGCAGAGTTGACAGACATGACCACATTGGAAAAGGATTTATTGGATTGGAAGGTTTTAAAAATATAATGAATGATAAAAAACTAGAAAGGGTCCCTAAAATTCTGGAAACACCAAAAGGAAAAGAGCAGCTGGAAGATTTGGAAAATATAAAAACACTTTTAAATTTAATTAACAATTAAAAGGAAGGTTCGAGAGAACGTAGAACAATAATTCCGGTATCCTTTTTAAATTTCATTAAGTAATCAGCTAGCGGTATTTCAGTAATTTGAACTTTGTACCCAACATCAGGTGCATGCATAAAGTGAACTCTTCCATCATCCATCTTCACAGCAATACCAACATGATTAATATCCAATCCTTTTACATTAGAAGTAATCGCAATTAAATCACCATTGCGAATTTTCTCTTCAACCTGTGAAACTTTTTCTTTAGGAATATAATAATACTCTCTTTTATTTATTGCTTCTTCTTGCGCTTTAATAAAAGGAATAAAAGCGGGATGAGTTTTTAATTGAACATATAATTGAGGATGGGTTGTCATGAAATCAACGTTAAATTTTAATGTATCTCCTCCAATTTCCATTGAAATATTTTTCACAATCCCCTTTTTTTCATTATTAAAAATCCAATCAGAAAAATAATGAAGCCGGGATGGATATTGATCTATTTTTCCATCCCTGTATCTAATTCTTGTTAGCTCATTTTCATAATCTTTAAATGTAGTTTTATCTTCTTTAACACATCTGGCAAATGCCAGGCAGTTTTCAAGGAAAGTTGTACAATCTAGACCGGTTAAATTAACTACTAAAGTTTCCTTATCCTCTTTCTCTAAAGTATGTGCGACATAATCTGTACCTAGAAAACTTTTTCCAATATCAGCAATAACATCTCCAATCGGTTTATCAAATAATTTTTTTTCAACAGCTAAATGAAATTTGGAATTGCATATTTGAATATCTTTATCGGAATAAATTTGGGCCTTTAATAAGAAAGGGAATATAAATAACAGCAAAATTATCTTTATCATCGAATCCTATAAAATTTTCTCATTTATAATTTTGACTTTTAACTTTTTATGTTTTCAGCCTGAGGCTGATCAGCCTTAGGCTGAGACTTAAATAATGTCTTCGTCTGAAACAATTTCCGTATATTCTTCAATTTGTCTGGCATGTGCAAGGTTTTCAAAACGTGCATATTCTTTAATAAATGCAAGTTTAATATCTCCAATTGGACCATTCCTTTGTTTTCCTACAATAACCTCAGCAACACCTTCCCAAGAATTTCCTTCTGTATCATTTTTCATTCCATAATACTCGGGTCTGTTTAGAAATATAACCACATCAGCATCCTGCTCAATTGAACCTGATTCACGCAAATCTGAAAGCTGCGGTCTTTTATCTGTTCTCGTTTCAACAGCGCGGTTAAGCTGTGCCAACGCTATAACCGGAATATTTAATTCTTTAGCCAGAGATTTTAAGGAACGGGATATATGAGAAATTTCTCTCTCGCGGCTTTCGGCTTTTGCAGGCCCCTGCATTAATTGAAGATAATCAATAATTACCATCCCGATATTTTTTTCTGCTTTTAATCTTCGTGCTTTGGCTCGTATTTCCAGGACCGATTGTGCAGGACTATCATCAACATAAATAGGAGACTCGATAAGTTTATGAGCATTTTTGCTCAACTTAACTCCTTCCGAAGTAGGAAGTTTGCCTGTTCTTACCTGGTGAGCATTTAACCTGCCTTCAGAACAAAGCATTCTTATAATGAGCTGCATAGTCGACATTTCGAGGCTAAATATACCAACAGGTACCTTATGTTCCACTGCAGCATTACGTGCAAGATTTAAAGCGAAAGCAGTTTTTCCCATAGAAGGTCTCGCAGCAATTATTACCAGATCGGATTTTTGAAAACCACCAAGTATATCATCCAATTCATAGAATCCTGTCGGTACAGAAAATCTTTGATTTGTTTTGGAATGAAGCGCTTCAATATATTCGAGGGCATCTCGAACTGCCCTGTCCATTCCAAGAAAAGTTTTTTTAAGATGGGATTCAGTAATTTCAAAAATTTTTCTTTCTGCTTCATCTAGAATGTCAAATGCATCTTCAGTTCCTTCATAAGCCGCTTTGGCAATATCGTGGGAACTTGTAATTAATCTTCTTAAGATTTCTTTTTCTAGAATTATTTTTGCATGGAATTCAATATTTGCGGCAGAAGAAATATTTTGAGAAAGCTTGCTTAAATATACCGCTCCCCCAACCTCATCTAACCGTTCTCTCTTTTTTAATTCATCATACAATGTAACCGTATCTATAGGTTCTCCCGATTCAAAAAGCGAGACCATTGCTTCAAAAATTTTTTTGTGTTCACTCAGATAAAAACTGTCTGAAGTCAACAATTCGATTGCTTTCGGAACAGCCTCTTTTTCAATCATCATTGCTCCCAGAACTGATGCTTCAATTTCAGGAGCAGACGGGGGTTTGATATCCGCAGGAATTAAACTGTTTATATTATTTTCATTTCTCTTTTTCATATTTGCAATAATTGATACTTCAAAATTCAAATATTAAATTACAACTACAAGCTTTAAATTGGAAATTAATTTTTAAAAACTAAATACAATTCTTTTTATATTGCATGAGGGCGATAAATAATTCTTTCCGGTTCAACATAAATTTAGAAAATTTTTTAAACAATAAGAATTTTTGTTATAATTTGTACAAAAAAATTAAAATATAAATATGTCCTGGTTTATTGGTTATACAGGTAAAAATAATCCTATTTTGGGACAATATATTTCGTCTATCAATTTAGAAAGAATAAAAGAAATTAAACCTGAAAATCTGACCCTAATTTTTGGTGGAAAACAAGAAAATTTGCTCTTTAATTTTTATGATGATTCAACAGGCTGGATAGTTTCCGGAATCCCGATATATACAAAAAATGATAATTTGAAATTCGTAAACAAAAATGATTTTGAGAAATTATTCTTAAACAAGGAATTAAAGTTAACAGATATTGACGGTCATTTTGCAGGTATTAAATGGGATAAAGGAAAAGTCACGTTTTTTAATGACCAACTCGGTTTAAGAGATATTTATTATTTACAATTTAATTCCAATTTTCTTTTTTCAACAAGAATGGATTGGATTGCAAAATTTAACAAAACAAATAAAATTGATTTTGAAAATTTCTCAACGAGCTGGGTACTTCCACACCAAATTTCCTGGGGAAGCATTATAAAAGATATAGATAAACTTAAACCAGGACAAATTATTACTATTTCAGGAAATAAACTTGAAAAAAATGATTCCCCTTGGCAGCCAAATTTTGAAATTGAAAGTTCATCTGAAGAATTCTTACAAGCGCTGGATAATTTTATAAAATTGGCCTCTTTAGAGGATGAAAAAATTAATTTAGGGCTTTCGGGCGGAATAGACTCAAGGGTATTACTACAGCTTTTATTTAATAAAAATACTAGGGATTTTGGTACCCATACGTTCGGTACCCAGCTTACTGCCGACGGAAGAATAGCTAAAAAAATAGTAGATGATTATAAATTAGACCATCGTTTTTTTTCAGTTTCTTTCCCGGAAGAAGATCAGTTAATAAAAAATCTTTATAAAAACATTTCTCAGCTCGGATTAAGTACCTCCATATTCGAAACTTTAAATTATCCTTTTTATAAACAGTTAGACAATCTAAACTATATTATTATTGATGGTGCTTACGGAGAGATTTTCAGGAGAGCTTATTTAAATAGATTTTTGATTCTTGGCAGAAAAGCTTTATTATATAAGGAAGCCGAAACAATTTTTTCCCTTCTAAAAAGACAAAAAGCAGATATTTTTAATGATGGCATAACTTCACAAATTGAATACTCCACAATTAACCAAATCTCAAATATTTTAGATATTCTACCTGATCCAAAACTAATTGGAATTGAGAATTGGCTGGATACTTTTTTTATTAAAACCAAAGTAGCAAATATTAGCGGACCGAGTCAGACATATTTAGATAATATATGCAGAGCCCTTATGCCTTTTATACAGCCCTCAATTTTAAATTATGGATTTAGTGTAAATATCAATGAAAAGAAAAACGGGAGATTGTTTTTGAATGTAATTAATGAAGGTAAAAAGCTGAACAAATATCCTCTTGTAAAAGATCAAATTATTTACCCTTTCAGCTCAAATATTTTTTTTACCAGAATGTATCAAAAAGTGAAAAGAAGAATGGGACTAATTCATAGTGATAACACAAAAATAAATTTATTGTCAAAATTAAAAAACTTTGCTTTCAATAAAATTAATTCTTCCGATGTAAAAAATTATGATTTGTATAATTATAACAAAGTTTCAAATCTTGTTACAAATTTCTATAATGGGAACACGACATTAGCAGATGAATTAATATGGTGGATTTCTTTTGAAATATGGAGAGAGAATTATAATATTAAATAGTGAAATCAGATCGCCGGCTGCTCATGAGTTAAACAATGTATAGCACCCAAGCCCCAAACCAGGTCTACAGCATGAATACCGATTACCGATCTATCGGTTATCAGTTCTGTTAAAATTCCCAAAGCAATTCGATCATTCGGATCATTGAATGTAGGGACCAAAACAGCATAATTGGAAAAATAAAAATTTGCATAGCTTGCAGGAAGCCTCTGCCCCTTAAATAAAAACGGTGAAGGCATGGGAAGATTAACAATATTCAATTTAGAACCGTCTTCAAGTTTGGCATTCTGTAGTCTTTCCTTATTTTCTTTTAATCTTGAATAATTTTCATCTTTAGGATTTTCTTCCTGGACTATAACTACTGTATCGGGATTTACAAACCTGCATAAATCATCAACATGACCATGTGTATCATCACCTGTTATTCCTTCTCCAAGCCAAATAACATTTGAAATCCCTAAATATTCTTTGAACACTTCCTCATAATCACGTTTTGTAAAACCCGGATTTCGTACCTGGATTTTATTATGCACCAAACATTCTTCGGTTGTGATTATTGTTCCTTTCCCATTAGTATCTATTGAACCACCTTCTAAAACAATATGCCTGTCTTTATAAATAGGTATAGTATTTTTCAGTTTAAATTTTTTGGAAATGTATTTAGATAACTTTGCATCCTTTTTAAAATTAGAATACTTAGCCCAACCGTTAAATTTAAAATTTACTGCCGCCACTTCAGTTTTTTCATAAATATCACTTTTTACAAAAATTGGTCCGGAATCTCTCGTCCACCCACGGTTCGTTTTTAATATAAAAAATTCAATATTATTGAAATTCAAATCAACAGATTTCAATACTTTTTCAGCTTTTAATTTATGCTCTTTAGATTCAACTATTATTCTAACTTTTTCATTCCGGGAAATATATTTAACCATTTCAGCATATACCCATGGGATCGGAGTAAACTTCCCGGGCCAATCACTTTTATTATGCGGCCAGCCAATCCAGGTAGCCTCATGCTGTTCCCACTCTGCAGGAATATAGTAAAAAGAATTTGTGAACTTCATCATCATAAATTAAAATTAAAGAACAGAATATTTCACACCTATGGTGTTTCCATTTAAATACAACTACCAAATATTAATAATATTTCACGCCTACGGCGTTCTTTTTAAAATTCAAAATTAACAAATTTCCTTGAGTCAAATGAAAACAAACTCCGATAGGAGTGATATATTATTAAAACAAATCAGATTAAAGGAAGATTAACTCCATTAGGAGTGACATATTAAGGTAAATCCAATCTATAAACATTTAGTAACTTATTCTCAAAAATAATTTATCTATTATAAATGATTTTTCGTTTCCTACCCCAGGAACCTCTGATCAATCCCAACATACGAATCAATTCTTCGGTCTCTCAAAAACGGCCAATTGCGGCGAATGTATTCAATTCTTTCGAGGTCAACTTCAGCAATTAATATTTCTTCTTTATTGGTTGATGCTTGTGCAATAATAACTCCCTGCGGGTCCGAAATAAAAGAAGAACCCCAGAATTCAATTCCTGCAGAATCCTTGGATAGCTTTTCCAGTCCGATTCTATTGCATGCAGCGACATAAACTCCGTTAGCAATTGCATGTCCTCTTTGTATTGTCTGCCATGATTCGAACTGTGCTTTCCCTTCTTTTTTCTTTTCATACGGATGCCATCCAATAGCTGTCGGATAAAATAAAATGCTTGCACCTTTTAATGCAGTAAGCCGCGCACTTTCAGGGTACCATTGATCCCAGCAGACAAGTGTTCCGACGTTCCCATACTTTGTGTTGAAAGATTTGTAGCCAAGGTCGCCGGGAGTAAAATAAAATTTTTCATAATATGCCGGATCATCAGGAATGTGCATTTTTCTATAGATACCTTCAACTTCTCCATCAGTATTTATTAATGCGATGCTGTTATGATAAATTCCCGGTGCACGTTTTTCAAAAATTGATGCAACAACCACTACTTTATTTTTCTTTGCAGCTTTACCTATTTCTTCAGTCGATGGACCTGGAATAGTTTCGGCAAATTCGAAGTTTTCAATATCTTCCTTTTGGCAAAAATATTGTGAACGGAAAAGTTCGGGAAGACATATTACCTGTGCACCTTGTTTT
>Ga0315554_1001860_pt1 | contig 12358 bp, 9 predicted proteins | sample SalMarSW160370MG_FD_202114 | JGI IMG/M metagenome (GOLD analysis project Ga0315554, IMG submission 202114) | Salt marsh sediment microbial communities from the Plum Island Ecosystem LTER, Massachusetts, United States - Salt Marsh Sediment SW1603-70 ... | reverse complement strand
GCCGTGTGCTCGCGCTGTACGGAACCATGGCGGCCAAGTACGCAATGGTCGGCGACCAGCCACTCCACCTGAGCCCCGACGCGCTGAAGGCAGCCTTTGGCCACCACGCTGCGAAAAACACCGCAGTCACAGTCCAGCCCAAGCGCGTTATCTCCTGGGACCACACCCGACTCGGCGGCGGGTACTGAAATCCACACCGCACCTTGCACAGCGGAGCCGGGCCGGGCAGGCTGGGGACACACACCCGGAGAGAACTCCCTGCCCACCGAGAACAACGACGCACAGGAAGCCGAGGCCCCGCGCCTCACGGCCTTCGAGATCTTCAAGCTGTGGCTCCGCCGGGTCGCCCTCGCTGCCATCGTGGTGAATGCGCTCCTCGGTGTCTGGGCCGTCGCCGGCTCCCTGAGCGACCTCGAGGTCAACATCCTGGTGACCTCGCTGTTGATCACCGGCTCGGGGGTGGTGGCCCTGACCTGCAGCGTCGCAATCCCTGAGGGCCGGCTAGGCCCGCTTCCAGCCATCGGTATCTTCACATCCCTTCTCGGATTCGCCCTGATCATCACATCGGTGTGGACCAATTTCTCGGCCCTCACCGTGGGCCAGCTAGGCGGCACCTTCATCACGATCGCGGTCACCATCGCCTACGCCGCCGTCATGTCCGGCGTGCACATCGAAGGCTGGCTGCTCCCCATCGCCTACGTGCTCTCGGTCGTCGCCGCCGGTTTCACCGTCGCCGTCATTTGGGGATTCGAGCCCGGCAACACGTGGCGGCTCTTCTGGGTCCTCTGCGTCCTCCTCGCCGCAGTCACCCTCGCCGCCCCGATCACCGCCCGCCTCCGCCCTCGCCACGAAACCCCGCCACCCGTCCTCCACTGCCCTTACTGCGGCGGCGCCGTCGACGACACCGAAAGGCGGATTCGCTGCGGGCAATGCGGCCGCCGCTTCCGGGTCATCGCCCCCTGACGATCACGCCAATCGAGCGCGAATCCAAGCGATGTCCTCCGCCTGAGCCTCGGCCCCACCCGGCGTCTCCACAATGATCGGCGCATCGGCTTGACGCAGCACGTGCACCAGCAGATCTTCCGGTATCTCCCCGTGACCGAGGTTGGCATGACGGTCACGGCGGCTGTCGAAGGGATCGCGAGAGTCGTTGGCATGCACCAAACCGATGCGGCCGGTGACCGCACGGAGCCGCTCCACGACCGTTTCTAGGTCCTCGCCGGCAGCCCAGGCGTGACAGGTGTCGATGCAGACACCGACGTTCAAGTCCCCGATAGCCTCCCAGAGAGGCCCGTAGCCGCCGATGTCCCGCAGCACCGCGTTGCCCCCACCGGCAGTGTTCTCGATGAGCACCGGGACGCTCAGATCCACCGACTCGAGGGCCTTGCGCCAGCGTTCCCAGCCTACGTCGGGCGTCTCCTCGTCTCCTATGTGGCCACCGTGAACAACCACACCGCGAGCGCCCACGGCGTGGGCTGCGGCAATCGTGTCCCCGAGGATCTTCCGACTTGGGATCCGCACGCGGTTGTTGGGTGATCCCACGTTGATCAGGTAGGGAGCATGAGCGTAGATGCCGATGCCGGATGCCTTCAGGACGTCCGCATCGGGACGGGCCAGCGGCTTCTTCCACGACTGTGGGTTGGAGAGGAACACCTGGACGATGTCCGCACCCCTGGCCGCTGCCTCTTCGATCGGGGAATCGGGCGGAACGTGGGCACCGACGAGCATCTCCGCCCAGGCTACGCCTGCACCTCTCGCTTGGTCCAAGATGCCATGTACCCCTCGAGGGCCACCGCCACCTTGTGCGCCGGCCGGTCCCACTCTTCCGCCAAGAGGTGCAGCCAAGGCGGCTCGACGACCGCCGCCCAAGGGTTGTCCGGCAACTGCTCCGGGTCGCTCAGCCGCAACGAGAGCACCGGCACGTCACTGCCGTCGACGGCGCGGACTCCGGATCTCACCTCTGCGATCTCGCCCCAGTAGAGATGCATCGGCGCGGCCCTGCGGCCCTCCGGGTACAGGACGAGCCCTTCGGCGCCGTACTCGAGGAAACGCCGCGGCCTGAGGACGTTCCACATACCCCACAGCCACGAGCCCAGCCCCCCCGCGATCAAGACGCTGCCCCAGGCCAGATCGCGTCGCCTCTGCGCCGCTCCCCAGGCCGTATACGGCCTCTCGATGGATGTCACCGTCTCCCCGCCTTCGGTCACCACCTGCACCTGCTGCTCGTAGGTCTCCGGCTCCGGGTACAAACGGTGTGTGAAGATCATGTCGAGGCCCAGCATCATCAGTGGCATCGCCACTATCGACAGCGCCAACACCAGCAGCAGGGAACGCGACACCCTGTTCGTCACGGCGATACTCCAAGGTCCTCCGGAAGCACGAGGGCACGGTAGGCGATGTTGCGTTCGGCCATGAGTTCCCCGGCGGCGCCATTGCTGCGATCTATGAGTACTACAACCTGCGCCACCTTGATGCCGGCCGCCGTCACGGCATCGACGGCCTCGAGGAGGGCACTGCCCGTCGTCGTGGTGTCTTCGACCACCGCCACCCGGTCCCCGGGCCCGACGGGGCCTACCAGCCGGCCCCCGGTACCGTGATCCTTTGACTCCTTGCGCACCGAAAACGCCTTGAGTGGGCGGCCCTTCGACGCCGCAACAACAGCCACCGCCACCGCGATGGGGTCGGCGCCGATCGTCATGCCCCCAATGGCCGTTACATCGGCATCCAAGACTTCGATGACCGCTTGTGCCACCAGCCCGCCGCCGAGCCCGTCAAACGTCGTCTGCCGAGCATCGAGATACCAGTCGCTGGTGCCACCGGATCGCAGCCTGAACTCGCCTCCACGGCGGAGCGAATAGCGCTGTAAATGATCCACTAGGTCACGCACGGGCCCCACTGTACGCCGTCCCCGGCAGTTCCCCTCAAGGCCACCGAAGCCACGCCGATGAGATGGTGTCGTCCTCGGACGGCACATCCTTTCCTCCCTTCGAGCGGCCGCCTCCGGCGGCCGCTCGCCATCACGGAGGACTCAGAACCCACCGGTGCCGAGATCTCGCCGTCGCTCGAAGCCCAGAAGGGCCACACCCAGGAAGATGAGCACAGCCGCCATCCACAGCAGCCGCTGCACATCGAGCCCCGTATAGGGAAGCTCGTCCTCGGTGATGTAGCCGACGTCCGCATCGAGGAAGACCCCGCCCGCCCCCAGCGTGACGATGATCGCTTCGGCCGTCGTCGCCTGCAGGCCGTCATCGACGTCGGCCACCGCCACCCGCGACGGCCCCGGCGGCACACCCGTGAACAGGTATTGGCCGTTGGCTCCCGACACACGGGACGGGAACTGGACGTCGTCCCCGGTGTCGAGCACTCCGTCGAACCCGCTCCACACAAGGGAGACCGTCACTCCCGGCAGGGGCTCCTCTTCGAAGTCGATCTCACCGTCCCTATCGGCATCGTGCCAGATCGTGTCCCCGATCGATCCGGTGCCCCTGTACCCGAAATCGAGATCATCGACGGCCCCGTCTGCCGGCAGTGTCACGGTGGTTTCCCCGTCTTCGATGGCGTCCGGATCCGACGTCAGTGCAAACCCCGCCGGCACCGTGTTCGCGTCGACCGAAACCGTGTAGTCCCCGCCCGCCAGGCCGGTGAACTCATAGGAACCATCGGACGCCGTCGTCGTGGTGTCGACCGTCACCCCCAGATCGCCGAGGAGGTCAACCGTCACGCCCTGGAGCCTCGGCTCTCCCGCGTCCAACGCATCATCTCCATCGACGTCGAAGAAGACGGTGCCTGACAGCTCGCCCTCTGGGGGCCGATAGCCGACATCGTCGGCGGCCTCAGTAGCGCCGGGACCCACTGCAATCGTCTGAGTGGCGTTGGCTGTGGTCAGCACGTATCCGGCGGGGACCGTCGCCGCCACCACCTGGGCCGTCACCGAGCCGGCTCCCACCGAAGTCGACCAGTCGCCGGCGCCGTTGGACACGACCGTGACCGTCACGCCGTCCCCATCCGTTACATCAACCGACACGTTCGCCAGGTTGGGCTCACCCGCATCCTGCACGCCGTCCGCGTCCGTGTCGACAAACAGGTGACCCGTCAGCGTGCCGGCGACCGCGCTGAACCCGACCGTGGCGTCATCGGAACCAGAAGTCGAGTTGCCGTCGTCGTCCTCCACCGTCGCAGTCACCGTGTTCACATGATCCGGCCCCTCGGCGTCGCCGGAGAGCACGGCGTCGAATGAGCACGAGAAGGTCCCCGACGCCGGGATCGCAGTGGCCTGTGCCGGGCAGGTGTTGTTCGAAACCGCCCCATTACCCCCGTCCAGCAGATCCCCGAAGATGTCGTCGTCCAGCGCCGTCAACGTCCCCGCCTCCGCCGAATCGTTGTCGACGTCGACGGAGAACGTCACCGTCCCTCCGGTCTCGGGCACCGAGCCAACCGATGGATCCTTCGTCACGGTGATCGAAGGCAAGGTATCGACGAGGGTGTCCACCGACGCCGAGTTGTTGGCCCCCACCGGATCGGCGGTCGACGACGACACGACCGCGTTGTTGGTGATGGTGCCGTCGACGCCGGCGTCGATGTCCACGACAATGTCTAACGAAGTGGAGCCGGGAGCGAGGTCTGCCAGCGAGCAGGTGATGGTGCCGACCGGGCCTTCCACGCAAAGCGCATCCGACAGCACATCGTCGAACGTCACCCCGGCCGGCAGGGTGTCGACGACAACCGGGTCGTCGCCTACGTCCGGTCCGTTGTTGGTGAGGGTGAGCGTGTAGATGATCGATTCACCGGGGTGCACGGCGACCGCGGTGTTGTCGTCCTTGGCCAAGGACAGGTCTGCCTGGGGATCTGCCGGATCCGTCACGTCCGCCACCACAGGGTCGTACTGGTCGCTGTCGGCCGTCGCCGAGTTAGCAAACTCGGTGACCCCAACGGCCATCGGGTCATCGACGGTCACGCTGAAGTAGACGGTCAGTATCTCTCCCGAAGCAAGTGTGAGCCCCGAGATGATGTTCGGCGGGGCGCTCACCGCCACCGGCGTCCCATCGACATCGCCCGAGATGCTGCCGGGTACATAGGTGGTGCCTGCGGGAATCGTGTCGACGAGCGACACTCCGGTCTGTGAGGCGTCGTCTCCGTTGAAGACCCTGATGCGATACTCGATCGTCTCGCCGGATCCGACGGGAGACGAATCGGGCGTCGACACCTTGTCGATCTGGAGTGGCGGCACGTCCAGCTCGATCACGTTCATCGCCGATGACGGCCCGTAGGCGCTCGACATCGAAGCATGGTTGCCCACGGTCCGCACGCCGAGCATCACCGGATCGTCGACGCTGATGGAGAAGACGACGATTCGGGTGGCCCCGGCGGGGATCGTGTCTATGTCCAGGCCCCCATCAGGCGAATCGGCATCGAGCGGAGTCGGAGTGAAGGGAGGGGCATCGTCGGCCACCGGCGCACCGTCCAGCGTCGTGGAGCCCAGAACGTAGGAGGTGTACGACGGAGTCTCGTCGAAGACGAGGACCGCTCCGACGTCGATGATGCCGTTGTTTTCCATCGTGATCGTGTAGGTGATCGTGTCGCCCGGGTCGGCCTCGCCGTCCATGTCGACATCGTTCGACACCACCGACGTCTTCGCCATGTTGATGGACGGGAACGGGAGGATCGTGGTGCCCATGTCGAGCGCCGGGGTGCCTCCCGTGTAGCCGGCTCGCTGGCCCCATGCCGCGATGAGCCGTGTACCGTCCACCGTGTAGATACGCGATCCGGTCATGTCCCGGTCTCCACCGGACTGGTTTGCCGTCTGGCTCGGGTCGTAGCAGACCCCCTGGCCGTCGTCGTATACCGTCTTCGACGCGTAGGCCGTCACATCGCAGTGAAAGTCGTACTGGTCGCCGAGTGGATCGACGCTGCCCCCCGTCGTCGGATCACCGTCGAGATCCACGTAGATCCTGGTGTCGGCAAACGCCGCCACCCACACCGGGCTGTAGTTGCGAGTTCCGTCGGCGGACCCGGGGGCGTAGGGGAGGATGGTCGAAGGGGTAGCCGCGTTCTCCGGGACCAGGGTGAAGCCCCAGTCGTACGACGAACTCGTCGAACCCGTCGTGCTCGCCTGGAACCCGTAGATAGGCGACCCGTCCCCGCTGCTGAACAGGGCTCCCTGATTCAGCGGCATCAGGTAGCTCCCCTCGCTCCGGCCGGCAATAGGGATGTCGGTCGTGGCCCCACCGGCCGTGGTTGCCGTCACCGTGACCGGATCGGTCGACGGGTTGAAGAGGAACACCCGGGTGTCGTAGGCCTCATCGCTGCTGGGAGCCCCAACCGGGCTCACGATTTCGTCGGACCAGATAGAGGTCGGGTAGAGCTCAAAAAAGCGACTCTCATACGTGGCGCCGACATCGCCCGTCGTCACGTAGGCCGAAACGGGCCGGTCCGACGTCACCTGCGCGCCCAGGTTCACCCCTCCGTCGACAACATAGGTGTCACCCAGGTTGAGGGTTTCCGAGATCTCGAACGAGCCGTCGGCATCGGCATCAATCTGCACCTGCGTGTTGAACTCGATGCCCACCAGAACGAGACCCACATACTCGAACACCTGGTTGAAGTCGGCGTCCTGGCCGACGGGGATGTCGAACTGCATGCCCGACTTGTCGACGTCGAGAACCTGCACCGCCCCGGCCAGCAGCTCGCCGGGGTCGTCCGCGTATACCGCCTGCGTCACCGCGATCGGAGCAGTGGAGACGATACGATCGCGCCCGTCGTAGTAGTTGCCGGCGCCGCGTCCCGGCTGATCCACCGGGACGCTGCTCGATTGCGTCCACACGTCGCCGACGTCCATCGCCAAGATCAGCGTCGAGCCCTGAACCGGGTTGATCGGATCGACTTCGTAGCCGTCCTCGAAATGGTCGTAGTAGATCGTGTTGCCATCAGCGCCAGACGTGATCGAGATCGTCGACTGCACCGGTCCGGTGCACACGCCGGCACCTCCCCCGACAGACCGCAGGATGTCGATCAGCTCTTGGGCCTCAAACGGGCTGAAGTAGGTCTGGCTGATCGAAGGAGTCGCCTCGGCCACGTTCGGTGCGCCGGGAAACACACCGCCGACCACATAGACGACAACAAGCAACACGACGAGAAGCGGTGCCCACGGGACGGGCCTGCCGGTACAGCTCATTCTGACCCTCACAACGCTCGTGCCACCGGCATCCGGACAGGAATGCAGTCGAGGACCGCCCGACCCGTGGCCGCATTAGAGAATCGACATATGCTCGCGCACGCTTGAGTCAAAGCGCCGCAAAAGGAGCGTCATGAGATCCCCAACCAGAACATCGAGGAAACGATCGGCTACCGCCCGAAACGCCGCTCGCGCTGCGTGAAATCGCGCAAGGCGCGCAAGAAGTCGACCCTTCGGAACGCCGGCCAGTAAACGTCGACGAAGGAGTACTCCGCGTATGCGGCCTGCCAGAGAAGGAACCCGGACAGGCGAGATTCCCCGCTGGTGCGAATGACCAGATCGGGGTCGGGCAGATCGGCCGTATAGAGATGAGCCGCAAGAGCGTCGGCGTCGATGTGGCCGGCAATCTCGTCGCCCTCTACGCCGTCGGCCACCAGCTTGCCTACGAGATCCTTGACCGCATCGACGATCTCCTGCCGCCCCCCGTATGCGATGGCGATGGTGAGGCGGCGACGCCCCTCCGCCGACTCCTCGACCATTCGATTGGCCGCACCCCGAAGCCGAGCCGGCAGCAGCTCCGTGCTCCCGATGACGCCGATCCGCAGGTCCGTGGCCCCGAGCTCACCCGGAAGCCGATCGAAGAGATCGGCGAGCACATCGAAATACGGGTCGAGCTCCTCCGACGGCCGCGACAAGTTCTCTTTGGACAGCAGCCAACAGGTGACGGCGGGCACCTCCACCTGCCGGCACCAATCAAGGAACTCCACGAACTTGTCCATGCCGGCCCGATACGACGAGGCGTAATCGGGCAACCCGGCCTGACGTGCAAACCGGCGATGCCCGTCGTGGATCACCCCGATGTGACGCGGGAGCCCCGCCGGGTCGAGCGCCCGCAGCAGGCGCTCCTCATAGACGCGGTACAGGGGTCGGCGCAGCGCATCGCCGAAGCTCATCGGGATCTCCAATTGCTGAAGACCGATCATACGCCGGCTCTCCCCAATCGGTCATCACCGCGTCGAATCCCCGATGCGGTCTCGTCCATTTGCGCCTCCCGTCACCACGGCAGACGCGGCCGGTCGAGATGCCACTCCTTATTCCCGGCACCGGGCCTAGCCTGCGCCGATCATGCGCATTCTCGTTGCCGGCGCCTCCGGCTACGTAGGGAGCCGGCTCGTACCCCGTCTGCTGAAGGCGGGCCACGAAGTCCGCGCTCTCGCACGGCACGACTCCTCCTTGGACCAGCAGCCCTGGCGCGCCCGCGTGGAGGCGGTCATTGGAGACGTGCTCGACCGAACCAGCCTCATCGACGCTGCTCAAGGCTGCAACGCCGCCTGCTATCTGGTCCACCAAATGGACTCCGGCCCCCGTTTCGCCGACCGCGACCGGGCCGGTGCCGCCAACTTCAGCGATGCCGCGGCAGTGGCGCGATTCCGCCGGATCGTGTACCTGGGAGGACTGGGCCCGGAAGCCACACAACTGTCCCCTCACCTGGCAAGCAGGCATGAAGTGGGTCGCATCCTCGCCACTGGGCCCACGCCGACGACCGAGCTCAGGGCCGCCATGATCATCGGTTCCGGCTCACTCTCCTTCGAGATGCTCCGCCACTTGACCGAGGTCCTTCCCGTCATGACCACGCCTCGCTGGGTCCGAACCCGATGCCAACCCATCGCGATCAGCGACGTCCTCGCCTTCCTCGTCGCAGCCGTCGAGCACCCTTCTTCGGACAACCACGTTGTGGAGATCGGCGGTCCCGACGTTCTCACCTACCAAGAGATGATGCTGAGCTACGCTCGCATCACCGGCTTGCACCGCCTCGTCATTCCGCTCCCCCTGCTCACCCCGCGCCTCTCGTCCCTCTGGGTCGGGCTCGTGACACCGCTGCCGGCCCGCGTGGCCCGGCCACTCGTGGAGACCCTGCGTCACGAGATGGTCGTCCGCAACAGCGACGGCGCCGAGCTGTTTCCCCACGATCTCCTCAGCTTCGAAGCCGCCGTCCGCCGCGCCCTCGGGCTCGATGAAGGGCCGGCGAGAGAAACCGACCTCTCCGCCGTCCCGGCGCCGGGTGACGCCGCCTGGAGCGGAGGGAAGGTGTACGTCGACCGCAGGGTCATGCCAACCAACGCTTCTCCCCAACACGTCTTCTGGGCCCTGAGTCGCATCGGTGGGCAGGTCGGCTACTACGGCCTCAACTGGGCCTGGCGGTTGCGGGGTTTCATCGACAGGCTGCTCGGCGGCACCGGGCTCCGCCGAGGGCGCCGCCACCCCGAACAGCTCCGCTCCGGCGACACCGTCGATTTCTGGCGCGTCGACCACATCAGCGCCGATAGCACCCTTCGCCTCCACGGCGAGATGAAGCTGCCCGGAGAAGCCTGGCTGCAGTGGGACATCGAACCGACTGACGCCGGGTCCAACCTCGTGCAGACCGCCACCTTCCGCCCTCGCGGGCTGGCCGGGAGGCTCTACTGGTGGCTCATGACACCCTTCCACCGCTACATCTTCCCCCGCATGGCCTGCCGAATGGCCGCCGCAGCCGAAGAACGGGCTTACTCGTGCTCCTACTGAGCAGCCCCGTGTCACAGATGGCCCGCACTCCGGACACTCTCCTCGTCGCCGCCCTCACGATCCTCACTGCCGTGTTCCTGCTCTGGCTGGTCAGCCTCCCGTCGAAAAACGCCTCGATCGTCGACATCTTCTGGGGGCCCGGCTTCGTCCTGACCGCCTGGGTCGTCTTCACCTGGACCTCCCTGGCCAACGTGGCCCAGGGCGGCGAAGGCCGCCGGCTCCTGCTCGTGATCCTCACGACCATCTGGGGCCTGCGCCTCGGCATCTACCTCGCCTGGCGCAACCTGGGCAAGGGCGAGGACTACCGCTACACGGCAATGCGCGAGCGTTCCCCCGACCGCTTCTGGATCGTCAGCCTCTTCAAGGTCTTCCTCCTCCAGGGCGTCCTCATGTGGATCGTCTCACTCCCGGTGCAAGTGGGGCAGCTGGCTTCGACGCCCGACGGCATCGGAATCCTGGCGCTGGCCGGTTGCATCACCTGGGCCGCCGGCTTCTTCTTCGAGACGGTCGGCGACCTTCAGCTGGCCCGGTTCAAAGCCGACGACACCAACCGGGGCAAGGTCATGGACCGCGGCCTCTGGCGCTATACCCGCCACCCCAACTACTTCGGAGACTTCCTCGTTTGGTGGGGCCTGTACCTGGCGGCGCTCGAGGGCACAGGGACCTGGTGGACCTTTGTTGGACCTCTGGTCATGTCGCTTCTGCTCATCAAGGTCAGCGGCGTGGCCATGCTCGAAAAGACCATCACCTCACGAAGGCCCGGCTACGACGAGTACGTCCGACGCACCAGCGCCTTCTTCCCTTGGCCACCAAGACGGCCCTGACCGACGCCGCCCCCGTCACCGTATGCCCGGCGCGCCGCCGACCGACCCAACCAGGCCCATCGCTATCATCCGCCGGCATCCCTCTTCGAGGAGACAATGCCGCCCGACTTCCTCGGTATCGGCGCACAGAAGGCCGGCACGACGTGGCTCCACATCCACCTAGGCCAGCACGCCGGCCTCTGGCTCCCCCCGGAGAAGGAACTCCACTTCTTCGACGAGAAGATCTCCTGGCGGCCCTACACACTCCCGCTGCTCCTGTTCAGTAAACGCCTGCCCTTCGTACGCTGGCGGCGGCATGTACGGCGCGGCCTCAGCCCGCGGCTCAGGCAACACCGCCAGCCCGCCTCACTGCGCTGGCAGCTTCGGTACCTGTTCCGACTACCGACCCCTCGCTGGTACAGGTCCTTGTTCCGCGAGGCCGGTGACAGGGTCAGCGGAGAGTTCACGCCGTATTACGCCACACTCGAGCCGGCACAGATAGCCAGAGCCGCCGCGATCGTCCCCGACGCCAAGATCATCTTCATCATGCGCAACCCCATCGAGCGCGCCTGGTCGGCCGCGGTCATGCGCTCCTCACGGGCCGGAGGCGCCGATCTGCGCCGGCATCACGAGTCGTCCTTCGCGCTGACCCATTCGATCCTCAACACCGACTACCGGCGCACACTGGAGAACTGGGGCCGCCACTATCCGCCGGACCGCATCTTCGTCGGCTTCCTCGAAGACATCGCCCGAGAACCCTTGGAGCTGCTCAATCGCATCCTCGCCTTCCTCGACGTCGACGGCACCTTCGACGGGAACCTGCGGGGCGCCATACACGCCGGTCCGGCGGAAACCCTTCCCCTCTGGGCCGCCAGGCACCTCGCCGGTCAGTACGCCGACCTCATCGAGCACCTCGACGAGCAATTCGCCGGCTACGCCTCCTTCTGGAGGTACTGCGCCGAGACCATCGCCGCAAGCAGCGGCGAAGACGAGATTCCCTACCCCTTCTGGCAGACACCCCTCTGGGACGACTGGCTTGCGGCAGGCGGCCGCCCTCCCCGCGGAATACAGAGCGGCGTTCTCGCATCCATTCGCCGCCGCTGAGGCCCGCTCCCCCCGGACGCGCACCTCTCACACCAACGCCCCGGGCACCACCTCGCCGTGGCCGCTCCGAGAGCCCCCACCCGGCGGCCGGCTATCCGCCGTCCGTCTCCGTCCTCGCTGATTCCGTCAATCCCCTCTCCTGCGCCCAAGACCCGAGCATCTCGTAGGCCTCCTCTTCCGAGTACGGCCCGTGGTCGATCCTGTGTTCCATAAGCATCTTCATGGCCTCTCCGACCAAGGGTCCGGGCTCGATGCCGAGGTATCTCATCACGGCGTGCCCATCGATGGGGGCACGAAGGCGGTCGAGCTCCTCCCGCTCTCGAAGATCGGCGATACGCTCTTCGAGCTCGTCGATCCGGCGCATGATGGCCCGCTCCCGCTTGGAGCTGCGGGTGGTGACGTCGGCCCGCACCAGCATGTTGAGCCGGTCGAGCATCTCTCCGGCATCGCGCACGTAACGGCGCACCGCCCGATCGGTCCAACCCATCTTGAACGTGTGAGGGCGCATGTGCAGGTACACGAGCTGCGACACCCGTTCGATGTCGTCTTTCGAGTAGCGGAGCGCTCGCATACGGGCACGGGTCATACGTGCACCCACGACTTCGTGATGGTGGAAGCTCACCCCCCCGGACCCAAAAGCGCGGGTGTCCGGCTTGCCCACGTCGTGGAACAAGGCGGCAAGACGCACGATTCGATCTTCCGGGCACCGGGCCACAAC
>Ga0315554_1001857_pt1 | contig 12370 bp, 9 predicted proteins | sample SalMarSW160370MG_FD_202114 | JGI IMG/M metagenome (GOLD analysis project Ga0315554, IMG submission 202114) | Salt marsh sediment microbial communities from the Plum Island Ecosystem LTER, Massachusetts, United States - Salt Marsh Sediment SW1603-70 ... | reverse complement strand
CGCGCCGACGTACCCGATGCACACCTCGTGCTGCCTTCGCTCGCGGAACGTCCGCTGCCCTTCGTCGGTCCCCAGATCGCAGCCGGTCAGCCCGAAGCAGGTCGTCGATCCGAACTCGGCCTCGAACCGGTCGAGGACCTCCCGGACGAGCTCGTAGACCGGTCCGACCGATTCGTCAGACGAGTCCCGTCCCGCCACCGTTCCGAGTGCCAGGATCGCCCCGCCGATCGCCCCGCACAGCCCGCCCGTCCGCGCGAGGCCGCTGCAGAGCCCCGTCGCGATCCGCGGGACCAGTTCGCTGCGGATCCCGCGGCCCTCCGCGATCGCCATCAGCACGCTCTCCGCGCAGAAGAACCCGGACTCGAATAGCTCCCTACCCCGTCGGATCGCGTCCTCGGACATCGATGACCTCCTTCCTCAGGATCAGAGTCGTGCCTCGAAGCGAAGAGCAGAACCCGAGCGCGGCGCCTCTCGCGCGGGCCTTCCCGCACATGCGTCGAGCGGCCGTCCCGGGCCGAAGGACCGACGCCCGTTCATTCCACGGCTCATCGGAGCGCCTCACACTCGCCTCCCGTCATCCGGCACTCCACCCCGCACTGCGCCTCCGGACCGAAATCGAGCTCGAACAGGCCCTCGGCATCGTCCTCGGTCAGCCAGCGGAGGATCAGCCGGTCGGTCACGAGGTGGACGACCGGGCCGGGTTCGAACCGGCGCTCACGTCTCGTGGAGTCGGCCGATCAGGATCTGACCGCCCCAAATCCAGGTTCGCTTGTCCATGGGTAAATCCCTTGCCTTTCCCTTTGCACCGACTGATGATAGAAGGGAGCGCCGCACGAAGCGAGATCCGAGGCGGCCGAGGGACAGGACGATGGAGAAGAAGCGTGTGACGAGATCGAGGATGTGGTGGGGCGGGGTGATCGGCGTCTCCGTCGTCGTCACGGGGATGATCGTCGCCCTCTGCCTCCTGCATCAGCGATCGCCTGAGCCGTCGACCATCGATACCTCCGTCCCCGGGCTCGCCGGACCGGCCGCTCCGGATTCCGCAACGGCTCCGAACGCGCCGGCCGTCGGCTACCGCGTCGGCGACGTCGCCCCCCTGTTCTCGCTCGCCTCGCTCGACGGCGAGCCGACCTCCCTCTCGGACTATCGGGGCCGTCTCGTCATCCTCGACTTCTGGGCCAGCTGGTGCGTCCCGTGCCGACTGTCGATGCCCTCGCTCGAGGAGATGGCGCACGAGTTCGGGGAGGACGTCGTCCTGATCGGCATCAGCCTCGACCGGAGCGAGAGCGAAGCGCGGTCGTACGTCGATTCGAGGGGCTACGTCGACCTCGTCGCGCTCTACGGGTCGCTCAACGAGGCGCGTCGTGTCGCCAGCGACTACGGCGTCCTCGGGATTCCGCGGACGTTCGTCATCGACCGCGAGGGGATCGTCCGCTTCGCCGGCCACCCCGACCTCTTGACGAGCGAGCTGGTCGAATCCCTCCTCTGAGGCGGCTTCCGACCGGGGTGAACTTGGCGCCGGACGGAGTCCGGCGCGGAAACGAAAGGAGCACCAGCGTGGATGTCCGAACGGCGTACATCGACATTCTCAGGGAGCTCGGCAAGCTGAACTCGGCGGTCGCCCTCCTGTCGTGGGACGAGGAGACGCACATGCCGAAGAAGGGCCTCGGACTCCGCGCCGAGACGATCGGCAAGCTGTCTCGCATGGCGTTCGAGCTGTCGACCGGCGACGAACTCGGCCGCTGCATCGAAGGGCTCGAGGGCCGCGATGACCTCTCCGAGAAGGAAGCGGCCAGCCTCCGCGTCGTCGGGAAGGAGTATCGGCGGAACAAGGCCGTGCCGTCGGACCTGTTCGAGGAGTACACGATCGCCCAGTCGAAGAGCCAGGCCGCCTGGGGGGAGGCGAAGCGGACGTCGGACTTCACGCTCTTCCGACCCCACCTGGAGAAGATGGTCGACTACGCCCGGCGGCTCGCGGAGCTGTACGGATACGAGGAATGTCCGTACGACGCGCTCCTCGATCGCTTCGAGCCGGGGATGACGAGTGCCTGGCTGCGCGAGATTATCGAGCCGCTTCGGGAGCGGCTCGTTCCGCTCATCGATCGGCTCCTCGTCGACGGGACGCCGCCGGACGCCTCCGTCCTCGACGGGCGGTTCCCGGCCGAGACGCAGCGCGCGATGGCGCGCACCGTGCTCGAACAGATCGGGTACGACTTCGACGCCGGGGCGCTCGACGACACGATGCACCCGTTCACCACGCAGATCGCCCCCGGCGACGTCCGCGTGACCAACCGCTACCTGGAGTCGAGCCCACTCTCCGGGCTGTTCGGCGCGCTCCACGAGGGAGGGCACGCGCTCTACGACCAGGGGATGGGGGACGACCTGTACGCGCTTCAGCTGAGCGAGGGGGCGTCGCACGGGTTTCACGAGTCGCAATCGAGGCTGATCGAGAACCAAATTGGAAGAGGCAGGCCGTTCTGGACGTTCCTCCGGCCGATCCTCGTTGACGCGTTCCCGGCCCTCGCCGACGTCTCCGTCGACTCGATGTATCGGGCGGCGAACTCCGTCTCCCGTTCGCCGATCCGCGTCGAGGCGGACGAGGTGACCTACAACCTGCACATCATGCTCCGCTTCGAGCTCGAGACGAGGCTGCTCGACGGCTCAATCCGGGTCGAGGATCTCCCAGAACTGTGGAGCGATGCGATGGAGCGCTACGTGGGAGCGCGGACGGCGTGCTGCAGGACATCCATTGGTCGAGCGGCCTGATCGGCTACTTCCCGTCCTACATGCTCGGCAACCTCTACGCCGCGCAGATCGCCGGCGCCCTCCGCGACGAGATGCCGTCGCTCGACGATCGGATCGCCGACGGGGACTTCGCGTCCCTCCTCGAGTGGCTCCGCGACAGGATCCACCGCTTCGGCGCGATCTACGAACCGGGCGATCTGATCGCCCGGATCACGGGGGAAGGTCTGAGTCCCGAGCCCTTCCTCGCGTACGTCACCGACAAGTACTCGGAGATTTACGGGCTTTAGGCGACCGGGTGGTCCCTACTCGGAGGGCTTCCGACGTCGGAGCCGCTGGCGCGGCCTTCGCGATCGGCTCTGCCCCTTGCGGGCGGAGATCGGCATCGTCGACTCGGCGGCCTTCGGCCTGCACATCGCCGCCAGAGCGTCGTGAATCGTCTCCGTCTGGTACGCGCGCGTCCACTGCGTCACCGGAACGAAGTCGAACGGCGTCCCGCGCAGTTGGCGGACGAGCCGCTCCATCTCAGCGAGGCAATGGACCGCCCCGTTCCCCGAGCCGCCGGCCGCGGCGACGCAGACGATCGGCTTCCCCTCGACCGCGCTCCTCGCGCCGTCCTTCTTCGTCGCCTCGCAGCGCCGGAGCCGATCGAAGAACGCCTTCATCGCCTCACTCGGCTCGCCGAAGTAGACCGGAGTCACCCACGCGAACCCTTCCGCCTCGTCGAACATCCCCTGCAGTTCGGCGAAGTCGTCCTCCAATCGGCAGCGGTGCTTCGTTCGGCAAGGCCCCCAGCCGTCGTCGTCGCAGACGGCGCACCGGAGGATCTCGTACCCGTTCAGGTTGATCAGGCGGGCCCGGCTTTCCCCGTCGACCACGCCCTGTCTCGCCGCCTCGCCGCACGCGGCGGTGAGGCCCTCCTCGTTCGGAGTGCTCGTTACGATCAATACCTTCATCCGTTCCCTTCCCGCGGCACGAGCCGCACTCTCCATCGGTTCGAATCCACCGAGCGATCCTACGCGGCCGACGCCCCTCGGATCGCGTCGAGAACGCGTTCCGGCGTGAACGGCGTCCGCCTCAGACGGATCTCGACCGCATCGTAGATGGCGTTGGCGATCGTCGGGACCGGACCGTTGATCCCGATCTCGCCGATCGACTTGGCCCCCATCGGACCCGTCGGCTCATAGGACTCGACGAGGATCACCTCGAGCTCTGGGACGTCCAGGGCCCCCGGTATCTTGTAGTCGAACAGCGACGGGTTCCGCACGCGCCCGCGCGAGCTGAGCAGCATCTCCTCGGTGAGCGCATAGCCGATCCCGTTGACGATCGCCCCCTCCATCTGCCCCTCCGCCAACGCCGGGTTGACCGCCACCCCGCAGTCGACGGCGGCGACGTAGCGCACGACCTTGACGCGCCCGGTGTCGGTGTCGACCGCAACTTCGGCGAAGTTGGCGAGGAACGGCGGCGGCGACTCGGTCGGGACGTACGACGCCGTGGCGGCAATCTGGAACTGGTCCGATTCGTACATCGCGCGGTGGCAGACCCGCGCCAGCGAGACCCTCTCTCCGCTCGGCGCCTCGACCGACCGGTCGACCAACCTCAGCTCGCTCGCATCGCACCCGAGGACCGGCGCGGCCGCCGCGCGGATCTGGTCGCGGACCTTCTCCGCTGCCCGCAGCACGGCCGTCCCCGAGACGTACGTCGTCGACGACGCGTACGCCCCCACGTCGAACGGGGTGAGGTCGGTGTCCGAGGACGTCACGATCATCTCCTCCAGCGGCACGCCGAGGACCTCCGCCGCGATCTGAGCCAGGATCGTGTCCGAGCCGGTGCCGATGTCGGTCGCGCCGATCAGGAGGTTGAACGAGCCGTCCTCGTTCATCTTGATCGTCGCCGCGGCCATGTCGATCCGTGGGATCCCCGAGCCTTGCATCATGATCGACATCCCGAGCCCGTGGACCCACGATCCGTCGCGAAGCCTCTTCCCCCGCTTCTCGGCCCAGCCGATCCGCTCGGCGCCGACCTCGAGGCACCGCGAGAGCTCGCAGCTCTTGAGCGTCTGCTCGACGCCCTCCCGCCCCTCCCCGAGCTTCTCGAAGATCGGCGAGGTCTCGCCGACTCGGATGTGGTTCCGGCGCCGGAGCTCGATCGGGTCGATCCCCAGCCGTTCGGCCAGCTCGTCCATCGCCGTCTCCAGAGGGAAGTACCCCTGCGTCGCGCCGTAGCCGCGGTAGGCACCGGCGACAGGAAGCGTCGTGTAGACCGCCTGCCCGTAGAAGTGGGCGTTCGGCGCCTTGTTGTACAGCGGGAGCGTCTTGGAGCCGGCGTTGGCGAGGACGGTCAGCCCGTGCGCGCCGTACGCGCCGGTATTGGAGACTGCCTCCATCTCGATCGCCCGGAGGATTCCCGTCTTCCCATCGGCGCCGAGTTTGATTCGGACGCGCATCGGGTGGCGCGTCCTGGCCGAGGTGAACTCCTCCTTCCGCGACAGGCGGATCAACGCCGGCCGACCGGTCCGCAGCGTCACCAGGCCGGCAAGGTCCTCGAGCAGGACCTCCTGCTTCGTCCCGAATCCGCCGCCGACCCGCGGCTTGATCACCCGGATGTCCCGGATCGGGATCCCGAGCGTCCGCGCGACGATCCGCCGCACGTGGAAGGGGACCTGGGTGCTCGTCCGGAGGACGAGACGCCCGGCGCTGTCGAGGTAGCTGTAGACGACGTGCGTCTCGATCGGCGCGTGCTGCGCGTACTGGGTCTCGCAAGTTGTCTCGACGACGACGTCGGATCCCGCGAACCCCGCCTCGACGTCGCCAACGTCGATATCGACGTCGGCGACGAGATTCCGGTCCGCGTCGTAGATCCCAGTCGAGTCCCTCTCGTCGTGGACCACCGGCGCTCCTTCGCGGAGCGCCTCGTCGATCGACAGGACCGGCCGGAGCTCTTCGTACTCCACCCGGATCGCCTTCAGCGCGGCATCGGCGGCCTCCTCGGAATCGGCCGCCACGGCGGCGACCCGATCGCCGACGAACCGGACCTTGTCCTCAAACATCCGCGCGTCGTACGGCGACGGTTCGGGGGCCCCCTGCCCGGCCGTCGTGTGCCGCGTCGGCGGGGTGTTCTCGTGCGTCAGCACGCAGGCGACGCCCGGAATCGCCTCGGCCTCCGACGTGTCGATGTCCAGGATCCGCGCGTGAGCGTAAGGGCTTCCGAGGATCTTGACGTGCAGCGTCCCGGGGAGACACAGGTCTGCGGTGAAGACCGGTTTGCCGGTGACGAGGGCGCGGCCGTCGACCTTCCGCGCGCTCTTGCCGACGATCGCGAAGTCCGGCCGCTCGGTCATCGCTCTCCCCTCATCGCGGCGGCGGCCCGTCTTACGGCGCGGATCTGCTTCACGTATCCCGTACAGCGGCAGAGGTGGCCTGCCAGGCCTTTCCGGATCTCGTCCTCGGTCGGGTCCGGGTTGCGGGACAGGAGATCGACCGCGCCGATCACCATCCCCGGCGTGCAGTAGCCGCACTGAATCCCCCCCCCGTCGAGGAACGCTTGCTGCACCGGATGGAGCCGGCCGTCCCGCTCGAGGCCCTCGACCGTGACGACCTCCCCACCGTCCGCCTTCACCGCAAAGACGAGACAGGAGTTGACCGCGCGGCCGTTCAACAGAACCGCGCAGGCCCCGCAGTCGCCCGCCCTGCACCCGATCTTCACCCCCATGCACCCTTCGCGTCGGAGGAGATCGAGAAGCCTCTCGCCCGGCTCGATCGAGAGCGTCCTGTGGGCGCCGTTGATCGTCAGCGTGATCGTCATCCTGTCCCTCCCAGTTTTTCGGCAATCCGCTGGAGGGAACGCGACACGCCGACGCGGACGAGATCCCGTCGATATCCGGCGGACGCCCTCCAATCGTCCCGAACGTCGATCGTCTCCCCCGCCATCGCGGCGATCCAATCGATCGTCGCGCCGTCGAGCGAGGCCCCGGTCAAGGCGTCCTCGACCGTCGTCAGCCTCGTCGCCAGGCGCGGCGTCCCCCCGACCGCGATCCGCACCGTTTTACACCGTCCCGAGTCGAGGGCGACGAAGCAGGCGCAGTTGAGAACGGCCACGTCGAATCCGGTGGCGTTGAACTTCTCGAACCCGCAGGCGGAGACGGCCGGCGGCGTCGGCAGGCGGACCTCGGTGATCAGCGGCCGCTCGCCCGCCGCGCGGGTCGCGAGATACTCCGCCAACGGTAGAACTCGCTGGCGGCCCTCGTAGATGGACACCTCGGCAGCCAGAACGAGCAGAAGCGGGATCACGTCCGACCAGGGGTGCGCGCTCCCGAGCGTCCCACCGATCGTCCCGACGTTTCGTTGGAGCGGTGAGGCGACCCTCTCCAGCACCTCGATCAGGATCCCACCGAGGTATTCCCGTCCGAGAGGCGATTCGATGATCTCGGTGAACGTCGTCGTTGCACCGACCGCCAGACCGTCCTCCCCACGAACGTACGACATCCCCAGCCCCGCCAGGTCGACCAGGGTCGTCGTCTCCGGCGCGGCGTACAGGAGGACGTCGATCCCCCCGCCGATCGGCTTCGCCGCCCTTCCCCGCTCGGCGAACGCGGCCCAGGCCTCCTCGACGTTCGTCGGCTTCAAGTAGTCTCGAATACCCATCAGGACACCTCGTTCGTCTCCCCTACGGATTATCTCCGTCGACAAACAGCGGCACAATCTCGAACGTATCGACGTCGACGAGACCGCGATCGGTCAGCCGCAGCCGGGGGATGACGGGGAGGGCGAGGAGAGAGAACGTCATGAACGCATCGCCGGCGGTGCAACCGCAGGACCGTAGCCCCCGATGAAGCGCCTCCGCCCGGGCCGCGACCTCCTCGATCGGCTCCTCGGCCATCAGCCCGGCGATCGGCAGAGGGATCTCAGCGATTGCGGACCCGTCCCGGACGAGGACGATCCCTCCGCCGATCTCGACGACGCGGTTCGCGGCATCCGCCATCGCGTCGACGTCGGTCCCCAACACGAGCAGGTTGTGGCTGTCGTGCGCCACGGTGCTCGCGAGCGCGCACCGGCCCTCGAGGCCGAAGCCGCGGACGAACCCCAGGCCGATCCGGCCGCTCCCGCGATGCCGCTCGACCACGGCGAGGCGAGCGATGTCCCCGGCGGCGGCCGGCACGACGCCCCCATCAATCACGGGGATCTCCTCGATCAGCGCGCGCGTCGGAGCCTGATCTTCGACGATTCCGATCACCCGGCATCGGGCCGTGACGGCGCCCTCCGGCGCCGGGACGGCGAAATCGGATCGGTCGAGCCTCCGGGTGACGTGGACGCTCCGTCGGGCCGACTCGGGGTACTCGAAGGCCGGGATCGTCACCGCGAGCACCCCCTCGCGCGCGACGACCCCGCCGGCCGCGACGACCGCCGTCACGTCGAACCGCTCCAACCCGTCGACGAGGAGGACGTCGGCGTACCGCCCGGGCGCAATGCATCCCACGTCCTGCACCACGCCGAAGTGCTCCGCCGTGTTCAGGGTCGCCATCCGAATCGCGGTCATCGGCGGGACGCCGGCGCGGATCGCCCTCCGGACGACGTCGTCCATGTGCCCCTCGTGCAGAAGCGTTCCGGCATGGCGATCATCGGTGCAGAGGAGGACGTGTCGCGGATCGATCCCGCCCTCGGTGACCGCGACGACCTGCTCCGCCAGGTCGCGCCACGCCGAGCCCTCCCGGATCATCGCGTACATCCCCTGCCGGACGCGGGCGCGGACGTCCTCCGCGCGCGTTCCCTCGTGACAGTCGCTCGGCCCGCCGACGGCGTACGCGTGAAACGGCGCCCCGAGATCGGGCGAGGCGTAGTGCCCCCCGATGATTCCACCGGCCTTCAACGCCGCCCCGATCTCCGCGTGAAGCGCCTCGTCCCCCGCGGCCACGCCCGGGAAGTTCATCACCTCACCGAGCCCGATGACGCCGTCCCATCCCATCGCCTCGGCGACGTCCGCCGGGCCGATCCGTGCTCCCGACGTCTCCAGGCCGGGGGCGGCCGGGACGCAGGACGGGATTTGGACGTAAACCTGCATCGGCGTCGTCCGCGCCTCGTCGACCATCATGCGGACCCCGGCGAGGCCGAGGACGTTCGCGATCTCGTGCGGATCGATGAACGCCCCGGTCGTCCCGCGGGGGAGGACCGCACCCGCGAACCGACTCAGACTGAGCATCGTGCTCTCGACGTGCATGTGCGCGTCGAGGAGGCCGGGAACGAGATGCCGGCCTTCCGCCTCGATCACCGCCGTCTCGGGGCCGATCATCCCGCCGGCGTCCGGCCCGCAGTAGACGATCCGGCAGCCGAGCACGGCGACGTCGGTCCCCTCGATGATCTCGCCCGAGCAGACGTTGACCCAACGGCCGTCGCGGATGACCAGATCCGCCGGTCGTCCGCCGGAGGAGACCGCCACCAGGTCGCGCGTCATCTCGTGAAACGGTCTTCGCTCGGGCATGGCACGACTCCCGTTGGAGAGGACGACCGCCCTCGCGGAGGAGCCGTCACCCCATCGTCTCGAATCCGCCGGACCCACCACCCGTCGCAGGAAGGGACCGCCAACAGCATTCCTGCGACATTGTCAGGCAGTCCGACAAGGGCTATCCTACAGGATCGAATTGGCTGAATCCAACCGGAGAAACGCACGACGGGAGAGCGGATGGATCTACTGCTGGCGCCCCTCACGGTCTGGACAGGTACCGAGATCCTCGATCGCGCCGCGGTCCTGATTCGAGGGGACAAGATCGAGGCGATCGGTCCTGCCGGGGACGTGTCGGCCCTCGGCTCGGACCCGCGGGCCGAGCGGATCGACGGCACCGGGAGGCTGGCCGTGGCGGGGCTGATCAACGCCCACACGCACTTGTACAGCAGCCTGGCTCGTGGCATGGCCGTCTCGCCGTTCGATCCGACATCGTTTACGCAGATCCTCGAACAGCTGTGGTGGAGGCTCGACAAGGCGCTCGATCCGGAATCGATCCGCGCCAGCGCCCTCGTCGGGGCGATGGAGGCGGCGCGCTGCGGGGTGACCACGCTGATCGATCACCACGCCAGCCCGAACGCCATCCACGGCTCCCTCGATCTCGTGAAGGAGGAGGTCTGCGATCGTCTCGGGCTCCGCGGCGTCTTCTGCTACGAGCTCTCCGATCGCGACGGCCCCGGGCGAAGCGCCCAGGGGATCGAGGAGAACCTCCGCTTCCTCGACGCCGTCGAGCCTGGGGATCCGCACTGCTCGGCGCAGTTCGGCCTCCACGCGTCGTTCACGATTGAGGACGAGACGCTGGAGCGGGTCGCCTCCACGATCCCCGACGGCGCTGGTGTCCACGTCCACGTCGCTGAGGGGCCGGAGGATGAGGTGCAGTGCGAGCGGAAGCATGGCCTCCGGATCGCGGAGCGGCTCGACCGGTTCGGCCTCCTCCGTCCGAGGTCGATCCTCGCTCACTGCCTGCACATCGACGAGGCCGAGAAGGACCTCGTCGTCGAGCGGGACGCCGTCGTCGTCCACAATCCGCGCTCGAACATGAACAACGCCGTCGGCCTGTTCGACATGCCAGGCTTCCTCGACCGCGGCGCCCTGACCGGCCTCGGGACCGACGGGCTCGGTGCGAACATGCTGGCCGAGCTGTTCACCGCGGGGATCCTCCAGAAGCACGGCCGCGCCGATCCGCTCGCCGGCCCGATCGACGCCCTCGGCGCCCTCCTGTTCCGAAACAACCCCAGGATCGCGGAGCGGCTGCTCGGCGTCGGCCTCGGACGGCTCGCGCCGGGGGCGCCGGCCGACATCGCCGTACTGGACTACGCCCCGCCGACCCCGCTCCGGGCGGAGACCGTCCTCGGCCACCTGCTGTTCGGGACCGCCGTTCACAGCCTCCGCGTCGCGGACCTGTTCGTCGCCGGTCGGCGGATCCTGAGGGACGGAGGGTTCGTCGATGTCGACGAGGACGCGGTCTACGCCCGCGCACGAGAGCAGGCGGAGCGGCTCTGGGGTCGTCTCGGATAGGAGGGAAACCGGATTGACCGACCGCATGCGCACCCTGCCGTTCGAGAGCCTCCTCGATTGGATCCTGCAGGAGCTGGAGACGCGGGGATCGATCTTCGGGATCCCTCGAGAGCTCTTCTTCGTCCCGCGCGATCGCACGCCGTACGCGACCCGCCTGTTCGGGCACCACCTCGCCACACCGATCGGGCCGGCCGCCGGACCGCACACGCAGTTGGCGCAGAATATCGTCACTGCGTGGGTTTGCGGCGGCCGGTTCATCGAGCTGAAAACGGTTCAGGTGATGGACGAGCTGAAGATCCCCCGCCCGTGCATCGACATGGAGGACGAGGGGTACAACGTCGAGTGGTCGCAGGAACTCCGGCTGTACGAATCGTTGGGCGAGTACGTCAAGGCATGGGTGCTCATTCACGTCCTCCGACGCCTCCTCGGGTTCGAGGCGACGCGCTTCGGGACGATCTTCAACATGAGCGTCGGCTACGACCTCGAGGGGATCCTCAGCCCGCCGATGCAGCGCTTCATGGGCCGGCTGGAGGACGCGAGCAGCGAGATCGAGGCCGTCCGGGCCGCCCTCCGTGTGGGTCGCCCGTGGTTCGCCGACATCGAGATCCCGTCACGGATCGTCGACAGCGTCACGCTCTCGACGATGCACGGGTGCCCGCCGGAGGAGATCGAGAAGATCGCCCGCTACCTGATCGAAGAGCGCGGGCTCCACACGGTCGTGAAGCTGAATCCGACGCTTCTCGGAAAGGAGACCGTCCTGCGGATCCTCCACGAGGACCTCGGGTATCGATCGATCGACATCCCGGACCGCGTCTTCGAGCACGATCTGCAGTACGATCGGGCGCTCGAACTGATCCGATCGCTGCGGGCCGCCGCCACCGATCGCGGGCTGACGTTCGGCGTCAAGCTCTCGAACACCCTGGCGATGGCCAACCATCGGGGCGTCCTCCCCGGCGAGGAGATGTACATGTCCGGCCGGGCGCTCTACCCGATCACGGTTCACCTGTTCCGTCGGCTGATCGAGGACCTCGACGGCGACCTGAACGTCTCCTATTCGGCCGGCGCGGACGCGCTCAACCTGGCCGACCTCCTTTCCGCCGGCGCGCTCCCGGTGACGGTCGCCTCCGACCTGCTCAAGCCCGGGGGCTACGCCCGGCTCGCGCAGTACCTCGAGCGGCTGGAAGCGGAGATCGAGGAGCGGAGCGCGATCGACCTGGAGGGGCTGGCGTCCGGCCGCGAAGAGACGCTCGCCCGGATCGCCCGAGCGGCGCTCGAGGACCCGCGGTACCGGAAGGCCTATCACCCCTATGGGCTGCCGAAGGTCGAGTCGAAGCTCGACCTGTTCGACTGCATCGAGGCGCCGTGCGTCGCGCGGTGCTCCGTCTGCCAGGACGTCCCCGAATACGCCCATTGGCTCGCCGCCGGAGAGGACGACCGCGCCCTCGCGACGATCCTCCATCGGAACCCGCTCCCCGGCGTCACCGGCCACGTCTGCACCCACCTTTGCCAGACCGGCTGCACCCGGAACGTCTACGACGAGCCGGTCGCGATCCGGTGGCTGAAGCGGTTCGCGGTCGAGCGCGGGACGGTCTCCCTCCCGGCTGCACCGGCGACC
>Ga0315554_1001855_pt1 | contig 12379 bp, 9 predicted proteins | sample SalMarSW160370MG_FD_202114 | JGI IMG/M metagenome (GOLD analysis project Ga0315554, IMG submission 202114) | Salt marsh sediment microbial communities from the Plum Island Ecosystem LTER, Massachusetts, United States - Salt Marsh Sediment SW1603-70 ... | reverse complement strand
AATGTGGAAATTGTCAAATTGTTTAATTGTTAAATGGCTATAATTAGGGATTATTTATTATACAATTTAGAAATACAAATAAATCAAAATTCTTAATCTATAATCTTCTAAATATCAATAAATTCATCATTAAAAAACATTTTACCATTATTTATAACACCTAATGCTTTACCTGTTAATAGCTTTTTATCGAAGGGGGAATTACTTGATTTACTTTTAAATTTATCAATATCCACAGTCCAGACTTCGTCCAAATCTAATATTGTTAGATTGGCTTTCTGTCCTGCTTCAATTTTCGGAATTGGAATATTTAAAATTTTTCTTGGATTAACTGCAAACTTTTCAACAATCATTTCAAATGTTAAAATCTTTTTATGATATAATTCAGATAAAGACAGGCCGATTTCTGTTTCAAGACCGATGATGCCATTTGGTGCAAATTCAAACTCTGTTTCTTTTTCTTCGGGAGAATGAGGTGCATGATCGCTTACAATACAATCTATCGTACCGTCTTTTAATCCCGTAATGACTGCATCTACATCTGCTCTTGTCCTTAACGGAGGATTCATCTTTACATTTGTATCATAAGTTTTTACTGCATCATCAGTAAGAGTAAAATGATGCGGTGTAACTTCCGCAGTAATTTTGATCCCCTTCTTCTTTGCCTCTCTGACCATATCAACAGCATTCTTTGTACTGATGTGCGCAATATGAATTTTTCCTTTAACATATTCAGCAATTAAAATATCTCTCATTACAATTATATCTTCCGCTACAGATGGAATTGGAGAAAGACCGAGCAATGTAGAATTAATACTCTCATTCATTGCCCCGCCGGCAAGAGATTCATCTTCGCAGTGTTCAATAACAGGAAGATTATACATGCTTGAATATTCAAAAGCTCTTTTCAGCATTCCGGCGGTTTTAACTGCTACTCCATCATCAGAAAAGCCGACAGCTCCTGATTCATATAATTCTGCCATAGGAGATAACAATTCGCCGTGTCTTCCAACTGTAGCGGCAGCAATAGGATAAACATCTACAAGATGACCGGCCGCTTCCTTTTTAATTAATTCAATAACCTGTGCCGAATCAATCGCCGGTTCTGTATTCGGCATACACGCGATCCCTGTAAATCCTCCATTTGCAGCGCTGTTACTTCCTGTTTTAACGGTTTCTTCATCTTCCCTCCCCGGCTCTCGTAAATGTACATGCATATCAAAGAAACCGGGAGTTACTACTTTACCATCAAGCTCAAATACCCTTGCATCTTTATTATCTTCTTTTTCAAGTTTTCCAATTTTCGATATAACCCCATCAACTATCAGCAGATTTGTTTTTTCTTTGATCTCTTCCTGTTGAGGATGAACTATCTTTACATCTTTTAAGATAATTTTCATTGAATTCCCTTTTTAATTTAAAGTGCCTAATAAATATAAAACTGCCATTCTAACAGCTACACCGTTAGTGACCTGTTTCAAAATTATTTGATTCATTCCATCTGCAACCGCAGAGGAAAGTTCGACCCCTCTGTTTATTGGCCCCGGGTGAAGAATCAAAATATCTTTCCCATTCTTTAACAGTCTTTCTTCATTTATCCCGAAATATTTTGCATACTCCCTTATGGAAGGGAAATATTCGCGGGCTTTTCTTTCCAGCTGAATTCTTAAGACATTCAAAACGTCATTTTCTTGAATAGCTTCATCAATATTATAAATTACATTAACGCCAAGGTCCTCAATAAATTTGGGAATCATTGTCGAAGGGCCGCACACCGAAACTTGTGCACCCATAGTTTTTAACCCGTAAATATTTGATAAAGCAACACGGCTGTGAGCAATATCCCCAACAATACAGACTTTCAATCCTTCAATTCTTCCGAATTTTTCTCGAATCGAATACATATCCAATAAACCTTGAGTCGGGTGTTCGTGTATTCCGTCTCCTGCATTTATAATATTCGCTTTGCATATTTGCGTTAAAAAATATGGTGTGCCTGCAGCGGAATGCCTTACAACAACCATATCGACTTTCATTGCTTCGATATTTCTCATTGTATCTTTTAACGTTTCCCCTTTGCTTACGCTACTAGCAGAAGCGGAAAAGTTGATCGAATCTGCCGAGAGTCTTTTTTCGGCAAGCTCGAATGAAATTCTTGTACGTGTAGAGTTTTCAAAAAAAAGATTAACAACTGTTTTTCCCTGCAGAGTAGGAACTTTTTTTATCGGCCGCTCCAAAACTTCACGGAAAGTAATTGCTGTATCGAGAATCAGCTGTATATCTTCTTTAGGTACATTTTGTAGACCTAACAAATGTCTGTTTGATAAAGGCATATTTCACTTTTTGAGAATTATTTTATTTTATTTGTTTAACCTTACCACCCGTCGTGGATCACTAAAAGTAGTTAAATGTCATACTGAGCTCGTCGAAGTATGACATTTTAATCGGTTTTCAGTCTTCGACAAGCCTGCCTTTGCCGAAGCTTCGCGCAGGCAGGCTCAGACTGACAAATTTTGAATAACAAAAATCATTTTTCATCACTCTCTAAAGGTGTCGAGGTTAAGTTATTTATTAATATTAACTAAATAGATCGCATCTTCGCCATCTATTTCTTCCATTTTTACTTTGATTTCTTCATTAACAGAAGTAGGAATATTTTTCCCGACGTAATCGGCTCTAATCGGCAGTTCACGGTGCCCCCTATCAGCTAAAACAAAAAGCTGAATAGAAGCCGGGCGTCCCATATCCATTAAAGCATTTAAAGCTGAACGGACTGTCCTGCCGGTATATAAAACATCATCAATAAGAATGATATCTTTTTCATTTATATCGAACGTAATATTTGAAACAGAAACTTCCGGCTGCTTCAAACGCACTCTAAAATCATCACGGTACAAGGTGACATCCAGAACTCCTAAAGGAAGCTCTTTCTTTTCAATCTCCTTCATCTTTCCCCAGATTCTTCTTGCAAGGTATTCTCCCCTTGTCCGCATTCCCATTAGAACCAAATTATTGGAGCCCTTGTTTTTCTCCAATATCTCATGAGATATTCTTGTAATGATTCTTTTTAATCCGGTACTATCTATTACTTTTGATTTTATGTCCATATATAAAAAATCCTCCGTTCCCACATATTAGGGATTGGAGGTTCCTTTTTTTATTGATTCTATTCTCATTCCTTTTCCATCTCTCAGGATAGATTTAAAGGTTCAGTTAATTATTGATCAAACATAAAATAAATTGGAGAAAAAGTAAAGGTGAATGAAGTGATAATAAAAATAAATTTTTAATCAATCATAAAAATTTTGTTTTTGGAGTAAGCTTCTTAAAAAATATTTCTGATTTAATAACAAGGATTAACGATTTACGGTTTAAGAAGTTGATCCAGCCATTGCAGGGAAAAATCAAAAATCAAAGATCGTTAATCGATGTTCTGAGATCAAAGTTTACAGCCTCTAGTGTTTCCTCTGAGTGTTTTGTGGTTAATGGTTTTAGCAATAAATTTAAATTTTTTAACATTCTTTAAATTAGAGGAAATGATACTTTTCAATATTTCACTCCTAAAGGAGTTTATTTACTTCACTTTAAGGAATTTTTAATACCATATCACTCCTAACGGAGTTTGATTTTTCGTTATTAATAACATTTCATTCATATACAGTGAGTAATTATTTATTTCCCAACCCCAGAGCGGTGAAATATTATTAACAAAAAAATAACTAAAAAAGATTTCAGAACACCGTAAGTGTGAAATATTTCTTTCGATAAAAACATATAATGATATTTCTTTACCATAGAGCTAACAGAGAATGCTCTCTGAGAATTCTGTGTTTCCTCTTAGTTCTCTGCGGTTAATTATAATTGCTTTTAATAATATTAAGTTTTACTTGCCTAGTAATAAGAAAAGAGTTTATTTGTAACAACTATGATTGTGTTTGGGGATGAACTTGAAAGCAAATAATAATTCTATTCCAAATTTAAATGATATTACAAACTGTATATAATCAGATATATAAATTTGTCTTTATGATTATAATATTAGTTTGAATTAAACATAATCAAATTGAAAGATAAATATTAAAAAAAATTTATACATATTATAACAATATTTGTTTTGCTAATATACATTACCGCATTGATTTATTTATATAATTATCAAAGCATTAAATTATCTACAATTCTGAATAATTTTACCGCTATCATTGGGTGGATAATAGCTTTATTATTAATAGCTATTCATTTAAGAAAAAATCGTGAATATAATATGACAATTAATAAAAAAGATGTTAGAAAAAATTATTGTATAAAAGCATTTGAAAAATTTAATATTGAAATTACCAATTTATCAGAAGCTATAATAAAGATTGGTAATAGTTACTTATCGACACAAGTATATTATTCTGAATTTAGTATTGACCAAGAAGAAATTAAAGAAATAATCAAAGAATTAAATATTAATAACCAATTTGTAATTATTTCAAAAGCAATACAAAATTTTTTAATGTTATCATACCTGTATGATTTGAGAATTGAGATTATGAATAAATTTATGTCCGACATATTTAAGACAAATGTCCCAGAGAGAAAACTATTGAGAAAGAGTAAAAGATTATTAAGAGAGGTAGCCATAAAAGAAGAAGTTGAAAAAGAATTTTCTCAATTGGAAAATCAATATTTAAATAAAAACTAATCAACTTAAAATTGTAAGTGTAATAATTAATAATAAAACAACCAGATTTTATAAAATATCATTAATTTGTTACTTTTTTATTTCTTAATATAAATTAAACTATCATAATATAAAGAGTTATAGGAATAAAATATATTTTAAAACAAAAAAGAGGCTTCAAATAGAAGCCTCTTTCGATAAAAAGGAAATATAAATTAATTATTTAATTAGCTCTTTTAACAAATGGTTTTAATTTATCTTCCAGATGTTTTTTGGGGACTGCACCAATTATAGCCTCACGTACCTGTCCATTATTAAATATTCCTAATGTAGGAATGCTTCTTATACCATAACGGTATGCCGTGTATTGATTTTCATCTGTATTTAATTTAACAACTTTAACTCTTCCAAAATATTCTTGTGCTACTTCATCGACCATAGGAGCAACTGTACGGCAAGGCCCGCACCATGGAGCCCAGAAATCAACAACTACCGGGACATCTGATTTTAATACTTCCTGTTCAAAATTAGAATCGTTTCCTTCTATAATGTAATTCATTTTTTGCCCTCAATTATTCTAAAAAACTACAATTAATAAGATGGTCATTTTAAGGAAAAGTTTCAAAGCAAAAAATTAGGGTATGTACTAGAATTGTGCGATTTAAGCAAATATTTTAAGTTTTATTAATACGAAGGGCTGTAAATGTGATCCAGATACAGCCCTAAAAATCCAAGATACTCGATACTTGATTCACGATATTAGGATATTGTTGAATTATCCAGCATCTAGCATCTAAAGTTTAATCTTCTTGAAATGTGTACTCCGGGACTTCTTCCTTTTCTTTCACTTCTTCTTCTTTCTTTCCGAAATGCCGTTTGAAAAATGCCGGTACGGTTTCTTTCCATGTTTCTGCTTTCAAATATACAACCGGGACAAGAACCAATGTTAAAAACATAGAGCTTATTAACCCGCCGATAATTGCCCAAGCTAGACCGGATTTCCATTCGGAGCCTGAATCGGTTGCTAAAGCTAAAGGCAGCATACCGATAACCATTGCGGTAGTCGTCATTAATATTGGCCTTAACCTATTTTGTCCGGCATCAATTATTGCATCATACGGAGAAAGTCCATTTTCTTTCCGCACCTGGTTTGCTCTATCGACTAAAAGAATTGCATTTTTTCCAACCAATCCAACCAGCATTATAATTCCTAAGATGGAAAAAATATTTAAAGTTTTCATCGTTAATGCTAATGCGAGAAATGCACCTACCATAGCAACCGGGATTGAAAATAGAACTATAAAAGGATCTAAGTACGAATCATATAATGCAACCATAACCATGTACACGAATATAATTGCCGCAATCATTGCCAGGCCTAAGCTGCCAAATGAATCTGCCTGATTCTTAAGATCACCTTCATAAGCTACATCAACACCTTTAGGTAGAATACCTTTAGCAATTTGATTCTTCAAATCTGCCCCGATACTTCCGCTTGGTCTGCCTACAGCTTGCGAATAAACAGTAACAGCATTTATCCTGTTTCTTCTTTGAAGCTTTGTAGGACCGGTAGTTTGATAAATATCTGCAAACTGTTTCAACTCAACCGGCTGACCTTTTTTATTAAGGAAGGTCAAGCTTCCGACATCCGATATTTTAGATCTGTCAAATTGATCCAATGAAATCCTTATATTATAATCATCATTCCCATCTCTATATTTGGAATCATCGTCACCAGTTAGCGCAACCCTTAAAGCTGCTCCAACTTCTGCGATTGACAGACCGAAGCTTGCTAATTTTTCCCTGTCAATCTCTATCCTTGTTTCAGGCTTCCCTTCTTCCGATGATAATCTCACATCTGCAGTACCCGGGATTTTCTTCAAAGCCTGGGCTACAATATCGGCACCTTTTTTAACTTCATTCCTATCGGCACCATTAACAATTATTTGTATCGGTGTTTGATTAGCAGTACCAAAAATACCGATAGGATTTACTCTAACTTCAACACCGGGTATCTGCCAGGCAAATTTCTTAATTAATTCTCCTATTTCATCCGTTGATCTGCTTCTTTGATCCTTAGGAACTAGCGCAACATCAAGCTCGGAAGCATAATTTGAAGTTTGTCCGACCAGACCTTCATTGGAAGCGCCAACTGTAGTGAAAACATTTTTTGTTTCCGGAAGACTTTCAATATATTTCTCTACCTTCTGAGTTACAAAGTTTGTGTTCTCGACTGACGAACCTGGAGACAATTCTAAAATTACTGCAAACTCACCTCTATCGGATTGTGTAATAAATTCGCTTCCGATAAAACCGGCAGGAACAAGAGCAAAGGCAGCGATAAATAAAACAGCGGAAATCGTGATTACTGCCCAGCGTTTGCTTAGCCCCCACTTTAGTACATTAATATAATGAGCTGAGACTTTCTTAAAGGTCTTTTCAAACCAATCACCAAACCGGCCGATTAAAGTTCCCTTGCTTAAGCTTTCCAACTTACTTATCCTCGACGCTAAAAGCGGGGTAACAGTAAATGAAACAAATAAGCTTAACAAAGTTGAAATAACCACTACAACAGCAAATTCTCTAATTATATTTCCGACCAAACCGCCTGTTAAAGCAAGCGGAACAAAAACCACAACGTCAACCATTGTAATTGCCAGTGCAGCAAAGCCGATTTCATTTCTTCCTTTTATTGCGGCTTTAACTTTATCTTCACCTTTTTCAAGATGATGATGAATATTTTCTAGAACAACTATCGAATCATCTACAAGAATACCTACAACAAGAGATAATCCAAGCAATGTCATCAAATTCAGCGTATAACCGAAAGCATAGATTACTACAAAAGTAGATATTAATGATGCAGGGATTGCAAGCAATACTATAAAGGAATTCCTGTAGCTGTGCAGGAAAAGAAGCATGACAAATGCAACAAGTATTACTGCAAGTGCCAGATCTAATTTGACACCGTTAGCAGCATCGATAGTGAATTGAGAACCGTCTTGAGCAATATTGAATTTTACATTCTCTGCCGAAAAATCGTTTTCCATGTTTTTAATTTCTTTTCTTACTAACCTGGAAACATCAACAGCATTTGCATCGGTTTGCTTCTGGACGAGAATACCGACTGAAGGCATACCATTAATTCTATTTATAGTAGTTACATCTTTTTGTCCGTCAACAATTTCTGCTATATCGGATAACTTTATATCACCGCCTTCTCTTGATTTGGCAATTACTAAATTCCTTAAAGCATCTACAGAATTAAATTTACCAGCGATTCTAACAACAAACTGCTCTTTGCTGTCTTCGATTTTACCGGTTGGATAATCCATGTTTGCCGATTTAATTGATTGGGTAACCTGTAAAATCGATAATCCATAAGATTTGATTTTATCGGCATTTAGATTTACACGAATCTCCCTTTCTTCACCGCCGACTAAAGTAATCTGTCCAACTCCCTGAATTTTTGCTAATCTCGGCTGTATTCTATCTTTTATAAATTGATAGAATTGAGTTGAAGGCATATTACTAGTAACACCCATTCTAATTACAGGAATTTCATCTAAAGCAAATTTAGATAACGTCGGAGTTTTTACATCAGCAGGCAAAGTCGATAATATTTCGTTAACTTTCCTTTGTGCATTCTGCAAGGCAACATCTACATCTGCAGCTTGCTGGAATTGTATCATAACAAATGAAATACCTTCGGAAGATGTCGAATTAACATTATCGATTTCATCCAGTGTTGATATTGCATCTTCAATCGGCTTTGTTACCGATGTCTCAACTTCATAAGGAGAAGCACCCGGATAAACAGTAGCAATTGTAATTACAGGCGGAGTAATTTTTGGAAGAAGCTCGTAATTCAATTGGCTCAAACTATATAAACCCAGAACACCCAAAGCTGCGAATATAACCACAATAAGTGTGGGTCTTTTTATCGAAAGCTCTGTTATAGTCATATTAAAATCCTTCTTATATTTAATTTCATTATTTACAAATTCTAAACAAGTTCAAGTTCAAGAGTAAGTTCAAGTGCAAGTCATGCAAACATGCATCCTCTATTCAACCATGCTCATTTTCTTTTTTGTATATTTTTGATTATTCTGAATCAATATCATATTCTACTATACTTATTGAACGACCAGCACTTTATAATTATCAGCAAGGTTATTTTGTCCGTTAACAACTACCTTTTCACCTTGTTTCAATCCGCTTAAAACTTCAAGATTATTATTATAAGTAGAACCCACTACAATATCTCTTGTTTTAGCGACTCCATTTTCAATTACAAAAACCTGCGGATTTTTTATGCTGCCAATTAAGGCATCTCTCGGAACCAGCAGCTTTTCACCTTTGGAAACAGAATTAAAAGAAACTTTTCCAAACATTCCCGCTTTCAAAGGATGCTCTTTGCTGTTCATAAAAGTAATCTCGACCGGATAAGTATGCGCTTCATCTCCTTTATCACTTATAGTTTCTATTTTACCCGGGAAAGAAACTCCTGGATATACATCGGTAGAGATCTTTACTTTATCGCCAACTTTCAATTTAAATACATCTGCTTCGGCAACATTAAGCTTTACTTTCAATTTTGATATATCTACAACCTCTGCCACTACCATAGTTTTGTTTACATAATTTCCAATATCAACAGTTCGTGAGGTAATTACCCCGGAAATAGGGGTAGTAATTTTAGTATCTTCATATTCTTTTTTTGCAACAATGTATTGAGCTTCTGCACTCTGAAAAGCTAATTTTGCATTTTCTAATTGGGCATCCGTAACAGCTTTGGTTGCAAGTAAAGCCTGATACCTGTCATAATCTTTTTTAGTTTTTTGATAATTAACTTCCGCAGTTTTAAATGCTGCGAGCTTTAATTCATCATCAAGCCGGATTATAGGAGAGCCTGCAGATTTATAATCTCCAACCTCAGCATAAACTTTTGTTACCCTGCCCTGAGCTTCGGAAACAATTGCCACATCATTATTGCCTGTTATTGTACCAACCAATTCAAGAGTTCTTTCGGCCTTTGATTTTGCAACTTCTGCAACGGTAACAGGATAGGCTTCAATTTTTGCATTTTCAGATTTAGCTTCCATTTTTGCTTTGTTGTTAAGAAGCAAAGCCATTATTGCTCCAACAACAATAAAAGTTATTATGAAATATTTTAACCTTTTCATATAAATTATCCTTTTAAATTATTTTATATTTTCGCCAATTGATTTTTCCAACTTAGCTTTTGCCAATTCATAATCGACTAAAGCCTGGATATAATTTGTATTAGCCTGAAGCAATGCAACTTCAGAATCCAGAAGATCAGAATTTAAAGCTAAGCCTTTTTTAAAAGTTTCATCGGTAACACGGTAATTTTCTTTAGCCTGTCTAACACTTTCATCGGCAACAGCAATTTTATCTTTGCTTTGAACAAGATTGAGATAATTTGAATTAACTTCCAGCACAATATTGTCTTTAATTATTTTATAAGAATCCTTAGCCTGTTCAAGCTGTGCTTCCGCTTGATCGGTCTTATCTACGGTAGCACCCCAATTCCATAAATTTAACGAAACCGAAACACCGACATCCCATGTATCTTTAAATCTATTTTCTGCCGGGAAAATTCTCTGATTAGGTTCAGAGTAGTAATAATTTCCGGCAAGATATATTTGCGGATACCAATCTGACTGAGCAAAAGTTACCCCGGCTTCACTGGCTTTGATATTATACTGCATAGCTTTTAATTCCGGCCTGTTATCCAATGCCTTTTCAATATAATCATCAAGATCGTTTACTTCTTTTGTTTTAATATCAATCGAATCCGGAATTTCCGAATTCGTATTTAGCGGTATACCTATTACATTATACAAATTTATTCTTGCAAGCTTAACAGCATTTTTTGCATCAATCTGTCTTAATTCCGATTCTGAAAGCTGAACCTGGACTTTTAACAAATCATTTTTTGTACTCAATCCTTGTTCATAAAAATTTTGAACATTCATTAAATGAGCTTTAACCTGCTCGACATTTTGATCTGTAACTTCTCTTACTTTTTTTGCTTTGAATAAATTCCAGAAAGCATTCTTAATATTATAAATCAAATCCTGTTTATCCTTATTATACTTTTCCTCCGTAGCCTTATAATTATATTCCGCAATATTAGAACTGCTTGATAATTTAAAACCTGTAAAGAGCGGCTGCTGCAATGTAAGCTTAAGGTTATAGCTATCAAGAATCGAAGGTGAAATATTAAAATCACCAAACGGTGTATTAAGAATAAAAGGTGCTATATAACTCAATCTAGTATATGCAGCTGAAAATTTAAGTGATGGCAGCCTATTTGTATTTATTTCACTTAGCCTTGCATTAGCATAATTAACCTGCATCTTTGATGAATGAAGCATGTTGCTGTTTTTCAAACCGATGTTTATACTTTCATCAAGAGTAAGTGTATTTTGATCTTGTGCAAAAATACCAGCCGAAAAAACAATTACTGTTAAAATTATTTTAATTATATATTTTCTGACATCCATTTAATCTCATTCTCCTTTGCTTGATCTTCAATTTGATAAGAATTGTATTTAATTCTTCCCTCTTCCGAAAAAATGCCGCTGAAAATTACTTTAATGACCGATTCAAAAACCTGTTCAACTGAAAACGGCATTTGTGATAAAATTTCAGGATTGATTAATCCTTGTATTGCACTTGAATAGATCAGAACAATTAATCTCTGATCTATATCTTTTCGAAAAATTCCTTTTTCTACTCCCATATTTATTAGTTGAGTAAATTTTTGCCTAACGTTTTCTTTTCTAAATTCATTTATCTGCTGCCAAACTTCAGGAATATTTTTATGCAAATCCTCCAGCAATGGGCCCTGCAATTTTGAGGACTGTTTTCCGATTAAATTCATAAGCCTTTTAAGCTTTTCGACAAAATCCATTTCTTCATTTGCTAATAAAGCATCTATATAATCTTTTACACCGCAGCGCATTTTGTATATAATTTCTCTCACCAATTCTTCTTTACTTGGAAAAAATTTGTATAATGTTTTTTTGCTCATACCTAAATTTGCAGCAATTTCGTCCATTGTAACTTTTGAATATCCAAATTTTAAGAACATTTCTTCTGACCTGGTTAAAATTCTATCTTTAATTTCAATATCATCTGCCATTGATTTTACTCCTATAGAAACTTATTTCGTTTACTGAGTTTCCACATTCTGTAAAAAATAAGCTGATTTTAACAGCTTTTATTTATAATTTCTACTTTGGAAACTCTATTTGTATTTTTGGTTTCCAAAAATAAGATGAAAAACCCCTCTTGTCAAGTAATTTTTTATTAATTAAGGATTCTTTTTATGATTTGTGATTTGGAAGGATAAGCGGTTAATATATTATAGGGATGAAACCTTCGTTAAAATATTATCGACTATGTTAAATGGAGTGTACCATTTCCTCCGTTATTTAATTTGTTCTGTAAAATTGTTGAATTAACTCGTCGTGTGGAATTATTTTTGAAACCGTTAAAACGGTTATCATTTGAAGATGGGTCTCATTAATCCACGACTTAAGAGGCTGTGTTATAATACCATTTCAAGAGCTTTCTTATTTTTTCCCTCGCCTCGAATTTACTATCCTTAATCTCAATTTTTTAATTTATCAGGTTTTATTAATAATGAAAACAAAAAACGACTTTTTATGTTGTTCT
>Ga0315554_1001854_pt1 | contig 12382 bp, 12 predicted proteins | sample SalMarSW160370MG_FD_202114 | JGI IMG/M metagenome (GOLD analysis project Ga0315554, IMG submission 202114) | Salt marsh sediment microbial communities from the Plum Island Ecosystem LTER, Massachusetts, United States - Salt Marsh Sediment SW1603-70 ... | reverse complement strand
ATGACCTGCTGCTCGCGCGGGCACGTGAGAGCGGGCGCGAGGTGCCGGCGATCATCATGCGGCGTGCGCGCGAGGGAGAGCGGATGACTACGCTCGACGGGGTGGAGCGCGTGCTGACCACGGACATGCTGATGATCACCGATACGGCGGGCCCGATCGCCGTGGGCGGGATCATGGGCGGTGCCGAGACCGAGATCGACGAGACGACGCGGAACATCCTGCTCGAGTCGGCCAGTTTCGATTTCATCAGCAACCGCCGCACGGCCCAGGCGCTCCGCATCCCGAGCGAGGCCACGGCGCGCTTTGGGCGCGGCGTGCCTGCTTCGGGCACGACCGACGCCGCGCAGCGCGCCAGCGAGCTGATGCGCACGGTGGCGGCGGGGACGATCGCACGGGGCGTGGCGGACGAATATCCGGTCGCGCAGCCCGAGATCGTGGTCGCCCTGGCGGTGGAGGAGGTGGAGCGCATCCTCGGCGTGGCCGTGCCAAAGGACGAGATCGTCTCGATCCTGGAGCGGCTGCAGTTCGAGGTCGTCGACGAGGGGGCGATCCTGCAGGTCGCTGTGCCCCAGCACCGCCTCGACGTCGAGATCCCGGCCGACCTGATCGAAGAGATCGCCCGCGTGTACGGCTATGACCGCATCCCGACGACGTTGATCGACGACGAGCTGCCGCCGCAGCGCAGCAACGTGGCGCTGGAGCAGGAGGAGCACGTCCGCGACCTGCTGGTCGGGACCGGGCTGCAAGAGATCATCACCTACCCGCTGGGCAACCTCGAGGCCTTTGCCAAGCTGCGCCCGAGCGAAGCGGCGCCGGATCCGGCGGACTATGTGCGGCTGGCCAACTATCTCACCTCGGAGCGCGAGTTCATGCGGCGCACGCTCATGACCAGCGCGCTGGAGACGGTGCGCGACAACCTGCGCTTTACGCCGCGGGTGGCGGTCTTTGAGGTCGGGCGCGTCTACTGGCCTCGCGAAGGGGAGGTGCTGCCCGAGGAGCCGCGCCACCTGTCGATCGCGCTCACCGGCCCGCGGCGTCCGCGCTCGTGGCTGGAGAGCGAGCCGGAGCGGTTCGACTATTTCGACCTAAAGGGCGTCGTCGAGGCACTGCTGGAGGGTCTGCACGTGGAGGACGCATCCTTTGTGCCCGTCGCGCACCCGACCTACCGCCCCGGGCGCGCGGCGTCGCTGTCGGTCGGCGGCGTCGAGGTGGGCGTGCTGGGCGAGGTGCACCCGCTGGTGTGCGAAGCGTACGAACTCGGTGAGCGGCGCGTCTGCCTGGCCGAGCTGAACCTGGAGCTGCTGCTGGCCCAGGCTGTGGAGATGGTGCAGGTGCGGGCGGTGTCGAGCTACCCGGCGGTCTATGAGGACCTGGCGATCGTCGTCGAGCGCGACGTGCCGGCCGCGCAGGTGCAGGCGCTGATCGAGCAAACGGGCGGCGCGATGCTGCGCGATGTCGAGCTGTTCGACGTGTACGAGGGGGCGCAGGTGGGCGAAGGAAACAAGAGCCTGGCCTACTCGCTGACCTACCAGGCCGACGACCGCACGCTGGACGCGAGTGACGCCGCCCGGATCCGCGACAGGATCGTCCGCCGCCTGGCGCACGAGCTGGGGGCCAAGCTGCGCAGCTAGCTCGGCCCTATCCAGCCCATGTGCTGTCGAGAGACCCGTTCCCGGCGACCTGCGGTCGCTGAAGGGAACGGGTCTCGTTTTTGCCGGCGGCTTTGCATCGCTCTGCCTTTGTGTTAGAATGAAGACAGCGCGCCGCATCGGCGGGCAGGTGTGGTCCGAATCAGTAGGGGGTAAATTCGGGTGACATTGTAGTACTCTGGCTCGTGGATTGTATATTATGGTACAGTACACCCGAAAACCGGTAAGCGAGGTTCGGCCTAGGGGAAAACGAGCGGGCACGGGACCGTTGAGCGTCTCTGAGATCGAGGAGCTGTTCCGCGAGTACCACCCCAAGGTGTACGCATACGTACGTTATCGCCTGGGCGACGATCAAGAGGCCGAGGACCTGACCGCCGACATCCTGGAGCGTGCCTTGAGCAGACTCGCGACCTACGATGCACAAAAGGGTGCGTTTTCTACCTGGCTGTTCAGCATCGCGCACAATATGTGGGTCAATTACGTGAAAAAGTGGAAGCGGCAAAGCGCTCTACAGGTCGACTATACGGCTGCGGTGGAAAACCATCCTGATCCCAAGACGTCACCAGAGCAGGACGTCCTGCGTCAAGAGCAAACGGAACAGATGCTGTCGTGCCTGGGCACCTTGCCGGAGCGACAGCAGGAGATCCTGACCCTGCGCTTTGCCGGGCAGTTGAGCAACCGCGAGATCGCGCACGTGCTCGACATGAACGAGCGAACCGTGAGCGTGTACATTCTCCGAGCACTGCGCAAGCTGCGCCAGCAGTTGGCCGAGGACGAGGCGCGATGAACGACCACGAACGCGCGCGCGCCCTGTCCGTGCTGCTCGATGCGGCCTCCTGCGGGCAAGATGGGGCGCCGCCAGAGGCAGACGGGGAACTGCGCGCCCTGGCAGCGCTAGGATCTGCCCTCGGCGATCTGCGCGCCGAGCCTGGTGCTGCCCAGCGGGCAGCGCTGGAGCGCATGCTGCAGGCGCACCGTGCGGATATCGCGCGGGCCGCCGGGCGGCGAGAGGCCACGCGCCGAGAGGCGCCGCGCCCTGGCGCGTCGATGGCCGGTGCCCTGGCGGGGCTGCGCGCCTGGTTCTCTGGTTGGCGCCTGCCGGCGGCGGTGGGGGCGCTGGTCGTGATGCTGATCATCGCGGTCCTGGCCCTCGTCGGGCTTCCGGGCAGAGGCGGTCAGGAGACCATGGCCCGGGTACCCAGCCCGACGGCGATGCCCGTGCCGGCAGCAGGGGCGACCCCCACGCCACGAGCGGTGGACGGGCCCACGCAGGAGCCGACCATAGAGCCGTCCGAAACGCCGCTTGCCGGGCCGGCGACTCGGCCCACGCTTTCGCCGACGTCAACGGCAACGCCGGTCGCGATCCCGCCCAGTGCGGTAGCCCTGCATCACGTGCGCGGGATCGTCGAGATCCAGGGCGCCGACGGAAGGTGGGAACCGGCCGGGGCGCGGCCATTCGTGCGCGCGGGCGAAGACATCCGCACCGGCGCGCTGTCGGGCGTCGAGATGGCGTTCGACGATGGGAGCGTGGCGCGCGTGGGGGCAGACGCCCAGATCACGGTCGATCGCCTCCAACCCGCCGAAACGGGGGCGCGCGCGATCGAGCTCACGCAGTGGCAGGGCGAGAGCGAACATACGGTGGCACGGGCAGAGGATAACCACGGATGGTACGTGGTCCGCACGCCCTCTGGCACGGGCACGGCGGTGGGCACGGCGTTTCAGGTCCGCGTCACGCCGGCACTGGCCAGTTGGTTCAGCATCGACGAGGGCACGGTCCGCGTCTCGAACCTGGGATCGTCGGTCGTCGCCACTGCCGGGCAGGCGGCTTTGTCGCGTATGGCAGAGGCGCCCGGGCAGCCTGTGTACCGCGTGCGCGGCGAGGGGGAGGTGACCGAGACCGGCCCCGTGTGGCGCATTGCCGGGCAGGCGTTCGTCGTATACGAGGCGTCTACCGTGGTGGGGGACCCACAGGTGGGCGACTGGGTATCGGTCGAGGGGCACGTCGACGGGTCGGGGACGCGTTACGCCGACCGGATCGTGCTGCTGACGCGCTCGGCGATCGCGCACGTGCGCCTAACGGGAGGGGTGGATGCGATCGGCGCCACCGCGTGGACGATCGCCGGGCAGCAGGTGACCATCACGCCCGAAACCGACATCGAAGAGGGGCTTCAGGTCGGCGACGCAGTGAGCGTCGACGGCACGATCGAGGCGGGCGGGACGCTGGTCGCCGAACACATTCTTTATCGCGGCGATTCGGTGCTCGGCGAGGCGTTTTCCTACGTCGGCGTCGTCCAGTCCGCGAGCAAATCGGCATGGATGATTTCGGACGTGCAGATCGCTTTGAATGGGGAGACCGCGACGGATGTAGACCTGCCGGCGGGGAGCGTCGTCCTCGTGCGTGGCAACGTGCTCGAAGACGGCAGTTGGCTGGCACGGTCGATCCGGAGGGCCAGTTCACAGCAGCGTACGTTCGAGTTTGTGGGCGAGGTCGAGCAGGTGGACCCGTGGACTGTGGCGGGCATCGACCTCAGGACGGATCCGTACACCGTGGTCGACGAGGGCATCGGGGAGGACGACCGGGTACGCGTACAGGGCCTGGTGCTGGACGACGGGACCCGGGTTGCTGAGGCGATCAAGTGGGACGATCGGGACGGGTTGGCATTTGCCTTCGTCGGCACGGTGGAACGGATGGATTCATGGCAGGTAAGCGGCATCGCGTTGGCCGTCGACGATGACACCGAGATCGATCCCGGCGTCGACGTGGACGGACTGGTGCGCGTGACAGGCCATCTCGCCGGAACAGAGTGGGTCGCCGAGCGGATCGAGCCGGCCATGGAGGCCGGGGAGGGCGCGGGCTGCATCCGGCAGTACAGCGTGGTGACCAAAGTCGACGCCGGGCAGGTTGCGCTCCTCGACGGCGCGACGTTGACGCGGGGTGGCACGATGGTCGAGGAGGGCACCCTCGAACGGGGTGCGGTGGTCGAGGTGGAGGCGTGCACCGACAGGTCCGGGAGCACGCACGTGGTCCGCATCACCGTGCTGAGCCACGTCGACGTGCCGCCGCTCGAGAGGCCGCCGCTCGAGGTGCCGACGGATACGCCGTCGCCCGTCGCAGGACCGTCCCCCGTCGCGCCGCCGTCACCCACCACGGGCGACGAGCCGGCGGGGAAGGTGACGATCTGCCACAACGGGCAGACGATCGAGATCTCGACGGACGCGTGGCCGGCGCACGAGGCGATCGGAGACACGATGGGCCCGTGCCCAGAGCCGGACGACCGGAGTGCGAACCCGCCGACCAAGGAGCCAAAGCCAACGAAGGCGCCCAAGCCGACCAAGACCAAGTAGCCGGTTGCTCTGCGCTTGCCAGAGACGGATCGCCCCTGCTGCTGTCGACCAGCAGCAGGGGCGATCTCGTTAGCGCGTCCGCGTGACCTTTTGCAGGCCGCGCGGGTGGTCGGGGTCCAGGCCCTTGGCTTCGGCCAGGCCCAGGGCAAAGACCTGCCCGGGAACGACTGCCACGATCGGCGAGAGCCACTCGGGCACGCCCGCCGGCAGGCGCAGCGGCGTGTGGGCCAGGGCAAGGGCGTCGTCGAGCGGCGAGAGGACGATCGTCTCCGTCTCGCGCTCGCGCATCTGCCGGACGAGGTCGGTCATTTCTGCGGCCATCTGCCCTTCGGGCACGATGGCCATGACCGGGAAGCCGTGCTCGACCAGCGCCACTGGACCGTGCTGGAAATCGGCGGCAGAGTACGGGTCGGCCAGGACGTAGGTCAGCTCTTTGAGCTTGAGCGCGATCTCGAAGGCGGTGGCATAGTTGTAGCCGCGCCCGACGACGACGCAGGATTCCATGTAGCGGTAGCGCTCGACGTCCTCCCGGATCGTGTCCGCGCGCTCGAGGAGCCGGTCGACGGCGTCGGGGATGGCCTCCAGCGCAGCCAGGCGCGCCTGGTCTTCCGCCAGGGCAGCGCTCAGCGCAGCCACTACGGCGAGCGAGGCGGTATAGGTCTTGGTCGCGGCGACGCTGCGCTCCTCTCCGGCGTGCAGCGAGAGGTCCAGGTGGGCCGCCTCGGCCAGGGGCGAACCGGGAGTGTTGGTGATGGCCAGGGTCAGCGCGCCCTGGCGGCGGCCCTCCTCCACGACAGAGACGATATCGGGCGAGGCGCCCGACTGGGAGATGCCGATCACCAGCGCCCTCTCCAGGCGAGGCGGGCGGTCGTACACGGTAAACAGGGAGGGGGCCGCCAGGGCGACAGGGATGCCGTTGGCCGCGCCGAGCAGGTACTTGGCATAGCGTACGGCATTGTCGGACGTGCCGCGCGCGGCGATCATGGCATAGCGCGGGGCGCGCGCGCGGATCTGCGCGGCTGCGCGCTCGATCGCATCACCCTCGGCCGCCAGCAGGCGGCGCAGCACGGCCGGCTGTTCCCAGATCTCACGACGGAGGTTCGAGTCCTTCTCTGGCATGCAGCTCTCCTTTCTGGCGTACGGTGGTTGGTCCGCAGTCGATTATACGATGGAAGGCATGGGCGGTCAATCGTCGCCGCCGCCGCAGCAGAGATTTGCGCGTGCCGGAGGAACATGTTATAATCGAGAGGACGTGGGCGAATAGCTCAGCTGGTTAGAGCGCACGGTTCACATCCGTGAGGGCGTGGGTTCGAGTCCCTCTTCGCCCACTTTTGCTTTGCCTTATGTCGCACGAATCCCTCCTACGGCCACTCTCACCGTTTCCGCCATGCCTTTGCCGTCAACTACCTGCGTAACGGCGGCGACGCCTACGCCCTGCAGATGTGCCTCGCCCACTCGACGATGGAGATGGTCAAGGCGCACCGGCGGGCGTCGCCGGTGGATAACTGGCGGTTGTAGGGTAGCAGGGCGTGCGTCTTTGACGACCTGCGTGGCTTGTGGTATGCTATGGGTATAACTCAAGAAAGAGTCTCGCGCCCTGGCCGGGCGCGAGGCGGATAAGAATCCGAAGGCGGTGACCGGGGCGCGACGAGGCCCACGGTGCCGTATGTGCAAGAGGTGTACCCGCTCGCCGTTCAACCGGTGGGCGGGCTCTTTGTTGCTTGGTGGCTGAAGGGTGGAGGACGCCGTGCTCGGCGATGAGGAGATTCTGGAGAGGCTGGTGGAGCACGTGGCGGAGGAGGTGTGCCGCGACCCTCATCGACCTCGACCACCTCATCGCCTGCCGATCCCAGGCACTGCACACCGCCGTGCATCTGCAGCTCCGCCCACCGACGCACAGAGCGACCCTCGCTCTGCCTGGCGGCGGGATCCCCACATCCGCTCTCGCTGCCCCGCCGTCGCGTGGGTCCTGGTCGCTAGCATCGCCTCCCACATCCTGCGCGACGCCTCGAGCGGCACGGCACCGCTGCTGTGGCCGCTGCCCAGCCTATCGGTTTCCCGCTGGCTCTACTATGCCGGCGAGCTGGTTCTCCTCCTGGCGACCTACTTCCTCGCTGTGCACTATCTGCCCAACCTCTAGCCCTTTCTTGACCCATCACTGACCATATTGTGGTATAATGATGTCACTAGACGCGTCCCTTCCCTGACCAACAGCGGACCTCCTCCCTGCAGCGCCGCTAGCTACCTGACACTCTCACTATAGAAAAGTTGACCGGCAAGCCAATCCGAGTAAGGTTGTTTGCGCCAACAAACGACCTATATAAGGAGAGGGGCTATGTCGGTCAACCGCCTGTATCATCCTTCGTTTCAGCAAGTTATACAACTGCTCTCGGGCCTGCGGATCACCCAATTGCAGAACTTGACTGGGTGGTTGTCGGTACCTACCTCAGCAAAGGGGTTCACTTGGCAAGATCGCAGGCAAGATACCCGGGAAGGCGAAAGAACCGATGTTGTTCGTCTCAGCTAGAAGGAGGCAGCGATGAAAGAACGAGGGATTCTGATCGGCATCAGCGTCGTGGGCCTGCTGCTGGCGCTGACCCGTGGGTCGGCGATGGCGCAAGCGCCAGAGGAGCGCGTCGAACCGCAGGGAGGTGTGTCTATCGAGGCACTGGTCAGCCCATACTTCTCCTATCAGGGCATGCTCCGCGAGGATGGTTCCCCTGTCACCGGCACGCGCGACATGGTTTTCCAGTTCTACTCGGACGGCGCCTGCACTGCCGTGGTCGGGAGCGCGATCCCGGTGTCCGATGTGGCGGTCGAAGCGGGCGTCTTTAGCGTCGGGCTGTCCATCGCGTCCAATTACGTCAACGGGCAGGGCCTGTGGCTGGGGATCCAGGTCGAGGGCACAACGGTGGGCTGTCAAGAGATCCTCGCCGTGCCCTATGCACTCAGCCTGCGGCCGGGGGCGCGGATCGAGGGAGAGCAGTCAAACTGGGACGCGCTTCACGCCGTGAACACGGCTACCTCGGGCCAGTCCTACGGTGTGTATAGCCGGAGCTATGCGCCAACGGGACGGGGGACGTACGGCTATGCGAGCGCGAGCAGCGGCACGGCGTACGGCGTCTATGGGCGGAGTGATTCGGCCGACGGCGCCGGGGTATACGCCCGGGGCATAGATGCCGGCGCAGACCTCATCCTGGGCGGGAATGCCGATACCACCTTGGGAGACGATGGGCGGATCCTTTCCGATCCCAACTATCCCAGCAGCGACATTCACGTGATCTCTAACGACGGCATTCGCGTCGATCTCGACCAGGATGGCGATGGCGAGGACGCAGACTTTGAGATCCGCAACGCGTCTGATACACTCATCTTCAACGTGGATGAAAGCGGTGCGGTTGCCTTTGGCGGCACGGGCATTGCCTCCTTTCCCCGCCCGGCCTACGACAGCGGCTGGGTGAGCGTGAGCGCCGGAGATACAGAGCTCTTGACACACAACCTCGGCGGCGATGTGGACAAGTACGTGGTCGATTTCGCCTGCAAGGTGGGTGGAAACGCAGGCATCAGGGGCATCGGCGGCGACTATAGCGGCACGCAATACTGGGGCGCCTACTGGGACGACCTGACCAGTTCCCAGATCGAGCTCGTCCGCTGGGCGGGTGACTTTAGCTGTCCCCAGATGCGCGTCCGCATCTGGATGTACCTCTAGTGCCTCGCCAGGCCGACACTGGCTTGTCGAAGGTGATTCTCATGAGAGCTCCAAAACATAGCTCACAGTCAGAGTGGCGAGACACTAGCGCCCAAGAGGAGGCGCGATGAGACCACGAACTCGAACCATCCTCGCGCTGCTCGTACTCGGCGGCCTAGTGCTCGCCGGGGTCGCCCGGGCCGCCGCACCGGTGGTCACGCTGCAGCGCTACGTGATCGGCGGTGGCGGTGGGCGCGCAGAGGCCGGGGGCTCTGTGCTGCAGGGGACGATCGGCCAGCCGGTGGTGGGACGCGTCTCCAGCGGTCCCTACGAGCTGGAGGCTGGGTTCTGGGCCGGCATGGGTGCGGGACAGCAGGTGTACCTGCCCGTGGTCGGCAAGGGCTACACGCCCTAGCTCACAGTCGCTCAACTAAGCCCGACCTCCGAGGTCGAGGGCCTCGGAGGTCGAGGGGCAGGCCGAGGTGCAGCGCGGTGGCGGCGATGATGCGGTCGGGGAGGTCGGGAACTCGACGCAGCATCAGATGTCCTCGCGGAGGAAGGTGGCCCATTCCTCTCGGTGGGTCTGGTCGATCTCCTCGGCCGATGGGGCGGTGCCGAGATCGGCGCAGAGGCCCCAGAGGAACGTACGCGGGCTGTGCGGGAGGGCGGCGAGCTCGCGCTCGATGTCAGGGACGATGCGCTCGATCAGGCGCGCCTTGTCGACGGGCGAAAGGTGCCTGACGACGTCCTGGGCTTGTTCCAGGGTCACTGGCTTTCCCATGGTGGACCTCCGTTCGCTGCGGCGGGTCTTGCCGGATGGCGATCCATGCCTGCCACTATACCACACTGCAGGCGGGGATGGTACTGCTCGGAGCGGTTTGCGTTACTAGAACAAATGTGCTACAATGGCCGTGTGTTGGTCCTCGTTGTTTCTCTTCCGGTGAAGCGCCAGGCCGGGGACCGGAGAAGCCAGGCTGCCCCCTGACGGGGATCTCTGAGAGCCTGGCGATCCGAGGGAAGACCCTGGCGGTTCCAGCGAAGGCCTAAGGAGATGCACTGCCATGAACCTCTCCGTATCCGATCGTGAGGCCCCGTCCGCTTACCCTGCACGGGATTTCCTCTGCCTCGACTGCGTCGTAGCTGGCGGGTGCAACCCGCAGTCGCAGTTGTGCTTGTGGCGGGCAGACCACAGCGCGCCGCCGGACGAGCGCGAGGCGCAGCTTCTCTCGGCGGTCGACCAGGCGAGCTGTGGTCTGCTCGTGCAGGACGCTGGCGAGCCAGACGGGATGCGGCTGACCTCTGCGGGCCACGCGCGCCTGGCGCAGGTTCAGGACGACCGGCCGCGGATCGAGCTGAACTCCCTACAGCGCGGGTACTATGATCTGCTGGCCACTGTGCGCGACCTGGAGGGGATCGAAGCGGCGGGAGGGCGAGCGAATCGGAATTCGGTGACGGCGTCCATCGTGGGATCGGCGCTGGGACGTCGCAGGCGCGCGGTGGCCGCGACGCTGCGCCGGCTGGCAGAGTTGGAGCTGGTGGCGTACGATTTCGGGCGCGTGTCGCTGGCGGACGCAGGCCAGCACCTGGTGGAGACGCTGCGGGCGTATACGGTGAACGTGCGGTTGGGACCGCGCGTGGCGATCAAGGGGCGGGGGCAGGTGCGGACGCGGTATCTTCGAAGGCGCCAGGACGCGGCGAATCAGAATTCAGCGAATCGGAATTCGGTGAATGAGAGTCCGGGCGACTCGGGGTCCGGGGACGGCGCCGGTCGCAGGGCGGTTGGGGCGGAGCGAGCGTGCGTGCGATGAAGGCCAAAGAGATCGGGCAGGGAAGAGAAGCGGCTCGCTCGACGGACCCGGCGCTGCGCGATAACCTCGACGAGATCGTGCTGCAGTGCCTGGAGGCAGGCGCCTCGGTGGCGTACGTGCTGCACGAGCCGCAGGCGGTGATCCTGCGGGACGACGGGGATGAGGCGATCCAGACGGACGATGCTGGCACGGCGCTGGTGGTGCTCTTTCCGCAGCGGTGCACCGGTGGGCGCGACGTCGAGGAGATGCGGATGGAGGTGCACAGGCCGGATGAAGAGCCGCCTGGGCTGTTGGGGTGATGCGAGCGACAGACCCAGCATCGGATGAATCCGACTAGAGCTTTTCCTGCCATTCGATGTGCCGTGCCTGAATCGCGCCGACCATGGCATCGGTCACGGGCTGTGTGCCCACCCAACGACAGGCTAGCTCGATGGCAGGGATCAAACACTGGCCGAGTTCCCGGACCAATGGCTGCACCTGGCGAACGCCGCTGGTATTGTCGTGGTCGGCAATGGCCACCGTCTTTATGCCCAGCGCCGCCGCCCGGCGCAGCACGATTTCCGGTGGATCGCGACCATCAGAGTAGAAGGTGTGAATGTGCAGATCGATCGTCGAGACCAAGACTGCACCTCCCCAGGCAAGACAGCAGGCTACCCAGGGCGACCACATTTGGCCATGAGGTCGACCTGCATGAGCAGTGCGAGTGCGCTACACACTGTTGCGAGCGTAGGCCGGCATCCCGATGCCGGCCGGTGGCACATTGCGATGTGCCACCTACGTTCGGGGAGGCAAGTGTGGTCGCTCTAGCAGGCCATCGGAATTGGGAGAGGGTGCCCAGTGGAAGGTCATGCAGACACCGGGATCAATGGGCACCAGCTCCTCGCGAGCTGCATTGGACCCACAAGTGACACGCGCCGTGCGTAGTACAACACCGAGGGAACAGCTCCGCAAGCTGGAGTACGCAGGCTATCCCCCACCCATTGGCGGGACCACGCCGAGCTGCTGCAGCATGCTCAGGATGCTCCAGTTGACCCACTCTTCCGCTATCTTGCCGTCGGCGATGCGAAAGATGTCAATCCCCGTCGTCGTCACCCGCTTGCCGGTAGGCGGGATGCCCATCAGTTCGCCCCGCTGTGTGCCGACACACGTCCACCGTCCAACGACCTTGTCGCCTACGGCGAACATATCCTCGACGGTGAAGTGCAGATCGGGGATGGCGGTGCGGTACATGGTGACAAACTGGTTGTAGGCCTCGGAACCCTGAAGCGGGGGCGAGTCGGCATCGTGAAAGATCATGTCCGGGGTGTGGAGTTCGCTTGCGAGGTCCAGTCTGCCCTGGTTCCAGAACACCTCCGTGTGGCGGCGAATGAGGGCCATGTTCTCTTCTGCTGACATCAGACTTGCTCCTTTCCTGTGTGCTCACACATGGGTCCAATCGGATGATGATAATGCTCGACACCACCCCCTTTCTACGCAAGACAGCCGACCACCGACCGGTACTGCTCTCCGGTCAGGGGTCGGCTGTCAAGCATTCACTCTGCCCTCCTGAACGAACTGCGGCTACACTGAGGGCTGCGATGGTTGTCTGTGTTGGCCTATGTCCAGCATGATACCATAGATCATGCTGACGTTCAAGCCCCAAACTGCGGCTGCAGGGCGACAGGCGGGTCCCGCTCGGGCTCCGTGGTGGGAGGAACGATGATCTGCAGTCCCTCTTTGCCCACTTCTGTGTTGCTCCGCGTCTCTGACCACCGGGGTCGTGTGCATGATAACGCAGCACGTCAGAGTGCGCCGCATTCCTATGCGCTGCATTTCTAAGCTTTCCTTGACCCAGCTCTGACGAAATCGTGCTATAATGTGAACGTCATCCTCCTCGCCAGGACCTCTCGACC
>Ga0315554_1001853_pt1 | contig 12402 bp, 7 predicted proteins | sample SalMarSW160370MG_FD_202114 | JGI IMG/M metagenome (GOLD analysis project Ga0315554, IMG submission 202114) | Salt marsh sediment microbial communities from the Plum Island Ecosystem LTER, Massachusetts, United States - Salt Marsh Sediment SW1603-70 ... | reverse complement strand
CCGTAGCGGGCCTCTTCCTCAGTAAAGGGAAGCTCGACCTCGGCCAGACTCCCAATCCGCTGCGATACGGGAATCTTTTTCTTTTCTGTGGCGATACGCTCGGATATCCGTGCGCGAGGTATCTCCAAACCTACGACCGGTAGCAATTGTCGGTGATCGGAGCCGTTGCCGTTTGTGTGTGTCCGCGCCAGAACCGAAACTACGTCAACCACCGGGAGTTTGTTGTCGAACGCGATGCCTTCCAGCGATTCGGCCTTGAGGAATCGGTCGATGTAGAAGGCCGCGCGTTTCCCATGGCCAATCGCACTAACAATCATGGATGGCCCGGTGACTGCGTCGCCTCCGGCAAAGACGGATGGCATCGAGGTCTGGAGCGTTTCTTCATTTGCCTTGACTGCCCCGTTTCGATTGAGATCAAGCTCCGTGGCGAAGGGTGAAGTACTTGGTTTGAGCCCGATCGCAAGAATCACCATGTCAACCGGAGTCTGCTGCTCTGAACCTGCTACCGGTATAGGACGCCGCCGGCCGCTGTCGTCTGGTTCACCAAGCTCCATCGTTATGCTCTCGACGGCTTCCAGACGACCGTTATTCCCGACGAAACGCACCGGATTGCGCAGAATTTGGAGGGTAACGCCTTCTTCTAGGGCGGCTGCTACTTCCCAATCGTGTGCGGGCATTTCGGCTCGACTTCTCCGATATTGTATGATGACCTTCTGGGCACCCAGCCGAATTGCCATCCTGGCGGGATCGATGGCTGCGTTTCCGCCACCTATCACCATGACTGTTTTCCCGCTCAGATCCATTTCCTCGGCCGAGTTCGCCTGCTTCAAGAAGGTCATGCAGTCGGTGACACCGTTGAGCTCTTCACCCTCAACCGCTATCTTCATTCCTTCTATTGTACCTACGGCGAGAAAGACCGCGTCATACCCCTGCGCTTTCAGCGAACCCAGGGACGCAACCGGCAACGCGGTAACGATACGAACACCGAGAGCCGTGATATTTTTGATATCTCGATCTACCACCTCTTTCGGCAGTCGGTAGGCGGGAATGCCGTACCGCAGCATGCCTCCGGGTTCAGGTGCCGACTCGAATACGGTGACGCTGTAGCCACGGCGAGCCAGATGATAAGCTGCCGACAGTCCTGCCGGACCGGAACCTACGACGGCAACTTTTTTCCCGGGGATCAACTCCGGCGGGCCATATTCCGGTTCAGGGTATTTCTCGTAGTAACGATCGACCATGAAGCGTTTGATTGCCCGAATGGGAACGGCACCTTCCAGTTTGCCGCGGGTACACTCGCCTTCGCATGGAGCATAACAGGCCCGGCTGAGGCTGCCTGGAAGGGGGGCATCTTCCATGTGGAGATGAAACGCCTCGTCATATTTGCCGCTGCGCACCAGGGATACATAACCGTGGGCTTTTACTCCCGCCGGGCAGGCGAATGAACAGGGGGACGTTCCTTCCCGTACCATAACTGCTTTCTTGGGCACGGCCTGAGGGAAAGGGATATGGATTGCCCGGTGGGCAACTAAATCGAAATTGAACGGATCCGGCCGTGCCACTGTGCAGGCCTGCTCACACTCACCACACCCCGTACATGCCGCCGAGTTGACGTAGGTGGATTTCTTGTGGAGCTTAATCTGGAAGTTGCCCCCATTGTTCCTGGTGATTTCATCGATTTGAGTGGATGTAGATATGGTGACATTGGGGTGGTGAGCGGTAGACGCCATCTTTGGGGTGGAGATGCAACTTGCACAATCGAGGGTCGGGAATACCTTGCTGAGCAATACCATCTTTCCGCCAATGCTGGCCTCCTTTTCCACCAGGAGCACATTGTAGCCCATGTCTCCCAGGGTCAATGACGATTCCATACCGGCGATCCCGCCGCCGACAACCAATACGTCATATTTCATATATTTAGGCCTCTCGCGGAAGAATCAGAAGCAGGCTGTATATTGTGAATTAATTCACATTGGCTGACAATAAAATACCTCATTGGGCCACCTTTCCTTGCGGCGCGCTGAGCTTCACCAGAGCTGATCTGAATTTCTCCATGTGCGACTGGAAAGACTCAGCACAGACTGAGCAGATTGCCGCCATTTTCAGCCGCCTTGGATCAAGGTTGTTTTTCTCCAAAAGCGCCTGCGTCCTTTGAACAACCTCACCGGTTCGTTTCGTGCAGTCCGGCAGGTAAGCACAGTCAGACCCATCGGCGGCTATGAATACGCCATCAAATCCGGCATTAAGCGCGTGAAGCACCCACGAGGACTTGATGCCGCTCGAGCACGGCACGGCTATCACCAGCACCGAGGGGGAGTAAGGCATGTGTGAACTGCCAGCCAGATCAATCCCGGGGTCCGAGATATTATTGGTTGAGAATACAAGTATCCTGGGTTCCCAACCGGTGTCAGTAGTAGTTGACACCATTACTTCATCCTGCGAACGAATAGTCTCCAGTAACCCGCTTCCTCGATATTGCCAAGGTACTCATGTCCGACTTTCTTGCACCACAGCGGGATGTCATCGTTGGTCCCTTCGTCGGATGATAGCACTTCCATGATTCCGTTCTTGGGGACTTCGGCCATACCTCGTTTGGCTTCGAGCAATGGACCGGGGCAGGCGGTGCCGCGAGCGTCAACGATCTTGCTGACATTCAGGTTTAAGAGTTCTTCAAGTGTCATTTCTTCTTTCTCCTCTAGACAGGTCTGTATATATTCTGATCATCATATATGCGCATTATTGCACATACGACGCAAAAAAAACATGCTTCATCTTTTCTTGTTCATTCCTCGAGCCTTCTTGCCTCGCATGTCCATACCTTCCAGCAAGATAGACCGAATCTCAGCACAGACTGCGGGCAGCCGAACATTGGTCAATCTATAGTATACCGTCTGCCCGTCTCTGCGTGCTTCAACGATATGACGCGAGCGCATGACCCTGAGGTGCTGGCTTACATTGCTATGCGGCACATCCAGAGCGTGAGCAATCTCACCAACGCTCAGCTCCTTCCTGGCCAGGAGTTCTATGATCATCAGCCTTCTGGGACTGGCAATCAGCTTGCAGAACTCGGCATGCAGATCGAATAGTTCTCTATCTTCTATCATCGTTAGTACCTATATGCGAAACTACGCATATATATACATATGGCGACTCTGGATGTCAAGAGAATTGAGGAATTTTTTGAAGCACCTGGAAAACGCCGATCGCGCCGAGACCAATGCCTTACGGTGGACGTCGTAAGTTATTGCCAGCGGGTTTGAGATACAGACCGTGAACGGGGGAATAGGCAATTCGTCCCACCCCTCGTGCGACGGTAACATACTGAAGGACATTAAAATGGAAATGGTGGGAATCGAACCTCATACTCGCGTTGTGGCATCTGTTCCCCCCCAGCGGAGATTACATACCAGACGGTGGAGCGCATTGAATTCATGCAACGCATTCATAATTAATGCGATATTTAACGAATTCATCGTGTCGGTTAATGAACAGTCCCGACCTCCGGCATTCCTTGACCGACACGAACTCCCCTAACTGATCCAACGGAGTTGGAATTTACCATATGAAGTAAAAAGCGGATTTCTTTTACGGCTCAACCTCTATCCTCTTCGCTCAAGCCCGAAGCGAGCCTCTGATTGCCTGAGAATTCTTCGTCACAAGACCAGGCATGCCACTATCGGCAGGCCGGACCAATTCGCTTTCCGGCATGACTGCCGCCTCACCAATCACAACGAACCGGCTCCGTTCCGCTCCGGAAAATATAATCGATCAGGAACACGGCGTCGCCGATATTGACCGTTTCATCGCAATTGGCGTCGCCGCTTTCCGGGGGCAACGCCTCGGGACCGCTCTTAAAGATGTAGTTCACCAGATAAACAACGTCTCCCAGATTAACCCCACCGCTTCCGTTGGCGTCGCCGGGTAGATAAATCGTCTTCAGGAAATCAACCCGACCGCTCCCGAGCAGCAGCGTATAGCCGGGATTGATTTCGTCAATATTGTCGGATGCCCGTACCATTGTCTCCATTATGGAGTACGGAGGGTCGCCCGGATGCATCGATTTCAATAGCGCCGCCAAACCGGACACAAACGGAGCGGAGAACGATGTCCCGCTCCACCAGCCCCAGACGTTGCCGCCGGCCAGCGAACTATAGATATTCTCCCCGGGGGCGGTCACGGCGACACTGAACCCATAATTGGAAAAATCGGTTTTGATATCGGCGGAATCCACTGCGGCCACATTGAGTACGCAGGGATGCGAAGCGGGGAAACGATCGAACTCCAATCCGGAATTTCCGGCCGCGGCTGTCAACACCACCCCGTATTGGTAATATGCCGCTTCGATGGCTTCGGCTATCGTCGAGTTATACCGATCCATTCCGAAGCTCATATTGATGATGTCGGCGCCGTGCTCGGCCGCATAATAGATACCGTGGGCGATATCGAAACTGGTACCGCTCCCGGAGGCGCTGAAGCAGCGCACGATCATCAGAGAAGCATCGGGAGCGCATCGGGCCGCGATGCCCGCGACGAAGGTGCCGTGGTTGCCGGTCGTGCCGGAATTTACCCATGGTTCATAATCGATATCAACGAAATCGAAACTGCCATCGTCGATCCGGTTTTGGAACACCGGGTTGGTGTTGTCGCACCCGCCGTCGATTATAGCGATCACGGCGCCTTCTCCCCGGTTGATAAGATGCGCCGAATCCATGAGCAGGTTGCCCTCGGCGTATTGTTCAAAATAATGCGCCGGAGAAATGCCGTCGACGAAGGCCTGGTTGGTCTGATCGCCGTCGACGAATGGCTGACTGACCTGGTCCAGGTTAATGTGTATGATGAAATTGGGGTGTGCCTCGATAACATCCGGATTGTCGATCAGAAGATGAATCACCGAGTCAACCGGCGCGGGCACCCGATACTGGAACAGGTACGTCTCGGCGGATTCGATGCCGTTGGTCACCAGTGCTTCTACCGTCGCTGCCACGGTGTCAGGATCGGCTCCAGGCCGGACCCGGCATACCACTTGGGAGTCGACATATATATCGGTTGCCTGCACATATACCGGCAGAATGATGAGCATGAGAAGCAATATCCGAGTCAGTCGCATCGTGCAGTTCCTCCCGATCAACGGCACGCCAGATAAAAGGCGGCCCAATGTTTGATATTGGCCGATTTGTTTCGGGTTTCGATCATCGCAGCGCGGAGCGCGGCGACATAGTTACGGCGGTCGAGGTGGGCGTAAAATGCATCCATAAAAACTGCGGTAATCTCATCGGCCACCGGCCAATGACTGGCTATAATGTTTCCGGCCCCGGCCGCCAGGAACGCCGCGGCCAGCGAAGAATTCTCCCCCGCGCCGTGAAGGCCGGGATCACCGGTCTGACAGCCGGAAAGAACAACCAGCTCGGCTGAAACCGGGCGCGAGAACAGGTCAAATGTATATAGGGGACCGTCAGCCAGCAGAATCTGTGAAAACAGAGGATTCTCGTACGACTGCGAGGCGTGCGCCGCAAGATGCACCGAACCTCCCCGCTTTTCCAAAGATCGGAAAAGGTTGCTGCTGGTGGCATCCTTCCCGTCGTGAATATCGGCCCCGGCAAAATGACGGGATACCGCCACCCGCTCCGCCAATGCACCGGGAAGATCGGTGGAAGCCGCCGTCAAAATGGATACGCTCGTGAAGGGAGTCGCGGGTTGCCTGGATGACAGCCGCCCGGCCAGGGTCGAAGAGGAAGAACATATATACGGATGATACCGTTCGAATAGGGCGGAACCATCGGTGTTCTCGGCAAGGGAAAACGGCAGTCGGCCAAGGATGCCGTCGGGAACAAGATAGACGTTTTTGATGTGATCGAAGTCGGTCTCCAGCGGCTTCCAGATTTTATCTGAAATCCGCCTTAGCAGGTCACTGATGACTAATCGATCGTCGTCGCACGTCGAAACGCTGTTGATCAGAAAGTAGAATCTGGCCAGCAAGCCACGGAGTTCTTCCACATCGATGTCAAGGACATGAAAGGCAAAATCATCGGCGTCGATGACAAACGCACCGCATAGCTCCTCTCGGAGCAGGTACTCGACGACAACGTCGGAGTCGCCGAGGATACTTTGGATATCGTCAATATCGTGAAGGGCGCCAAGATCGGATCCGATGGATGTACGCCTCTTGTCACGGGTAGCCCGCGAGATTTTCCACAGCCGTCTTTCAACCGATTGCACCCGGCGAGCAGCCGAGGCGCCGCGCGACATCGTACCGGCGGGAATGATCGCCTTGCGGAGAAACGCCTTCAAGCGCAAGCGTTCGGCTTCCAGCGACGGTGACAACGGCACCGGCCGGCCGGCCGGAAGACGCAAATCGGCTGTCATCAAAAGGGCGGCTTTACCCTTCTCCAATATCCGGAATGCTTGGCGCGTCCGGCCTTTCTCGAGATAAACGGCCGTCAGGCGATTGTATGCGGCCAGCTTATCAATCCAGAAAAAGCGTCTGATTTCATCGGGGAAAATCGTTTCCTGAAGTTTCTCGGCTTCCCCGATCGCCCGCCGGTAAAATCGGGCCGCCGTCCCCGTATCTCCGCGATCCCGATTGAGATCTCCGACCAATAGATAGTAGAGGAAGCGCTGATAGCCGGTTAGTTGTCTCCGCACTTTTCCGATACCGACAGACAGCCGTCCGGCGGCGCGGAATTGTTTTGAGGCAATCAACACTTCCAGCCAGGTCAGCCGAACGTCGTTATACTGCCTGATATCGCCGTGACGTTTATAAAAATCGGCGATGTCTCGAAAATTGCTCAGAGCCCTCTTTAGCCGGCCATCCCGGAAATCTATCTTGGCGAGCAGGAACCGACATAATACCTGCCAGACTCGGTTTTTCTCGTGTACGAAAATCTTTAAGGCGCGGCGCGCCTGTTTCCCCCCGAGCGTGAAATCACCGAACGCGCAATACCCGGCGGCAGCAAAATAGTACGATTTCCCCTGCTCGTACGACATTTTCAAACGCCCGAATTCGTCTGCTACCGCCAGCGCATCATCGATAGCCTGACTGTACAGATTGAGATGCAGATACACCTCGGCCCGGTCAAGCTCGGTCAATGCCAGGCAGCGATTATCGCCGAGGCGTCGGAATTCCTCGCCCGTTCTTGAGAAGGCGTCGAGTGATTCGCTGTAATTCCCCTTAAGGAATGCGATATACGCGAGGGAATAGTCGGCCTGAGTCGCGGCCAGTTCCATCGACAGCGAGCGATATATTTTCCCGGCCTGCCGGTAAAGCCGTTCCGATTTATCCAGTTCGTTCAGATTCGAATAGATATTACCCCGATTGAATTGCACCAGAGCCAGGGCATAGGTATTATCCAGATGTTTGAAAATCTCATAGGCTCGGTCGTAGTACCGCAGGGCTTTCTTGTTTTCGTCGAGACGATGGTAGAGATTTCCAAGGTTGGTCAGCACCTGGGCATAATCGGTCGTCGCCTTGATACGTCCGTAGAAGCGAAGCGATTGCCGCCCGACCTCGATGGCCTGATCATACTTTCCCAAATACGCGAGTACGTCCAGCAGCGCTTTCTGGACACGAGCTCGGCTGTTGCGATCTCCGACGGCGGCAAATAGACCGATGGCTCGGTTGTACAATTTCAATGCCAGGGGATAATCACCCGACAGATGAGCATGCCGTCCCCAGATGCGATAGAGCTGAGCGCGGTATTTATCCGGGAGGAGCGATTCCAGCCCGGCTGTCCACTCATTCAGTTGCAGGGCTTGCGTGAGATCGGTCCGAATAAGGCGATCGGATTCAGCGTTCAGGGCTGAGTAAAATTTCTCGATCGCACCGTCATAGTGACGATCGAGAAACGCCTGTAGCGCCTTCGGCGTGGCGATTTTTGATAACTGCTTAAAATTCATCGCAGTTCGAGATCGTGCACAATGACCTCTTCGTCTCCCACCTTACAGTATAGCGAATAGGTTCCGGGATCAACCGCGGAAAAGGTAAAGAAACCGAACTCGTCGGTTTCCCCGCTAAGCGTCCGTCGTCCCTTAAGGTGCGATTTTATGACGCTTTTCCCAGCAACGCCCTCAAAACGCCCGGTCACTTCGAATCGTCCCGGAAAGACCGGCGTAATCGACACTTCCAGAGTGATATCACCGGCGGAATATTTCAACCGCCGTTCCGACATGAGCGACGGCCTCACGCCCGCCGGCAGGGGAATGGCCCGGCTGTCGTAATAGAGATATGCATTCCGGCCATCCGGTCGGCGTCGGCCCTTCTGGAAATTTTCGAAGATGGCATCGGCCAGAACCCTTGAATCGGCTGAGACACCGGCCGTTTCGAGATATTCGAACATGCGGTCAAGTTCCCGGTTCATGGCGGACATCATCTGTTTGTCAGTCGCGCCCATTTTCTTCCGATCCGTATTCTTCCTACTGTTTCTTTTCGTATGCGCCATGAGCTTTTCCGTTTTATACTTCGGTGACATCTTTTTCATCCTTCTCCCCCTTTTCCTTCATGATCTGCCGCAATGTCTTCAGGCACCGCATTCTTGTCGGCCCGATCGACGACACCGGGATTTTCATCCGGCGGGATATATCCCGGTACGACATCGATTCCGATTCAAAAAAAAGCAGACGCAGCAGCTCCTGACAGCGGGTCGGCAATTCATAAAAGGCGTCTGAGAGAGTTTTCAACTCTCGGTCCAATTCGATCATTTCCTGCGCCGCTGAACTCCAATCGAGGTTGGTTTGGTGTTCGGCGTGCTCGCGTTCAGCTTCGTTTACCAGTTTGGAGCGCGCTTTCATCGCCGCCGCCTCGTGATAGGCGATGGTCGACACGTAGCCAAAAATCCGGCTTTCGTTCCTCAGCCTGTCCAGGTTTTCGAGAACCAAAAGGGATACTTTTCCGAACACATCGAAACTCTCTTCGCGAGCCAGCCGGAAGCGATAGCATACCGAAAAAATAGCTGGCGATATGCGGTCGATGAGTTCGGCCCAATCGTGCTTATTGCCCTTTCGACAGCCGGTAACCAAGGCCTTAATGCTTTTGTCTCTGCTGCTCGTCATGCTCTTCCGGTTGTCGTCCCGGCCCCTACTTGTCCGTCGGGCACACCACGCCCTTCGATTTAAGGAGCGCGTTTGTGCCGTTTTGATACATGATTCGCGGAAAAATGGTGTGACTCCTGGAGGCAGGAAAACGTCCGGCTGGATCCGCTTGCGCGGCCGCCGGGAACATCGCACCCGGTTGCTGGGGATAATTCACGGATTCCCACCATGCCAAAATATAGCAACCGGAACCAATTTTTAAAAGCGGGTTTAAAAAAATCTCCGCACCGGCGGCAAAATAGTGTATTTTTCTACATACGCGGCTCTCATCTAAGTAGATGACGCAAGAATAACGTACAGCAGGGTTATCGCACAAGACAGGAAAAAATTTCAATGATCGAAATACCGGGAGGACGGATCATGAAAGGGAAGAGAAGTTTACTGGCGGTGATTATCATTCTTGCCGCTCTGTACCCGGCCTTGGCGATGGGTACCAACGCATCATTTACCGACATCGCCCAGGACCCCGCATCGGGTCTACACCTGAGTGATTTTTCAATGGGTACGGCCATATTCGATTTTAACAATGACGGTTTCGACGATATCGTCGTGACGAATTATTCCAGCGCCCCGGATCGTCTATACATGTCCAACGGGAACGGCACCTTCTCGGAAGTGGGCGCCGTCGCCGGAATCGACAACCAAGTCAAGACGCTGGGAATCGCCACGGCTGATCTGGACGGCACCGGCCTGATGGATTATCTCGTGTTCACGGAAAATTCCTACGGCGGCGGCAGCACCGGCCCCGGAATGCTCTATCTCAATAATGGCGACCAGACATTCTCCGATGCCGGCGTCAACTCCTTTTACTCCATGTATGGGTATGAAGGATACGCCTGTGCTTTTGCCGATTATAATATGGACGGTCTGCTGGATGTCTTCTACGGCGGCCGCTTATTCCGGAATCTGGGCGATATGCAATTCGAAGAGTCCAATGACGCGGCCGGGCTGGGTTCGATCGGTTTCGTCGCCCATGCCGCCTTCGCCGATGTCGATAATGATCTTGATCCCGATTTGTTCATTTCGCGGCAGAATGGCGGCAGCGCTTCACTTTATCTCAACGACGGCCATGGCCATTTCAGCGATGCCACCTCTCATATCGAGGGTACGCCGTACGGTCTGGGCGGTTCTTTTGCCGATATCGACAACGACGGCGACCTTGACCTGTTTCTCGCCTACAGCAATGTCTTGTATCTGAATGACGGCTCCGGGCATTTCACGATCGATGACGATGCCAATACCTCCCTCCGCTATACCCGTGGCGCCGTATTTGCCGATTTTGATAATGACGGCGACCCCGATTTGGTGCTGGCCAATGAGGACGGATCGTCGACCTTCCATGAAAATCTGGGCGGCGGTGTTTTTCAAGACGTCACGGCGGAAGTGGGCATGGACAACCAGCAGGACAAGGCGGGTGGTCTCGCCGTGGGTGATCTCGACGGCGACGGCGATCTCGATCTCTATATCGCCAAGTCCGATTATCTGGTGAACCCCTGCTTCGTCAATAATCTGAATAATAATTACGCCGTCGAAGTCAGTCCCCGGGGGACCGTATCCAACTTCGCCGGTATCGGCAGCAAGGTTTATCTATATGACGGAGGGTATCTCGGGAATGCAAACCACCTTCGGTCCATGTATGAACTCACATCGACATCCGGTTTCAACGCCGGTACCAACGGGCGGATCCATTTGGGCACGGGCGGCCCCGGGTTGTTCGACGTTCGGGTCGTCTATCCCGCCGGCACGGTGGTCGACACCGCCGGCGTATCGGCAGGCTCTCGTCTGATCATATTCGAGACCGGTGAAATGCCGAACTACATCCGGCTGGCGCCTTCCGGCATTTCGCTCATGAGAGACATCTCGGACGGACCGGTTACGGTGCGGACGCTCGTCTACGACGCCAAGGGCGAAAGCATCCCGTGGACCGCCGCTTCGACGACATCGTGGCTTACCGTTAATACGCCTTCCGGCAATACTCCCGATTCACTATCAATCACCGTTAATCCCGACGGACTCGGATTGGGACAATATGTCGGGCATGTTCAGATAACCACACCTGACGCCATCAATTCCCCGACAATGCTGGTGGTATCGGTGCAGATTACCGACTATTTCCTCAACAACGTATCGGCTTCGGTCGGTCTGAACGACTTTGATTTCAGCAACGGCGCCGCTTTTTTCGATTACAACCTCGACGGGTTCGATGACATCTATCTCAACAACAATAACGGGCAAAATCGTCTTTATCGCTCCGACGGTGTGTCCTTCACCGACGTGGGCGAGGCCGCCAGCGTCAGTGATTGCTATCATAACCTGGGCGTCTTCGCCGGAGATCTCGATGCCGATGCCCTCCCCGATATCATCACCTTCACCGAGGATAAGGAAGTCGGATATACCTACATGAATACCGGTTTCGAGACGTTTATTGACGCCGGCATACAGCAATTCTCGACCACGCTCGGCTACGACGGGTATGCCGTGGCTGTGAACGATGTCGATCATGACGGCGACCTGGACGTCTTTTACGGCGCCCGGTTGTACCGCAACGACGGAAATATGACGTTCACTGATATCACCGAGGAAGCGGGATTATCGAATATCCGGTTCGTCTGTCGGGCTGTCTTTGGCGATATCGACAATGACGGCGACGACGACCTCGTTATCAACCGGCAGAACCGCGCCGTATCTCTGATGTTCACCAACGACGGGACAGGGCATTTTACCGACATCTCCGATAACTCCAGCCTGGGATATTTCCCCACGGCCCTGGGAACGTCGTTCGGCGACGTCGACAACGACGGCGACCTCGATATGTATACCGGCGCCGGGTATTCCGATCCGAATTATCTATTCCTGAACGACGGCAACGGCTTTTTCACGGATGTCACCCAGGCGTCCGGCACGACCTGCCGGAATTATACCCGAGGCACCGAATTTTTCGATGTCGATAACGACGGCGATCTCGATCTTGTCGTCGCCAATGAAAACCGGTCGGCTCAATTTTTCCTCAACGACGGCACCGGTGCCTTCACCGACGTGACCGACATGTGTGGGATCAACGACGGGCGGGCCAAGGCCGGCCCGGCGGTCGTGGGTGACTATGACGGTGACGGCGATCTTGACGTGTACATTGCCCGCACGGATTACATCCAGAATTCCTTTTTCCGCAACGAGACGAATAACGGCGCCTTTATCACGGTGGCTCCGGTCGGGGTGGTATCGAATCGAGCCGGGATCGGCACCAAGGTGTACCTCTTCCCCGCCGGGCAACTCGGCAGCCTCGACGCCCTGGTCGGCTATCGCGAATACAATGTTTCC
>Ga0315554_1001850_pt1 | contig 12407 bp, 10 predicted proteins | sample SalMarSW160370MG_FD_202114 | JGI IMG/M metagenome (GOLD analysis project Ga0315554, IMG submission 202114) | Salt marsh sediment microbial communities from the Plum Island Ecosystem LTER, Massachusetts, United States - Salt Marsh Sediment SW1603-70 ... | reverse complement strand
GCCAAGAATCATGATTCGATCCAGCTTCGCCGTCGCCTTCCCGGAGAGGTTCAACATGTCCTGAACTTGTTCCGTCTTGCAGACTACGAAAACCTGATCCCCTTTCTTAAAACTCTCGTCCGGCGACGGGATGATCGTTCGCATACCTCGCTGCACGGCAACGACTCGGAACGGCAGGTCGGCGTACTCGGCGGCGATCGCCCTCAACTGCCGGTTAATCAGAGGGCTATCGGGGTCGATCCTCAATCCGATCAGTTGAATCTTGCCGTCAGCGAACTCCAGCACGTCGGTCGCAGCCGATCGACGCAGCAGCCGCACAATCTCATCCGCGACCAAGCCGTCAGGATCGATCACCAGATCGATGCCGAAGTCCTGAGCGTTGACCAGGCCTTCCTCGAACAAAAACTCCGGGTCGCTGACCCGAATGATCTTCTTCTTCGTGCCGAGCTTCCCGGCCAGCAGGCACGACGTGAGGTTCACCTCGTCGATCGAGGTAACAGCGATCAGCATGTCGGCTTCCGGCGCGCCCGCGCGCTGCAGCGAGCTGATCCGGCTACCCCCTCCCTCGACCGTCATTACATCAAGAGACTCGTTCGCGTACCCCAAGCGCTCATCGTTCGTGTCAAGAACCGTGATGTCGTGCTTCTCCTGTGAGAGAATCTTTGCAAGGTGGAACCCCACTTCCCCCGCCCCTACGATAATGATCTTCACTTCACGTACTTCCTCTGCTGTTGTTCATTGTTCAAACACTCACACCACGACGATGCATCTTCAGACGCTTTCTCCTCATCGCTCACCGACACACCAGCCCACGGCCAAGACCGCGGCTGTCTCCGACCGCAACCTTCTCGGCCCCAGCGAGACCGGTATGAATCCATTTTCCCGAGCCAGCTCGAGCTCGCGCTCGGTGAACCCGCCCTCGGGACCAACCGCAATGAGAATCGATTCCGCATCGGCGCGAGCCTTGACGACCTCGCCCACGAACTGAGAGCGGTCTGTTCCTTCGTGTGGAATCAGCCGCAGGCCATAGTGATCTGCGTGACGAACAAGCTCGTCAAACTCCATAAGGGTGGAGATGCGCGGAAGGTGGGAGCGAACAGACTGCTTCAGCGCAGCCAGCGCGATCTTCTCCAGCCGAGAGTGCTTCTCATGCTTGGGGACGGTACGCTCGCAGAGCAGGGGAACGATCGTTCGCACTCCGGCTTCCGTTGCTTTCTCCACGAGAAAATCGAGGCGAGCCGGGTTCCGAAGCAGGGAGGCAGCGAGTGTCACATCCACCATTGGTTCATTCAAACGGGGCATGGTCTCCAGGATCTCACACTCGGCGAGATGCCGGTCGAGGGATCGGATGACCACGGTGTAGGAATTGTCCAAGCCATCCGTCGCACTGATGCGATCTCCTACCTTCTTCCGGAGCACGCGGACGAGATGTTTCTGTTCGTCCCCGCGAAGAACCAGCGTTTGCCCCTGAATATCCTCCTGGTCGACGTAGAAATGGTCCATGCTCAGAACGAGGCATCGAAATCAAGAACAAACTGTCCTTTCCACCGCTGGCTCATGGCATATTCCGTCCGTATCACGATGCTGTAGGGCAACAGGAAATGCAAGCCGGCACCGCATCCGGAATACCACGGCGCTTTGACAAATGGAGTCGTTCGATACCATATAGTCCCCGCATCCGCGAAAACCCCGGCATAGAGTCCGTACCGCCACACTCTGAATTCCGGCGGCAAGAACGACGCAGAGACCGTGTGATAGCGGGGCGTGAGGATGGGAACGCGTAGCTCGGCATTGCACCCAACGATGTCTTCACCCTCGAGAACGGTGTCGAAATAACCTCGGAGCCGTTCCCGGTAGCCAAAATAGGCGTGAAGATACGCCGGGACGATGCCGCCGCTCACAAGGCTCCCGTGAACTCTGCCGCAGAGAGCGATTCCGTCTCCCAACGGCTGGTAGCCGCGTACATCAGCATGGTACCGAAGGAGATCGACGTCGTGACCCAACCCGATCTTCGTTGCCGACAAAAGAATCAGATGCCCCGCGGTCGGATACTCCCTGATGTCGCGGGCATCAATTGTATACTGAAGACCAAGAGAGGGATAACGATCGCGACCGGTCGGTGAAGCGGTCCTCCCCTCTCCGGGCTCTGAGACCAGCCAGTCCTCATATCCAATGTAGCCCAAGAGAGTGTTGTACAAGCCGAACCGCTTGCCGAGGTATGCGCTCGCAGAGAACACCTGCTGATCGTACAATCCCTGGCTGATGTTTTGATTCTGCACGTGACTGTAGCTGACATATCCTTTGAAAAAGATATCGTCGCCATCGGTAAGCTTGGGGTTCTGATAGGTGAGGCTCACCCAGCGATCGAAGCCGAACGCGAATGATCCGAAGATCTTCTCGTTCCGACCGCGAAAGTTTTCGTGGATGAGGCCTGCTCCATAGTAAAGCTTCTTGATGTCTCGGTACTTGAAGCCGAGAACGGGAAAGGGGAAAATGTACCACCGTTCCGAGACGCGAACGTAGACGGTAGCTTCGTGCCCTTCCGCTTCGTAGTCAACGTCGACTTTGTTGAACAGCTCGAGACTGTATATGCGCTTCTGATCATTCTCCAAAGCTTCGGCCGTCAGCGGACCCCCAACCTTCAGCGACATCTCGCGCAGGATCACGTAGTCTTTGGTCATCTCGTTTCCGGTCACAACGATCCTGCTAACGACGAGCGATGAATCCGCCCCTGCGCTTGCCTCAAGGTTCGGGCACCAGCAGCACCACAGTAAACCAACCAACACCATTCGTCGCATAGATCCCTTCGCTTCCATCATCAGTCTCCCCGGCGGATATCTGTCGAGGCGGTGCTCGTCTCGGTAAACGAAAACCCCTTCCAGACCGATGGAAGGGGGTTGAGAGCATGCTTTCGTCCCGAGCTCATTTCATCAATCTTCGATAATCGATCGCTATGCACCGATCCATAATGACACGAAGCCCGCCTTCCTCGGCTCGGGCCGCCGCCTCAGGACTGACTACGCCGAGCTGCATCCAGACGGTACGCGCACCGATGTGAATTGCCTCGTCGACGACTGGAGGAACCTCTTCCGAGCGCCGAAAGATGTCGACAATGTCAACCGGCTGCTCAATCGAAGTCAGGCTCGGGAAACACTTGTGACCCAGCACCTCGTCATACTTGGGATTGACCGGGAAGACCGTGTATCCCTTCTCCCTCAGAAACTGGGCGATCGTTCCGCTATCGCGCCACGGGTTCGGCGACGCGCCAACCACCGCAATGCTTTTCGCTTCCTTCAAGATCTGTCTCAGACTCTCATCCTCCCCGACCGCCATCGCAATCAGGCGCTCCCCTCCAGAGCCTTCTCCGCATACTCCTCGACGGGCGGACACGAGCACATGAGATTCCGGTCGCCGTACGTATTGTTGATCCGGCCAGCGGCGGGCCAGAACTTCCGCTGCTTCAGATACGCTAGCGGGTAGGCCGCCTCGGCACGCGAGTACGGATGCTTCCACTCATCGCTCGTAACCACCTGGGCTGTATGAGGAGCGTTCTTGAGGAGATTATCGACCTTGTCGGACTTGCCGTCGATGATATTCTGCATCTCCTTCCGGATGGCGATCAACGCCTCGGCGAATCGATCGAGCTCTGCTTTCGATTCGCTCTCCGTCGGTTCGATCATCAGCGTTCCATGCACCGGGAACGAGACCGTGGGCGCGTGGAAGCTGTAATCCATCAGGCGCTTCGCGATATCCTCTACATCGACGTTCGCTTCCTCTTTGAATTGCTTCGTGTTAAGAATGAACTCGTGGCCGACTCGGCCGTTCTTCCCTTGATAGAGGACAGGATAGTCTCCCTCAAGCAGGGCTTTCAGGTAGTTGGCATTCAGGATGGCATATTTCGTAGCATTCGTCACTCCCTCGGCTCCCAGCATCTTGATATAACCGTACGAAATCAGGAGGATGCTCGCGCTTCCCCATGGTGCCGACGACACGGCGTGGATGGCTTTGCTCCCTCCGACTTTGACGACCGGATGGCCCGGGAGATACGGAGCAAGATGTTGAGCGACGCAGATCGGTCCCATCCCGGGGCCGCCGCCGCCGTGCGGTATGCCGAAGGTCTTGTGAAGATTGATGTGGCACACATCCGCGCCGATGACCGACGGGCTCGTCAGCCCCACCTGCGCGTTCAGGTTCGCACCGTCCATGTAGACCAACCCGCCGTTCAGATGAACGATTTCACAAATCTCCTTGATCTGTTCTTCGAAGACGCCGTGCGTCGACGGATAGGTGACCATCAACGCGGCAAGCGTCTCTTTGTACGACGCCGCCTTCGCCCGAAGGTCGTCCAGTGAGATGTTCCCCATCTCATCACAGTTGACGACCACGACTTTGAATCCCGCCATCGCGGCGCTCGCGGGATTCGTCCCGTGCGCAGACGACGGGATGAGGGCAACATTCCGACGCTCCTCCCCCCGATCCGTGTGGTAGGCGCGGATCACCATCAGGCCGGTGAACTCGCCCTGAGCCCCCGAGTTTGGCTGCAGCGATGCCGCAGCCAATCCGGTCATTGCGCAGAGCGCATCCTCGAGCTCCTGGAAGAGGATCTGATACCCGCCTGCCTGATCGGGCGGGGCGAAGGGATGAAGCTGCGCAAACTCCGGCCAGCTCACGGGCATCAACTCGGAGGCAGCGTTGAGCTTCATCGTGCATGAACCGAGCGGAATCATCGAGTGAGCAAGCGACAGGTCACGATTCTCGAGGCTCTTGATGTACCGCATCATCTCCGTTTCCGAACGATAACTTCGAAAGATCGGATGCTGAAGATATTTGCTCTTCCGCTCGAACGGTTCAGGAAATGAGACCCGGAGGTCCGCGTATTTCTTGGCGAGATCGTTCCCCTGCACTGCACTCCGCTTCGCGGCCGCGAAAACCCCTTTGATCTTGACGACATCTTCCAGTTCCGTCGTCTCATCGAGGGCAATCCCGATGTGCTCGTCGTCGAACTTTCTGAAGTTGTAGCCGGCCTCGACCGCAAGCTGGTGTATCCTCGACGCAAGCGATCGATCTGTCGCAGCGATGCGAAGCGTGTCGAAATACACCTGGTTGAGCTGGTGGTAACCAAGTTCCTTCAGCTCCGCGGCGAGCATTGTTGCCAACAGGTGAACACGAGATGCGATTCTCTCGATACCTTCCGGACCGTGGTAAACGGCGTACATTCCCGCCATAATTGCCAGCAACGCTTGTGCGGTGCAGATATTGGACGTTGCTTTTTCCCTGCGGATGTGCTGCTCGCGGGTCTGGAGAGCCATCCGGTATGCCTGATTCCCTTGCGCATCGATGGAGACGCCGATGATCCTTCCCGGCATATGACGGATGTGTTCTTCCCTCGTGGCAAAAAACGCCGCGTGGGGACCGCCATATCCCATCGGCACCCCGAACCGCTGAGAATTCCCGACAACGACATCCGCGCCGAATTCCCCCGGCGGTGCAAGCAATGCCAAGCTCAACAGATCCGACGCGACAATGACGAGCGCCCCGACCTTGTGGACATCCTCGATCAGCCGCCGGAAATCGTGCACGGATCCATCATCAGCGGGATACTGCACGATCGCACCAAAGTAGGATTTGTCGAGGGCCGCCTTCTTGTGGTCCCCGACGACAACCTCGATGCCGATCGCCGACGCCCGAGTCCGAATCACATCGACCGTCTGCACGTAGCATGTGTCGGATACAAAGAATTTCTTCGCCGGGTGGCCGTCCGCCTGCTTGTTCACGATGCCATACGCCATCGTCATCGCTTCTGCCGCCGCCGTTCCTTCGTCCAGCAGGGATGCATTGGCCACCTGCATGCCGGTCAGGTCCATCACCATCGTCTGGTAGTTCAGGAGCGCCTCCAGCCTTCCCTGGGAGACCTCAGGCTGATAGGGGGTGTACTGCGTGTACCATCCCGGGTTCTCAAAAATGTTCCGCTGAATGACGCTCGGCGTAACGCAACCGTAGTATCCTTGTCCCAGGTAGGACTTCATGACTTTGTTCTTGGCGGCCACGGCTCTCAGCGTCTGGAGGAACTTGAACTCGCTGAGCGGGGCCTGGACCTTCAGGTCCTCCTTCAGGCGGATGGACGCCGGGATCGTCTGATCGATCAGCTCGTCCAACGATTCGACACCTACGGCTTTGAGCATGTGAGGGAGGTCATGCTCATGAGGGCCGATCTGTCGCGATTGAAATCCGTTTTCTTCAAAAGGTGATATATTCATACAAATCGAGTCATTTGCTGTCTGTTGGATGGGTCGTGATTTTCTCCAATGCCTGAGCGGCCGCAGCCTGCTCGGCATCTTTCTTACTGCGCCCGGTCCCCAAGCCGTAGCTCTCTGATCCTAAAAAGACCTCGACGGTGAAGCGCCGATCGTGATCCGGTCCATCTTCGCGGACGATGGTATAGTGCGGGACACCGAGAGATCGACCCTGGGAATATTCAAGGAGGGCGCTCTTGTAATTGTCGTCCGTCAGGGCGGAGTTCAGGACGTCCACGTTCAGCAGTAGGTTCCGCTGAACGAAGGCTCGGGCGAAGGGCATCCCGCCGTCAAGATAGATGGCGCCGATGAGCGCTTCAAATGCATCAGAGAGGATGGATTCCGACCCACTCCCGATGGATTGGGCCGCGCTGGAGCTCAGGAGCATGAAATCGGAGAGATGGAGATCTTTCGCGCGTTGGGCAAGCGTTTTCCGATTCACAAGCCGCGAGCGTACTTTCGTGAGGTCCCCTTCTTCCATCGATGGATAGGATTCAAAGAGCCATCCCGCTACGATGGAATTCAGCACCGCGTCACCGAGAAATTCCATTCGCTCGTTGGATTTCCACTGGTCGCCGGCATACTGAAGGTAGGAACGGTGAAGGAGTGATTCGAAAAAGAGTTTCCAGTTCTTGGGGCGATACCCGACGAGTCGTTCGAAGCGTGCGAAGTCGAACTTCCTTCCTGCCAGCGTTGAGATCAAGAGCTCAACTTTGGGGTCGAGACGAGAAGAACGATTTCGGTGTGGGACAAACCAGTTGAAAAGTTTTCCGAGTACCGTAGACACACAAGACTCCAACCCATCCAGCACATACCTCTCTCAGGCCTGATATTTCCTAAACAAGAGAGACGCGTTATGGCCGCCGAACCCGAACGTGTTGCTGAGAGCAACATTGACTTCCCAGTCCTGGGCCTTGTTCGGGATGTAGTTCAGATCGCATTCGGGATCGGGTGTTTCGTAATTGATCGTTGGATGAACTTTGTTCGTGCCGATCGTCTTGATCGTCGCAATCGCCTCGACTGCGCCCGCGGCACCAAGCAAGTGCCCGATCATAGACTTGGTAGAATTGATTGCCATCTTGCGGGCCCGTTCGCCGAAAACGTTCTTGATGGCAGCGGTCTCGCTCTTGTCGCCTACCGGCGTTGCGGTGCCATGCGTGTTGATGTATTCGACGTCGTCCGGGGATACGTTCGCATCGGCGATGGCAATGCGCATTGAGCGAACTGCGCCTTCCCCGCCCGGAGCGGGCTCCGTGATGTGGTAGGCATCCCCGGTGAACCCCAGCCCCCCGAGTTCCGCGTAGATTCTCGCGCCTCGTTGGATCGCGTGGTTCAACTCCTCCAGAATGAGCATACCCGAGCCTTCGCCCATGACAAAGCCATCCCGGTTCTTGTCGAACGGTCTGCTGGCCTTCTCAGGGGCATCATTACGAGTCGACATCGCCTTCATCGCGTTAAACCCGCCGATCCCCATGGGACAGATCGCCGACTCTGCGCCGCCGGTAACCATCAAGTCAGCATCGCCTCGCTGGATCAGGATGAACGCATCGCCGATGGCGTGTGACGACGTAGCGCATGCAGACGTCGTGGAGTAGTTCGGACCTTTGAGTCCGTAACGCATGGAGATCCGCCCGGGAGCGATGTCGGATATCATCATCGGAATAAAGAACGGGCTGATGCGGTGCGGCCCCTTCGTTTCCCACATCGTCTCCGACTGCCGGTGGTACGTCCACATGCCGCCAATTCCGGATCCGGCGACCACGCCGATCCGATCTCGATTCTCTTTCTCGAGATTCAACCCGGAATCGTTGATTGCCATTTCCGTAGCTGCCAGGGCGAACTGGGTGAAGAGGTCGGTCCGCTGGGCAAGCTTGCGATCCATGTAGTTCCGGGGCTCGAACCCCTTAACCTCGCACGCAAATTTCGTATCGTAGTCCGACGCGTCGAAATAGGTAATCAGCCTCGCGCCGCTCTTCCCGGCAAGCAGGTTTTCCCAGTATTCTTGCACGTTCAAACCGATCGGCGTGATCGCGCCCATGCCCGTGATTACGACTCTGCGCCTTGGTTCATGAAACGCCATAATGTTCTTCCCTTTGTGGCCGGTTGACACACCCCGGCGATCGTCGCCGAGGTAAAGACCCCTGATCGTTGTGTCGAAACGATCCGGAGAATCGGGGACCTATGAGGACTTGGACTTCAAGTAGTTGATCGCGTCTCCGACGGTTGATATCTTTTCCGCATCCTCATCCGGGATCTGGATGTTGAACGCTTTCTCGAATTCCATCACGAGCTCGACCGTATCGAGAGAATCGGCTCCCAGATCGTTGGTAAACGACGCCGCCGGCGTGATCTGCGCCTCATCCACTCCAAGCTTGGAGACGATGATCTCTTTCACTTTCTTGTCGATATCTGCCATGGGTAAACTCCTTTCGAGAAATGATGGTAAGTGAGATGGTCTGAATATTCTTACATTACAAGTCCGCCGTCAACGCACAGTACCTGTCCCGTAACGTAACTCGCCGCCGGCGATGCCAGAAAGAGAACGACGCTCGCGATCTCCTCCGGCTTGGCCGTTCGTTTCATGGGGATCATGCTGAGAAGCGCTTCTCGCTGCTTGGGTGCAAGCTTGGCCGTCATCTCGCTTTCGACGAATCCTGGAGCCACGGCATTGACTTGAATGTTGCGAGAAGCTAGCTCTTTTGCAAGTGTTTTTGTCAACCCGATAACGCCCGCTTTCGACGCCGAATAGTTGGTCTGCCCCGGATTACCGATGAGCCCCACGATCGAGCTAATATTGATAATCTTTCCTTGTCGCTGACTCATCATCTGCCGACAGACAGCCTTGCTGAAATGGAAGGTCCCCTTGAGGTTGATATCAATAACGGCGTCCCACTCCTCTTCCGACATGCGCATGAGAAGATTGTCCCGTGCGATACCGGCATTGTTCACCAATATGTCAAGGTGCTGAAACTCTTGAACGACACTATCAACGGCCCTCTGAGCAGCGGCAAGGTCTCTCACGTCCGATTCAATCCCCATCGCCTTCACGCCCTTCGTGCGTATCATGCCGAGCAGTTCATCTCCCGCTCCCTCGAGTTTGATATCCGTGAATGCAATATGGCTTCCTTCCGACGCCATGGCGAGAGCGATCGATCGCCCAATTCCGCGGGCACCGCCCGTGATGAGGGTGACTTTGTTTTCGAGAACACTCATGATCAATCCTTTCGTTTCTGAGCAGGCAACTTCCGCCTGGTGGACGCCCGGGAGAACCTAAACGCGCGCTACAGGTCTTTGTCGATCCCTTCACCCCAATCCTCTTCGGCCAACAGTGCGTCACTCAGCCACATCGCCGAGCTTTTCCACGCCCCGGACTTCCACACCCGCATTGATGCGCTTCACCAAGCCTTGGAGCACTTTCCCCGGCCCGACCTCCACGAAGGAACCACCGCCGTCGGCGACCATGTTGGCAATGATCTCCTCCCATCGCACCGGGCTTGTGAGCTGCTGGTAGAGAAGCTCACGAATTTCCTCCGCCTTTTGGACCGGCTTGGCCGTCACGTTTGCGTAGACCGGGATCGATGCTTCCCGCACCGTCGTTCTCTCCAATGCATCCTTCAACCCCATTCCCGCCGACTCCATCAGCGGCGAGTGAAACGCTCCACTAACAGGCAGCTCTCTGACCATCCGCGCGCCACGCTCCTTCGCGAGCACCATTGCCCTTTGCACTCCCGCAACGGAACCTGAGATCACGATCTGTCCCGGCGAGTTGAAGTTCGCCGCCTGGACAATCCCCGTTTCCCACGCTTCGCAACAGATCTCGCCGACGAGGCCGGGCGTGAGACCAACGATCGCTGCCATGGTCCCCGGCTGCTCGATGCCGGCCTTCTGCATCAACTCGCCGCGCAGACGGACGAGCCTCAGCCCGTCTTCGAACATCAGCGCTCCGGCATACACGAGCGCCGAATACTCCCCGAGCGAATGGCCCGCAGCCATCGCCGCCGGCTCCCCGCGATAGAGCATGGAAAGCACGTAGCTGTGGAGAAAAATCGCCGGCTGTGTGCTTTTCGTCTGCTTCAGCTCTTCTTCCGGGCCCTCGAAGCAGATCCTGCTGAGGCTGAAACCCAAGAGCGAGTCCGCTCGATCGAAGATCTCCCTCGCCTTCACGCTCTGCTCGAAGAGGTCTTTCCCCATCCCGACGTACTGCGAGCCCTGACCAGGAAAGAGAAATGCGATCTTCGTCATTGCGAGACCGTTACTTCGCCGGGTTCTCCAGCGACCACTTCAGAAGCGCCGCGCCCCACGTATATCCTGCGCCGAAGCTCGATAGTACAATGTTTTGACCCCGTCTGAGCTTCCCGCACTCCCACCATTCAGAAAGACAAAGCGGAATCGTTGCCGCTGTGGTGTTGCCGTACTTGTCGATGTTGATCATCACTTTTGACCGATCGAGGCCCATACGGTCCGCCGTCGCATCGATGATCCGGAGATTCGCCTGGTGGGGGACGAGCCACGCGATGTCCTCGCCTTTGAGATTGTTCCGCTGCATGACCTCAACCGAGACATCAGCCATCCCTTTGACCGCCACCTTGAACACCGCCTTGCCATCCTGATAGATATAATGCATCCGCTTGTCGACCGTCTCGTGCGTCGGAGGATTGAGACTTCCTCCTCCCTTCATATAGAGAAACGCGCCGCCGGACCCGTCACAATACAGTCGATGATCGATCAATCCATAGTCAGGGTCGTCCGATGGCTCGAGCAGGACTGCCGCTCCGGCATCGCCGAAGAGGATGCAGTTGTTGCGGTCCGTGTAGTCGGTGATGCTGCTCATCTTGTCGGCACCGACGACAAGGACTTTCGAAGCTGTGCCGGCCTCGATGAACTGCGCGCCCACTACGAGCGCAAAGATAAAGCCGGAACACGCCGCGGAGAGATCAAACCCCCACGCGTTGCTCGCGCCAATCTTGTCCTGAACAACACAGGCTGTTGGCGGGAAGAACATGTCAGGAGTAACCGTCGCGACGATAATCATCTCGATCTCGGTGGGATCCATCTTGCGGCGTGCGAGAAGTGCTTGGATAGCTCCAGCTGCAAGATCGGATGTGGCGCCCTGTTCGAGAATCCGGCGCTCGATGATCCCTGTCCGTGTTCGAATCCACTCGTCGCTGGTGTCCACCATCTTTTCGAAATCAGCGTTGGTCAGGCGCTTTTCCGGCACGTAGTGACCAACGCCGGTAATTGTTGCTCGACGTTTTCCCATCGTTCTCCCATCACTTTGAATGGATAGGCATCGCCTCACCGCTTGCGGATTGGCTTGCCAAAGAGTTTGCCATTGCCTCTTCGATATACAAGTTGAGTTGGGACTTGGCTACTTCAGCCGCTTTCAGGATCATGTTCTTGATGGCCTTCGGGCTTGATCCGCCGTGCCCGATGATCGAGACCCCGTTGACACCGAGGACCGGGACGCCGCCGAATTCCTCGTAGTCCATCTCTCGCAATGATGCCCGCAGTGAGTCACGAGCCAGGCCGATGCGGAGCTTCCGCCAAATGCTCCTGCCGGCATACTGTCTGAGTTTGGCCTTCATGAAGCCCGGGATGCTCTCGCCGAACTTCAAGATGACGTTACCAACAAACCCATCGCAGACAACGACCTGTGCCTTCCCCCTCAGGATGTCCCTCCCCTCCACATTTCCTATGAAATTAAGATTGCTTGACTCCAGCATCTTGTGCGCTTCCTGAACAACTTCGCTCCCCTTGACCTTTTCCTCACCAATATTCAACAGTCCTACCTTCGGGTTCTCATATTTGAAAACCCGCTTCGCGTAGATACTTCCCATCACGGCGAACTCGTAGAGATGCTGAGCGCGGCAGTCCACGTTTGTCCCGGCATCGACGAGCAGACAAACCCCCGTCTCAGACGGGAAGAACGCACCGATGGTAGGCCTGCTGATGCCCTTGATCCTCCCAAGGATGAGGGTCGAAGCAGAGAGAACTGCCCCTGTATTTCCTATGCTCGCGAACGCATCAGCCCTTCCTTCCTTATGCAGCCGCACACCGACAGCCAGAGAAGAGTTCTTTTTTTGCTTCAGGGCAGCGGTCGGTGAATCGTCCATC
>Ga0315554_1001845_pt1 | contig 12424 bp, 9 predicted proteins | sample SalMarSW160370MG_FD_202114 | JGI IMG/M metagenome (GOLD analysis project Ga0315554, IMG submission 202114) | Salt marsh sediment microbial communities from the Plum Island Ecosystem LTER, Massachusetts, United States - Salt Marsh Sediment SW1603-70 ... | reverse complement strand
TATAGGTCACGATGACGGTCTTGCCTCCGGCCACCTGGTCATCCTGGTACAGCCAGTAACTGTAGTTGCCGCACTCAGGGTACCAGAGGTATCCCGACTCACGCAGGGCAACCCATACGCTGGGCGCGTTCTGCGGCGTCCGCCCCAGGTAGCGGTTGGCGAACTCGATGATGGGGAAATTCTCGTAGCGGGGCGTCCCGTCGTAGTGGGCCAGGAGCCAGCCGTCGTGGCCGGAGTCGTTGATCGCGTAGTCTATGGACAGATAGGTGTTGTGGCGTGCGACCGCGCCCAGCACGGCCCAATAGGTTTCCGCCTCGGTGGGCGTCATGTACTGGTAGGCTTCCTGGACCGTAGCCAGTTGGCTGCTGTATTTCAGAATCGGGTCGAGGATGCCGCAGCCCTCGAACCCAGGCTTGTCCGGGATGACAAGAGAATCGCCATCGGGGACAAGGGACGTGTGAAAATCGGCAATGCTGTAGGTGCTCGCGGCGTAGTCGGTCCATTCCTTGCGCTCGCACGCGTGGCCGAATCTGGAGCCGCCCAGGATGAGGACGCGGGTGTTGGGGAAGGCTTGGCCGTACATGTCGGTAATCTGGTTGACGGTGCTTATCCACAGGGGGCCGGACAGGCCGTTGTCCCGCATGCACTGGTCGTACTGCTCGTTGCAGGGTTGGGTCTCGCTGTACAGGCCGACGCCCATGGCAATGAACTCGATGCGGGGGTCGCCGTCGAACCTCTCTCCCAGCGCCTGGATGAAATTGCCGTACTTCTGCAGGTACGCCCAATGCCAGAATTTCGGAATCTGTTCGGTCCCGCAGGTGACGATGGCGTCGGGGTAGCGGCTGCTGAACCAGGAGGGCACCACAAGCCCGTGCCCTGGCCCCGAATAGGTGCTCAGGCCGATGGCAAAGGGCTTGCCCTTGGCCGCCTGGGAGGCCAGCGCGCTCTCAATGATGTCCCAGCGATACTGCCCTTCGTTGGGCTCCAACTGCTTCCAGGTGTAGGTGTCGTATCCGCCCACGATGGGCCACTGGGCGGGGTCGAGGTTGTTGTAGTCGCGTGCGATGTAGGCTCCGGGATGGGGCGCTGGAATGGACGCGCGAGCGACGTCGGTGGTACGCGCCCCCTGGCCGCTGGCGCGGACACCGACGATGGTAAACAGCGCAACAGTGATGCCTATCCACAATGTGCGAGAACGATGCGATTGCGTCATGAATCGGCTCCTCACGATGGGTGAAGACACTCCATTCTCATTGTAACGGTTCTGGCGGCGCCGACAATGGGGAAATGGTACTATGGGCGCTGTCCGGCGCGGCTCCGGATGAATTCGTGGGGGCGACTCCAATAACGCCCGCGTTCACAGAGGGATACGCATGACGGGAGGCCCGGCGCACTGCCGGAGAGTCAGCGCAGCCGGACGGTGAACGCCCGGTCTGTGCGGAGTTCTGTCTCGAAGGTCGCCAGAACCCCCTGGGCATCTTCCACGACGACCGTGAGAGGAACGCCCCACGTGCCCGACTGCTTCTGCACGTACAGGTAGTAGGCATCCCCGACGCGCACCTGTGCGGGCAATCGGTAGCGGAAGGCCACCTCATGGGTTTCTCCCGGTTTCAGAACCATCAGCCCATCCCAGACGGCGCGCCCCTTTTCGGGTTCGGCCAGGTCGCCGTCCTCCAGCCCGTCGCGGCTGATGAGTTCCGCACCGGATGGCACGAAGATGCGGAGGTAGTCCCAGTAGCAGCGGTCCATCATGTCCTGGTACGTCTCGCCGTAGCGCGACTCGTGCACGCACTCGTCGAGGCGGACTTGGGAGCGGTGCGTGTAGCGGATGCGCAGTTCGGCGGTGGGCGAGGTCCCGTCCAGGTGAACGGTGTAGAGGATGTCTTGCTCAATGAGGGGATTCACCTTGTTGAACCCGACGTTGCTGTCGACGACGAAAAGATAGTCCCCGGGTGCGGCGACCATCGCGCCATCCCACTTTGCCTGCCGGAGCATCTCCGCGGCTTCGGGAAGGTAGAAGAGCGCATGGCGCTCGCTGAGAAGGCGGGGCAGGTTCTGCACGAGTTTCATCGGGTCCAGTTCGCCCACGTCTCCGAGAAGCCTCTGCATCACAGCCTTGGCCAGGATTCCCATGAACTGCTTGCGCTGCCACCACCACTCAGAATCGGCGCCGCTATCGGAGTTGACTCCACCTGCTGGCGATGCCCAATATTCCTGTATGCGGGCTATCAGATTGTCGCCGGTGATGGTGTCATCGTACTCCTCCAGGTACACAGGCTCCGCCGCTTCCACCAGAAGTTGGAGCGCGGGCGTGTCGATGGCGATAATCCCGTCCGCCTTCTCACCGGTGTCCTGCTCGTAGAGGTCCCACGCCTTCTGTGCCGAGGTAGGGAAATCGGCCCACCAGTTGGCGTCGCGGAACACCAGGAGTTGCGACCACATGTAGGTCTCCAGGGCGATGGGGGGGATGGGGTGAGGCACAGCATCGCTCCAAACCAGATAACTGTCGCCGAAGGTCAGGTTCTTGATTTGGCCCCCGTCCACTTCCAGCACGCCGACGCCGCTGATGAATCCGCCTGTCGCTCGTATCTCATCGCTGTTCTGCGCCAGGATGAGGTAACGTTTGGGGCTATCTGCACCCAGAAGGTATGGCAGCAAGCGCAAACCGTCGGGGACGATGGACAGCGCACCCACGGCGTCGTCCAACAGCGGCGCGAAGCGGGCCAGTCGGGGAGACAACCGTCCAGCATCCACCGCCTGCCAGGCTTCGGACGCGCGTTGGAACGCCTCTTCGGCCTCGGCCAGAGCCTCAGGCTCGCGCCTTGCCGCGTCCATGAGCAGGGGCAGGGCCTTGCCGGCACCTCCGGACAAAGCCGCCAATCCCGGTTTGCTCAATTCGAACAGCGGCATGGCTCCGTCCACCACGGCCTGTCCGGCGTCGAACAGGTGCGGTGCGGCGGCCAGGTCGCCGCCGACCTTGGGAAGCCACCCGAAAGCAGGAGCGGCCTTCAGAAGGAATCCCCAGTCGCGGCGGGCGGACGCCAGCATTCCCGACGTGGTCTTCAGGTGCGCTTCCGCCTCGGCAAGCGCATCCGGCTGCAGGAGGGCCTGCGCGCCATGGCCGCGAACAGCCTGCCAGTAGGCCAACTCGGCGCGGGCCTGGCCGATGAGTCCAGGCAGGCGCACCAGGCGCGGCCCGAAGAACGCCAGAAATGCCATGAGGAGCGCCAGCCCTATCCAGACTGCCGGCCTTTGATACCAGCGACGGGTCGAGACCTCGGTCATGGCGCTTGCACCTCAAACAGAGGCCCACGAGGCACAGTGGCAAACTCCCCGTGGAGCAAGGGTTCGTTATACGTCAGAAAGACGGGCCTTCGACCGCCGTTGTTCCGAATCAGTTCCGCCGCCAGTTGCTCCTCCGTGAGGGCGCTGGAGGGCAGGGCAATGTCAAGGTTGCGGGCCTGCACCTGCTGTCGATACCAGTCGAACTGCAGCAGGGGCAGCGACACGACCTCGCCGCGGAAGTCCCCCGGCGTGACCCACCGCGCGTACCACAGCGCGAAGGTCTCTCGGTCTCCGCTGGCAAGCACGAGGGCATCGGAAGGAAGTACGGCCAGGGACTGCTCCACGTAGTCCTGGGCCTCATGGTCACCGCTGAGGTCGGAGGCAGCCCAGTTCATGCCCAGCGAGGCCAGAGGAAGGGCTGCCAGAAGCAGCGCCAGGCCCACCGAAAGCCACACGGGGCGTTTTCTCCAGGCCGCGGCTCGCTGCCAGACATCGTCCAGACCGAAGGCCACCCACACAGCCCACACGCCGAGCGATGGGAGCAGGTAGACGTAGGAGTCTGTGGTGTTGTAGCCTATGGCATAGAGCGTGACCAGGACGAAAGCGCCCACCAGCCCCCACGAAAGCCACTTATCGCGCTCGTGAAGGGTCATGGCTCCCCACAGGCCCAGCGCCACACCCCACATCTTGAACTGGCTCACCAGGAGTCCGGCCCACGAGGCGATGCGAGAGGGCCACTCGGCCAGAGGAAGCCCGAAGACGAAATGGCTGTACGGCGATGCCGACACCACCCACCACCAGCGGGATAAGGTGCGCGGGTCTCCCCAGTTGACGGGCGGGGAAGCGGCTGCGCGCGCGGGAAGGTAGACATAAAAACACAGCCCCGCAAGCACCAGCCCGACCGCCTCGACCCACCGCGCCTTGCTGAGGCGGGCGCGTCGTTCCCACGTCCAGAGTGCCGCAGGCACGAGGAACGCGGCGATGAGGAGATGGTGGGCCATGCCGAGGCCGAAGAGAAGCCAGGCCAGGCGCCACGCCCTTGGCTTCGCCGTTTTCCGCCACCAGACCAGACACGCCAGAAATCCGAGGGCCAGCAGCGCGCTCAGCGCGTACACCTCGGCGATGACCGCCTGTCCCCATGGAATCGGAGCCAGCGCCCAGAGAAGCGAAGCCGCCAGGGCTATCGGCCACCGCGACCCGCCCACGAGGAGACGGCAGAGCCGGTAGAGAACCCACGTTGCCGCGGCTCCCGCCACCGTCGAGAGAAGGGCGACCCGATGGGCAGGCGTGCCCCACGGCACGGCAAGGAACAGCCGCGCCAACAGCGTGTAGAGCGGGTAGCCCGGCGGGTGGGGGATGCCCAGGGTTTTGGCCGCCGCAATCAAATCGCCGCCGTCGGCGCCATCGTGAGCCCATGTCAGACCCGGCGGCAGGGTGAGCAGGTAGACCGCGAGCGGTACGCCGAAAGCCAGCACCCCGCCAGTTCGCGTCGAATTCAGCAGAGAGAAGATGCGTTTCATCGGCGGCGAATCCTCGCTGGCAGGAATCGGAGCAGCCCGGCTGCGAACCCGAGTCCCAGGGCCAGCGCGCGCCCCCATAAGAGCACGGGGGAAACCCATGCGACCTGATGGTCTTTCCTTGCGGCTCTCCATGCGAACGGGAGCGTGGTGGCCGTCAGTGCCAGGGCAGTCCCGACGGGGTACCAGAAGGACAGCGCGCCGAATGCGGCGGCCACCGCTAGCGCCAGCGCCACGTAGAGAAGCAGCAGTTGCGCTCGCTGAGAGAACGGCGTGTGGGTGTCGCGCGCCAGTTTGTTGGGGTGGAGGAGGACGACGGCGGCCTTCCAGAATCCGATGCCCAGTTTCTTCTTCAGGTAGGCGCCCAGCGATATTGTGTGGTTGTGGTATACCCCGGCCTCCGGCACGAAAACCAGGCGCAGGCCCTGGCTGGCCAGGCGGAAGGAGAGTTCCTGGTCTTCGTCGAAGCGGAACGAGGGGTTGAAGCCGCCGTGCGCCAGGAATAGTTCCCTTCGGTAGGCGGCGGAATAGGTGTCCACGAAATCGATGGTTTGCAGTGGCTTGAGCCGCCGGTACTTGTCCTCGTATTCCAGTTGGACGAAGCGGGCGACCAGGCTGCCCTGGCGGGTCAGGTAGACGCCGCGCGCGCCCGCCACGGTTGGGTCTGCGAACGGCTCGCTCAGGCGGGCGACCCAATCGCTCCTGGGTTCGCAGTCGGAATCGGTGAAGAGCAGGATGCTGCCGCGGGCGACGTGAGCGCCGTGGTTGCGGGCCGCGGCGCGGCCTGCGTGGGCGACGCATTCCACGCGCACGCCCGCGGCCCGGGCGATGGCGGCCGTATCATCCGTGGAGCCGTCGTCTACGAGGATCACCTCGAAATCGGGATGGGGGTCTGCCTGCTCCGCAAGCGCGCTGAGGCAGTGCCCCAGCGTCGCGGAGGCGTTGAAGGCGGGTATGACGACAGAGATTTCCGGCGCGTTCCCATTGGGCATGCAGTTCGCTCCTTGTAACGGGAGGATTATACCATGAGGTGCCGAGGAACGAAACTCCAGGCCGCTCTGTTCCTGGAGGGGCGTACGCTAAGGTTGCCCGGTCCCAGCATCGGTGATATAATTCACTAACTGAGCCGCTGGCAAGTTCGTGGCGCCCCTGCTCAGAGGCACCGTTGGGCAAAGCAGGCGCCTGTACCCTGAGTCGGCCAACGCATGGTCATGCAAGCAGGGCTTTTGCTCTGAGGGGATGTAGAACATGAAGGAAAGGCTGATGCAGTTCTTGCGCCTTGTGGGAGGCTTGTGGCGCGGGCACCTTCAGCGCGTGCTGCTGGTATCTTTCTTCCTGGTCGCCCTCGTGCCCGTTGTGTTCGGTTCTCTGGCCATCTCCAAGGCGATTCAAGACTACCTGTCCACGACCCAAGGGGAACGGGTGGAGCGCGACATGCGCCTGGCGCAGGCCTTCTACGATGATGCGCTGAAGCAGGTCTCTGCCGTCTGCCACAGTCTGGCGCTGGACAATGAACTCCTCCAGGTTCTGCCGGGCGAATCGGGCCCTGGGTCGCCAGCATTCGAGCAAGTCGACCAGATGATTCAGCATCGGATTGTCAGCAATGAGGTGCGAGGAACCCAGTTCATTGGCGTGTTCCGCGCAAACGGAGAACTCTTCGCTGGCAGAGTGCTTTTCGAGTCGGGTGCCCACCAGAGCGTGGGAAACACGACAAACTGGAAGGATTTGCCCATTGTAGACTATGCCCTGCAGCATGGCACTCTCACGATGGCGACAGAGGTGATTCCTGACACCTATTTTGAGTCCATCAACCTCGCAGAACAGGTCCGCATTCCTCTGATAGATACCCCTCGTGCGTCTCCAGAACTGTACGATCCCAGGGAAGGCCGAGCGGCACTTGTCCTCATGGCTGTGTGTCCCGTGTACGATTCGAGCGCCGAGTTGCTCGGGTTTGTCGTCGTTCTCCACCTGTTCAACCGGGACTTCACCCTGGTGGACCGCATCAAAGAGACTGCGGGCGTCGACACAGTCACCATCTTCCTGGGAGACCAGCGTGTGTCCACCAACGTGCGCACTGAAAGCGGAGAACGCGCCCTCGGCACGCGGGTGTCCGAGGAGGTGGCACAGGTCGTGCTGCTGGATGGACAGGACTACACGGGACGAGCCTTTGTGGTGAACGAGAACTTCATCACGCGCTATTCACCGCTGCGCGACCACACAGGTCAGGTTGTGGGCATTCTCTATGTCGGCGCGCGGGAAGCCACCTTCCTCTCCCTGGTGCAGGAGTTCAATCTCCGCGTGGTTCAAATCGCCCTGGTGAGCGTCCTGATAGCCGTGGTATTGTCCATGCCCGTTGCCCGCTCCATCACGCATCCCATTCGGTCGCTGGTGGGGGCAAGTTCCAAGGTCGCGCGTGGAGACATGACCGTGCGCGTAGAAGAGAGAGGGCGCGGCGAACTCAGACATCTGGCGGAAGCCTTCAACCAGATGGTCTCCGAACTACAGTCGACACAAGAGGAGCTGTTGAGGGCCAAGAACCTGGCTTCTGTAGGCCAACTTGCCGCGGGCGTCGCCCACGAAATCAACAACCCGCTCGGCACCATCATGCTGTACGCGGACATCCTCCTGAAGGAGACGCCGCCCACGCCGCAGTATCAGGACGATTTGAACACCATCTCGCGCGAAGCGGCGCGCTGCAAGGAGATTGTAGCCGCGCTCCTGAACTTCGCGCGGCAGCAGCCCGTCTCGGCTCAGGAGACGGATGTCAACGCAGTTTTGGACGAACTGCTGCGCGACGTGGAGAAACTGCCTCTGCTCGAGGAAGTCACCGTTGTGAAGGATTTGTCCGAAGGCCCGCTCATGATGCAGGCCGACCCGGGGCAGTTGCGCCAGGTGTTCCTGAACCTGGTCAAGAACGCCTGCGAGGCGATGCCTGAGGGAGGCACGCTGACGGTGGCCAGCGGTCTTGAGCGAGAGGGCGATACCATCACCGTCACAGTGGAAGACACTGGCGTCGGGATTCCCCCGGAGAACGTCTCCAAACTGTTCACGCCCTTCTTCACAACCAAGCCGACCGGGACAGGTACGGGACTGGGGCTTGCCATCAGTTACGGTATTGTGAAGATGCACCGAGGGCAGATTCGCGTTCAAAGCGAGGTGGGGAAAGGGACTCGGTTCACCGTCACGCTGCCCACCCACGCCGCGCAGAGCCGAATGCAGCCACGGACCAACGGACACACCGAGGACATGTAGGAGGGCGGGCGCTATGCCGGAACCATTCTCGCGCATTTTGGTCGTCGACGATGAGCCAGGGATCCGCGAAGGATGCCGCCGCGTTCTGGTTCCTCTGGACTTCCACGTGGAAGTCGCCGAAAACGGACACGAGGCGCTGCGCAAGGTTCGCAGCGGAAAGTTCGACCTGGTGCTGCTGGACATCATGATGCCGGATGTGAGCGGCATAGACCTGCTGGAGCCGATTCGCCAGCACGACCCGGACATCGTGTGCATCATCATCACCGGATATGCCACCGTGGAACTCGCGGTGCAGGCTGTGAAGCGCGGCGCGTACGATTTCATCTCGAAGCCCTTCTCGGCAGATGAACTGATTCTGGCGGTGACCCAGGGACTTGAACGCAGGCGTCTCACTCTGGAGTCCCACAGACTGGCGGCTTCTGAGGAGAAGGCGCGGGAACTGGCCGAAGCCAAGGAAGCGCTGGAGCGGCTCGACCGGATGAAAAGCACGTTCATGCTGACTGTGGCTCACGAACTGCGCGCGCCGGTGGCCGCCCTGCAGGGCTATCTGCGGCTGATTTTGGATGGCTACGGAGACCCTGAGAAGCAGCGCGGGATGCTGGTCAGGGCCGACAAGCGTGCCTCGGAGTTGCTCACCCTGATAGACGACCTGCTGACGTTGGCTCACGTGAGAGAGGCTGCCCCCACAGAGACGCGCGCGCGGGTGCAGGTGCACAAAGTCCTGGCCGAGGTGATAGACTTGCTCCGTGTGAACGCGGAGAACAAAGGCATCGCTCTCTCGGTGCGCGTGGATGCGGAGCCTACCGTTCTCGCGACCCGCGAGCATGTTCGGCAACTCTGGACCAACCTCATCAGCAACGCCATCCGCTATACACCTGAAGGAGGCGAGGTCTCCGTTTCCCTCGCCGTGGACGATGGGACGGCGGTCGGCGCGGTGGCCGACACGGGCATCGGAATCGCCGAAGAGGATCTGCCGAAGATTTTCGATGAGTTCTATCGGACCCGCACGGCGAAGGAGATGGTCAACAGGGGAACGGGACTGGGGCTGGCCATCGTCAAGCGGATTGTTGAGGCCTACGGCGGCACCATCGGCGTGGAGTCGGAGGCGGGGAAGGGGTCTCGGTTCGAGTTCAGGCTGCCGCTGGCCCAGCAGTCTCCCGCGACAGCGGCGGCTGCGGGCGCTCAGAGCGGGCCATGTGATGAGGATGAAGCGAAACCCACATCGCCGTGACGGTGTGGCCGCTTCTCATTCTCGCCGCTTCAGGGTGAACCAAACCATCCTCTACGGCAACTCGAATGCGCTTTGCAAGGCTTGTTCGGCTTTCCCTAAGTCGGCGTGCTGGATGATGCACGAAACGGTGGATATGGACGTGCTGATGGCCAGAATGTTGACGTCTTCTGCCGCCAGAGCGTCGAACATCTGTCCGGCAATGCCGGGTCGCTCGCGGAAGTCGGGGCCGAAGATGGAGATGAGAGCCACGTCATCCGTGAGCCGAACTTCCGCCGCACCGATGGCAGCCCTGGCTCCCTCGGCCAGGGCGAGAGCCTGCTCTGTGTCAGCAGAGTCTACGCACAGGACGATGTGGTCCTGCTCCTGCGAACCGATGCACTGGACGATGAACTGGCAATTCACGCCAGCCTTTCCGAACGCCCTGAGCAGCGCCGCGGCAGTGCCCGGCCTGTCCGGGGCCGAAAGCACCCTCAGTTCGCTGAGGTGCGCTCTTTGAATGATGCCGCCGATGCGAACCTTCGCCACAGGATTTCCCTCATTGCTGAACAATGATGGCAGCGGGCAGGACCAACCGCAGTCGGCTACGCCTGCGCCAGCAACTTCGCCACTCGTTTCTTCAGGTCGTCAGGGTTCACCGGCTTGGTGACCCAGCCGTCAATCGCCGTGCCCTCGTTTGTCGGGAACAGGCCCGATTCCGGCATGGCCGTGAGCGACGTGACGATGAGTACGGGAGTGTCCTTCAGTTCCGGGTCCTCCGATATCTTGCGACACACATCCAGACCATCCAGCACGTAGGACATCATGATGTCCAGAAGGACGAGGTCGGGCTTCTCCCGCTTCATGACCTGCAGGGCCTGCTCGCCGTTGATAGCGGAGGTGAATTCATACCCCTCTGCGCTCAGGATGGTGCGCACAATCTCCACGAAATCGGGGTCGTCGTCAGCAATCAGAATCTTCGCCATGCGCTGCCCGTCCCATACGAGGTTGTGGAACTACTTCAAAAGACGTTCGACGGTTTTCACCAACTCGTCGGGGCTTACCGGTTTGGATATCCAGCCGTCTACCGACAGGTGCGCGTCTGTGGGAAACAGCGCAGAGTGAGGCGTGTCTGCGATGGACGTCACCATGACCACGGGAATCTGTCGGAGACCGGGGTCCTCGCTCATGGCCTGGCTGACATGCAGCCCGTCCAGGACTGTGGACATCATGATGTCCAGGAGCACCACATCGGGCTTGTTCTCCTGAATCGTTTGCAGGGCCTCATCGCCATTGGCGGCCGTGAGCACAGTATATCCATGCGACTCCAGAACGGTTCGGGAAATCTCGACAAAGTCCGGGTCGTCATCCACAACCAGCACTTTCGTCACCTTCTGTCCTCCTCATGTGCACATGCTCGGTGCAGCCTGAATGTACCATCCTTCACGAACTTGTGAGGATTATAGCATAGAGTGCATTGGCTGTCAACACTTCTGTCGGGCATGGTGTAGACCGCATGGAGCATGGCCCTGAAGGCTCTGTGGATGGGGCAAAATGTGTGTGGAGTGCCCGCTCAGGGAAGCCAGTTCAGCGGGTTTCGCTGTATGCCGTCCTTGCGAATTTCGAAGTGGAGATGTGGGCCTGTGGAGTTCCCTGTACTCCCCATCAATCCGATGGTCTCGCCCTTCTGCACCGACTGACCCGCCTTCACGTAGTATACGCTGAAGTGCGCGTACAGGGTCTGGAATCCGTTGCCGTGGTCAATCACGACGTAGCGGCCGTAGCCCTGGTCGCTGGAGCCGACAATGGCTACGAAGCCAGAGTCGGACGCGACGATGGGGGTGCCCGCCGCCCAGGCGATATCTATGGCGCGATGGCGCTCCCAGAAGCCTTGCGAGATTACGCCCGTGGTCGGCCAGACGAAGTGCCCCGTGCCTCTTGTAGCGCCTTCGGGGATGGGGCCGCTGTAGGCGTGGACGACCTTCGGGACGTAGGGCTTGCGCCCGCCCGGAACGATAACGTACTCACCGATGGTGAGCACGGCTGGGTCGCCCAAGTGATTGTATTCGCACTCCAGAATGGCGCTGGGGTCAACCTTATACTGCTGGGCGATGCTCTCAAAGGTGTCATCCTTGACCACCTTGTGGTAGACGCCCGAAATGGGCAGGATGGTGATTTCATCTCCCAGTCGAAGCAAATCGGGATTCTCTTCCAGTTCCGGATTTGCCCAGGCCACTGTGTCGCCGCTAATGCCGAACTTCTGCGCGATTCCATACAGGGTGTCGCCGTATTCCACCGTGTAGGTGATAATGCCCTTGCGCGGGCGTTCGGGGATGATGGTGTGCAGGACGGGCGCGCGGTGGAAGAGAAGGTCCTCACTGGCGCGCGGGCCGCCTCTGGCGCTCAGCACAGTGACCGCGCGTTGTTCGGGCTGCGGGGCAACAGGAGTGCTGGCTGCGGGCTGCGGTTGAGGGCGCGCCAGCCAAACGGCGACGAACGCGATGGCGACCAGCAGCAGGTGTCCTGCCAGCCGCCCTCCCCACTGACGTATCTGCTCCGAGTGCCCACGGAGCCAGGAGAATCCGCCTGGGATGGCGGGCCGTAGGTCCCGGTCAGGCTCTGCGTTGCTTGACTTGTGGTCGCGAGCAGGGCTGGATTCTGACAATTCGTCGCCTTCTTACAGGGATTCTTTGGTCAGAGTGTTCAGGAAGTCTTTGTTGGTTCGCGTCTTGGCAAGCCTATCCAGAATCGGACCGATGGCCTCCACGCCGCCGCCAACTGCCGAAATCATGCGCCGCACCGTCCAAACCTTCAAGAGGGTGTCTCGGTCTATGAGCAGTTCTTCACGGCGCGTGCCCGATTTCTCGATGTCTATGGCAGGGAAGATCCGCCGCTCGCCGAGTTTGCGGTTCAGGTGGAGTTCCATGTTGCCCGTGCCTTTGAACTCCTCGTAGATAACATCGTCCATGCGGCTGCCCGTGTCCACAAGGCACGTGGCAATGATGGTCAGGCTGCCGCCCTCCTCGATGTTTCGCGCAGCGCCGAAGAAATGCTTCGGCGGGTACAGTGCGCTGGGGTCCAGACCGCCGGACAGTGTCCGCCCGCTGGGAGGCACAATCAGGTTGTAGGCGCGGGACAGGCGCGTGATGCTGTCAAGCAGAAT
>Ga0315554_1001842_pt1 | contig 12437 bp, 9 predicted proteins | sample SalMarSW160370MG_FD_202114 | JGI IMG/M metagenome (GOLD analysis project Ga0315554, IMG submission 202114) | Salt marsh sediment microbial communities from the Plum Island Ecosystem LTER, Massachusetts, United States - Salt Marsh Sediment SW1603-70 ... | reverse complement strand
GTATCATTATTACCAAATCGAACGGCCTGCCGGCGACCAATATCCGCCGCATAGCCGTGGCGTTCGACGATCAGGAAATCACGGTCGAAACTGATCAGGGGATTTATGACTATTCGCAGGGGCTCGATCACTGGTTTCTGGAATCCACTTTTCCCACCGAATATTACCGTGATTCACGGCCGACGCTGCCGCTGCCCCGGCTGTATCCCCCGTTCGGCTACACCATGTATCCCGAGGGATATTTCGAGGACACTTATTTTCGACGATTCAATGTCACAGCCTGGCTCGGCGATAATTTTCAGGATATCTTCATCGGCACCTGGGGCATGGGTGCGGCCAAGGCCGATGACCGCGATTACACCACGGCATTTCTACCCTATGGGCTTCTGCAAAAGACCACCGACGCCATTTACATCGAAGGCGATTCGATCTGGGCGGCTGGCAATCCCGGCGATCAACTGGCAGTGTATCCCGACATGCGCTACGGTGTGACCTTATTCGACCGAGCCGATCAGACTTTTACGTATTTCGAACCGCGCCTTATCGACGGATTCGATTCCCAAGCGATCTATGATATCGCCGGTGACGAGAAAAACATTTACTTTGCGGGTCAGCAGGGCCTGACCATTCTGGATCGCCAAACGGAACAGTTTTACACGCTGACGCTGAATACCGGCCAGCCCGATATCGAGGCCACGGCCGTGGCGGTCGCCCCCGATTCCATCTGGGTGGGCACGGCCAACGGCCTGGCGCTTTACCTCCCGTCGATCGATTCGATCCGGGTGATCGGCAGCCGCATCCTCGGCGGTTGCTTTATCACCGACCTGGAAATCGCCGACGGGCGGCTTATCATCGGCACCGACCGGGGCGCCTTTTATATCGATCTCGTCCGCCAAAAAATCGGGCGTCTCCATGCTGCCGGTGGCAACCTTGGCAGCAACATCCGCCATATTTCCGTCAGCGGCGATGAAGTATTGATTTCATCCGAAATGGGCGTCACGCTGATAGACATCAAGACCGAAAAAGCGTCGGCGGTTCCCTATACCGGCGTCGCCAACGGCGCGTTTGCGGCCGCCGCCAATGACCGCTTCATCGCCGCCGCCACCGACGACGGACTGATCATGATCGAACGCGATACCGGTAAGGAACGAACGTTCACCGAAGACGACGGTTTGCTGTCGATCAATATCAATGCCCTGATCCCGGACGGGGAGTACCTCTGGATCGGTTCCGAGGAAGGCCTGACCCGTTTCTACTGGCTCGATCCCCGGCGGGTGTATTGAGATGTGAAAATTTTCCGGGTAAAGCGGCGGTTACATTCCAAATATTCGATCATTGCAGCATAAAAAATCGACCCGCACCGCCAAAAATTCCGTATAATATTTCCGACAACTATAAAAAACGTGACACTACCCCGCCGATTGCCGGACGGGGCTTTCGTCGTTGGAGCGGTTCGCGGCAGGGATGCCTCGCTGACGCTCCGGGAATGCGATATAGACGGGGAAAACAAACATTATGGTTTCGGAACATTCGCAATCGGCCAAAATCAAACGGTTGTTCGCCGACTCGGCTAAATTTGGCGACCTGGTCGGACAAATCGGTGTATATACACAATCAGGTCCATCATCCGACGGTGAAAGACCCCGGTTCGAGCCGGTCCGCCTGTCGGGGCTGGCCGGCGGCGCGACCACATTTCTTTTGGCCTCACTCTATGAAAAGCGCGACGGAAATATCCTCTTTGTAACGGCCGATTTCGACGAAGCCCAAAATCTGGCCGACGACCTGAGCAACCTGATCGGCGAGGATGCGGTACAGTTCTATCCCACGCGGCAGGTGTTCCCCTATGAATTCCGGTCGCCCTCGGGTGATGTCACCGGCCAGCGGCTGGCCGCGTTGGCGGCGCTTCTGTCGGTGCCGAAACGGGTTGTCATCGCCCCTGTCCGTTCCATCGTCGAACCGACCATGGCCCGCGATGTATTCGAAACGGAATCGCTCCATCTTGAAGTCGGTCAGGAACTCGACCCGGACGATCTGGGAAGGCGTTTGGTGGCGCTCGGGTTCAGCCGTGTCGGTAACGTCGAAGAGGTCGGGGATTTCGCCGTGCGCGGCGGTCTCATCGACTTTTTCTCGCCGTCGAGCGAACTTCCCGTCCGTGCGGAATTTTTCGGCGACACTATCGATTCCCTGCGCCATTTCGACGTGCGCGATCAGCGAACCGTCGAAAAATTGGACGCGATCGATCTTCTGCCCCGGCGAGAAGTCCCCATTCGATCCGAAACTATCGAGGATCATTTGGCCGAGTTGCACGAAAAAGATGCCGACCTCATCCGGGCGCGATTCATCAGCGAACCCGATCTGCCCGGGCTGGAATGGCTGGCCGTCCGTTTCGGAATTCCCCGGGGATCGCTTCTCGATTACCTGAACCCCTCCGATCTGGTCATTCTCGACGGTGGCAAGGCGCTCCTCGACGAGATGAAGGAATTCTACGAAGACGGCCGCCGGCATTACACGATGGCCATCGAGCGATTTGTGGAACCGCCGCCGATCGAGGATTATTACTTCGACCCGGACGGGCAGTACGATCGCCTGCTCTCGCATGTCAACTTGGTGATTCACCCGTTCCGCTCCGAAAAAGACCGCCGCTTCGATTTCGGATGTCATGAACATCCTGCCGTCGGAAGTCGTCTCGATTATCTGGCCGACCTGACTTCGCAATACACGACTCTGAATTATCTAACGGTTATCACCTGCGACAACAAGGGCCAGGCCGAACGCCTGGGCGAAATTTTTGTCGAACGGGGCATCACCGTTCCGGTCGAAGTGTTTCATATCCATGCCGGGTTCGTTTCCGATGATCTCAGCGTCGCCCTGCTGACCGATCACCAGATTTTTTCGCGGCGTTTTCGGCGCATCAAGCGCCGCCGCTACAAAGAAGGCGTCGCGTTGTCATCGTATTCCAATCTCAATCCCGGCGATATCGTCGTCCATGCCGATTACGGCCTGGCGCGGTTCGTCCGGCTCGAAACCATCAACGTCGACAGCCGCATGCGCGACTGCCTGCTGCTGACCTACCGCGACGGCGACAAGCTCTATGTCCCCATCGAGGAATTCAACCGCGTTTCCAAATATGCCGGCAAGGATTCGGCGCCGCGATTAACCAGCCTCGGCAGCCCGGCCTGGGAAAAGCTGAAAAAGAAAACCAAAAAAGCCGTTACCGACATGGCTGCCGAGCTTATCCGGCTGTATGCCGAGCGCAAGATGGTTCCCGGATTCCAGTTCGAGCCGGATACCGTCTGGCAGCGACAACTGGAGGCCGCCTTCGCTTATGAGGAGACCCCGGATCAGTTGAAGGCGATCAACGACGTCAAGAAGGACATGGAAAACCCAACTCCGGCGGATCGGTTGATATGCGGCGACGTCGGCTACGGCAAAACCGAAGTGGCAGTCCGGGCCGCTTTCAAGACCGTTGAAAACGGCAAACAGGTAGCGGTGCTGGTGCCGACGACCATTCTGGCGCAGCAGCACTATTCGACGTTCTCGTCGCGGCTCAAGGAATTCCCGGTGCGTATCGGGATGCTCTCCCGATTCAAGTCACGCGCAGAACAAAAGCCGATAATTGAAGACCTCGCCGCCGGGAAAGTCGAAATTGTCATCGGCACTCATCGTCTCCTTTCGAAGGACGTCCATTTCGCCGATCTGGGACTGTTGGTCGTCGATGAGGAGCAACGTTTCGGCGTGACTCACAAGGAAAAACTCCGTCAGCTCAAGAAAAACGTCGATACCATCACCTTAACCGCCACACCTATCCCGCGTACACTGCAGTTATCCATGATGGGTGCGCGCGACATGTCCCTGATAGCGACCTCGCCGCGTGACCGCCTGTCCATCCAGACCGAAATCGTCGAATTCGATCCCCATATCATTGCCGAAGCCATCCTGCGTGAAGTCGACCGCGACGGCCAAGTGTATTTCGTGCACAATCGCGTCCAGACCATCGACGGCATGTATCGCTATCTCAAGAAACATCTCCCGCAGGTGGAAATCGCCATCGCCCACGGCCAGATGCATGAGAAGGAACTCGAAGGCGTTATGCTGGCGTTTCTTGCCGGCCGATTCCAGGTCCTGCTCTGCACGTCCATCATCGAATCCGGCCTCGACATCCCCTCGGTCAATACCATCGTCATCAACCGCGCCGACAAATTCGGCCTGGCCCAATTGTATCAGTTGCGCGGGAGGGTGGGACGATCCGACCGCCGGGCCTATGCCTATCTCATGACCCCGCCCTACCGGCTGCTTACCGACGACGCCCGCAAGCGACTGCGCGCCCTCGAAGCCCATAGCGATCTCGGTTCGGGGTTTGCCCTGGCCATGCGCGACCTCGAAATTCGCGGCGCGGGTGAAATACTCGGGGCCAAGCAGTCCGGGTTTATCGAGGAGATCGGGTTCGATCTGTACACGAAAATTCTTGAAGAAGCCGTCGCCGAGCTCAAGGGCGAAAAGGTCGAACGGCTGCCCGATACCAAGCTCGAAGGTTCGCTCGAACTGTACCTGCCGGACAACTATGTCAATATCAAACAGCAAAAGGTCGATATTTATCGCCGCCTGGCCGACTGCCGCCGAGTCGACGATATCGAAAAGCTCCGCGAAGAAGTCCTCGACCGCTTCGGCCGTATGCCCCAGGAGGCTACACAGTTATTCGACGCCGCCGGTCTGCGGCTCGCCGCCGCCATCACCGGCGCCGAGAAAGTCAAAGTCAATCGCTTGCGCATCACCGTCGAATACCCGGCCACGACCGAATTCACGCGCGCCGACATCGAGGCCATCCGTCGGGCAATCGACGTTCCGATGGAATTTTCAATGATGGGCGGCTTTACGTTCACCGCCGACCTGTCGGCAGTCAAATCGTCCGATCGCTTGAACTATATGCGCAAAGCTCTCGACACCATTAGCGCCGCCCAGGTCAATAACAGGGTGCATGCGTAGCGCTTGTCCGGCGAAGCGGCGGTTGCCATTTCAATACCGATATTTCCCGTGTTGCCTCCTCACGATTTTTTTATTGCATCGCATAAAACATTTTGGGTATTATTCGGCCATAATAACCGACTTGTCGGACATTAGACAACGGTCATAAGCATGGCGCGATTATTCATCAGGACAACCTAAGGGTCGGCGGAAAAGGGACGGCGGCGGCCATGCGGCTGCATAATTCGACGCATGCCCCGCGCGAAACGGACGGCATGGCTCCCGTCGCCAGGGAAGGCGTACCGTCAAGCTTGATACGAAAGGAGGAGCAAATGAAGACGCTCGATGTCATAGCCGCCATTCTGGTCATCATCGGCGGCCTCAATTGGGGATTAGTCGGCATTTTCGATTTTAATCTGGTCGGGGCCATTTTCGGCGCCATGAGTGCGTTGAGCCGCATCATTTATATTCTGGTGGGTCTATCGGCGCTGTACCAGATATTCTTCTGGGGCGCGATTCAGAAGCGATGGGGATCATCGCGACCGCCGGCGACAACATAGCGCTGGTTACGTCCAAATCCTTCTAGTCCGGTTATCAGTAGCCCCGAACGGGGAAACCGCTATGGTTTCCCCGTTTCTATGTTGATTAAATACGGCCGGGTTCAGCTTCTCGGCGAATCGTCGATTTTCCAGAACCTGTAATATCGGATCGACGATGGTCACACGTGATTCCGAAGCATCAGCTGTTTGGGATGAGGATTGAGATAGGTCTGATCGGCGATGTAGGTGATATCATACTTGCGGATGAAATTTTTGATAAGAGTGATTGGAACCACCAGCGGCACCAAACCCTGCCGGTAATCCTCGATGATACCGAGGATGTATTTCTTGTCATCGGCGGGCAGATCGTTCTTCATGAAGCCGAGGATATGCTGCAGGACGTTGACATTCTTGCGGGCAGTGGCTTTGACGGCCATTGCGTCCATAGACAGGCGGGAATAGACTTCGCGGAAAGATTCGGCGGTATGCCTTTTGACCGCCGCGACCAGCGCTCCGAGCTCCCGATAATGTCTGGGGCTGTGCGAGAGAAGAAGGTATTTGTTGATCGTGTGGAAGCGGACGATTTTCCCCGGGCTGAATCGTCCCTTGAATAATTCCTGCAGATTGTGATAGGCGAAAACCCGTTCGATGAAATTCTCCCGGATGGCGGCGTCGTTCAGGCGCCCTTCCTCCTCGATCGGCAAAAGCGGGAATTGACGGAGCAGATACGACGCATACAGCCCGCGCCCTGATTTTTGCGGCATGCCGGACTCGCCGTAGACCTTGACCCGTTCCATACCGCAACTTGGAGAATCTTTCTTCAGAATATAGCCGCTCAGGTTTTGGAGATCGCGCGCAGCGACGCGTTTCTGGCTGTAGACATTCATGCGATCGGTCCAATCGGCGTCCGTTTTATTCCCGACCATGCGCGGATTATCCGGCGAACCTTCGAGCCGCACCGCCTCACGCGGGACGCCCATGCCGACCTCCAACTCGGGACAGACCGGCACGAATTGAAAAAATTGCCCCAATATATCGGTGATATACCGGTCGCGCTTATGACCGGCGTCGAAACGGACCTTCTGTCCCAGCAGACAGGTGCTGATCCCAATCCGGACGGGATTGTCGGCGTATTCTTCTCGAAGCTTCATGCTTTTCCCTTTATTCAAGGCCCGGCTTATCTTGATCGACGTTTTCCGCACGCCGGGCGATGGCCGCCGCCATATTTCTGAATACGATCACATGTATCGGCAGGACAGCATACCAGTAGATAAGACCAAACAACCCGCGCGGATAATACCAGGCCGTCTGAGTCAGGCGCGAGGAACTATCCGACGTCGGCTCCGCCGCGAATTCCAGCCAGGCCTTTCCCCAAACGTTCATCTCGGCTTGTAGCAACAGCCGCCTTCCGGGATCATAACCCGCCACCTGCCAAAAATCAACGGTGTCGCCGACAACGATTTCAACAGGGTGCCCGCGACCCTTCCGCAATCCGATACCCCCCAGCACTCGATCTATGGCGCCGCGAAGCTTCCATAGCCAATCCGCGTAATACCAGCCGGTATCGCCGCCGATAGCAGACACGACGCCGAAAAGCGCACCGCTCTGAGCGGCAACATCAACCACCCGCCGGTCGGTCTTGAAATGCGTGGGATCGATGATGCTATCCGCGGCGTCTGACGCGGGATCAATCGGCGTGGGATTTTCGGCGCGAACCGGCGCGAGCGCCCTTCGGGCGGCGAATTCGAACGACTCGGTGGAGAAACCGAAATATTTCTGCGCCAGGTCATTTTCGCAAACGGTCTCCGAGCGGACACTTTCTATCAAGGCTCGTGCGGTCGCGACCGGCAGCGGCGTTACCAGCTTGAGCCAATATGACGACAGACGCGGCGTCAGAACCGGCACTCGCACGAGAAAACGCCGCAGACCAAGCACCCGCGCTACGATCACCATCATGTCCCGATAGGTCAGCACCTGAGGGCCGCCGATATCGATGATCCGTCCCACCGTTTCCGGCTTTTCGAGACATTCACCGAGATAACGCAGCACGTCTTCGAGTGCGATCGGCTGCGTTTTGATATCGACCCAGCGCGGGCAGATCATAAACGGCAGGCGATTGACAAGATGATGCACCATTTCGAACGATATCCCTCCGGAACCGGCCACGACCGCGGCGCGGAATTCGGTCACGGGGACGTCCGAGGTCCGGAGAATATCGGCCACCTGATGGCGGCTGCGAAGATGCGGGGATTGATCGCCGCCCCGGCGGCCCAAACCGCCGAGATAAATTATCCGTCCGACCCGGGCGGCTCGGGCCGCCTGCGCGACATTCTGCGCTGCCTGCCGGTCAAGCTCTTCAAAAGCGCCTTCGCCGGCTGCCATGGAGTGGATCAGATAATAGACAGCATCGATATTCTCGAACGCCGCGCCGAAAGTATCCGGTCTGAGAGCGTCACCCTCGATTAATTCCGCATGTTCAAGTCTGGACGTCTGCGCCCTTGCCCTGTCTCGCACGAGGCAGCGAACAATATGACCCCGGGCGACCAGCCATCGGGTCAAATGACTTCCGACATAACCGGTCGCTCCCAAAATCAGCACCGACGCCATCAGTTATCCTTTTTCGTATGCCGGGTTCGGTTGTGAGTTCCGCTCGCCCGCGAGAATCTCGCCAATCTTCCGACTCCGAAAATCGAAAATATGATTCAATTGTCGTCTTATTAAAATGGCGTGTATCAGGCGTCCGAACAACCCATACGGCACGATATATTCCACGCGATCGACAACACGGGTTCCACCGGGTACGTCGTCAAAATAATGCGTATGCCGCCAGAACACATATGGCCCGCGAAGCTGGACATCGATGAATTCGTGCGGCGGATCGTACATCAAAATCAGAGTCGTCCATCGCCGCCGGAAGCCAAATATACGGATGACGTAATCGATCAGCGTTCCGGTCGCCATCTTGATCGGACCCGGTGTCAGGATTTCGAACCGCATCGAAGGCGGCGTGATCATTGCCAGGTTTTCGGGCTTTTCGAAAAATGAAAACACCTCCGCCCTGGGCCTGAAGATCATTTGTTTTCTTTCCAGAGTATAGCGTTTCATGTTCGCTTTCCCCGCGCCAACCCGGCGATGCGTTCGATATAGGCCGCCACGTCGAATTTGCGGCGACAGCCGTCATAGCTCATATACCGGATCTTGCCGAAAATATCGCGCTCACTCCACGCCCGATCGTGCACGCCGCCGATACTCCAGGCGATACCGGCGTAGCCGTTGGGGTCGCGGCCGTCGAGTTGAAAGGCGTCATTGAGATAAATCGCATCCGCCATCGCCTCCTCGGGCGACACCGACCATTCCAGAATTTTCTTGGCCCAGTACATCCGCATATATCCGTGCATTGTGCCCGTCAGCACGATTTCCGTCTGCGCCGCATTCCATAAATCGTCATGGGTATGAGCATCCTCCAAATCGCTCCGACGATATATATACGGACGAAAGTCGCGGCGATGATCGTTGAGTGTCTTTTGGGCCCAGTCGGGAAAACCGTCGAACGAATCATACCGGGAATTATGCAGGCAAAAATTGTCGGACAATTCCCGTCGGACGATCAATTGTTCGAGGAACGCCTCCTGCGATTTGATATCGGCGTCATGCTTTTGGATTTCGAAGGTTACTCGCTGAGCGGATATGTGACCAAAATGGAGATATGGCGATAGACCGGATTGCGCCCCGGCGTTGGGGTCGTTACTTTTTTCATGATACTGTGAAAGTCGAATCGCTATGAATTTGTCCAGGCATTCCATCGCGGCGGCTTCACCGGCGGCAGGCATCGGCAAAGCGGTCCGATCCGTGGCGACCTTCAGCGATCTCCGGGCGCGATCCCAATCTATTGGCGGCGGCTCTTCGGGCCACGGAACCGAGTGCGTCTTCAGCGCCGGGAATTCGATCAGGTATCGAGGCAACAGTCGACCGATTTTAGGTCGAATCGTATAGGCTCCGTATTCCTGTTTGTTCGAAACCTCGCGACAGGGGACGATATTATGCGCGTCGACTTCATGGATAGGAATTTTGACGGCTTTGGCGACGTTGGTCTTCCATTGCCTATTGATCCTCAACGGGGAAAAATCGGTCACCAGCACCGAAATAGCGTGCCGTTTCACGAATCGCGTAATTTCTTTTTCGGGCGTTCCCGTGAGAAGATAAAAGGGGATTTTCTTACGGGTGAGCTTCTTCTGTACCTCTGTGAGTCCATCCAGCATGAATTCATACTGGCGGATAGTTGCGTCCAAAAATGTCGGAACGAGACAGAAAACTACCGCCAGCGGGACCTTCTTGGCGGACGCCGTATCGGCGGCATACAACAGGGCCCAATTGTCATTGACCCGTTGGTCTCGGCTCATCCAATAAACCACCGGACCGTTTCGATCCCGTCCTTCGGAAAGGGTCGTTACTCGTTTTAGATCGATGTACAAATCGCCGGACATATGATTATCCTTCAGGGTTCACAATGCAATTTCAGGGAACTGCCGGAAGTCTATTCGCTCACCCGCCGGCTCAACTGGATGGATTCCAATTTGCTTTGGAAATGACTCAAGTCGGTTACCAGCACGGCACCGGTCAAATCCAAGGCATCCCGATATCCGGCGGCGCCGCGACCGCCGATAAACAACGGTATAGCGCTGTCCAGAAGACGGTTTAGCTTCACAATTTCCTGCCCGACATGAGGATCGTCGGCGGGATGGATGACGCTGAGAGCCACCGCCCGTGCCCGGCTTTGCCGAGCCGCCCGCGCAATATCCTCGGCGGGGCTGTTCGGCCCCAAATAAATAACCCGCCAGCCGACCGATGACGCCGCTATGGCCGCCATGAGGGCGCCGAATTCATGCAGCTGCCCGATCGGGGTGGTGGCGATGAGAATGGGGGCCGCTTCCGGCGTATGCTCGGACTGCAGTATTCCGCCCAGAAAAGAACGGACGACGGCCGACGCCAGATGCTCATGCACCGTGGTCAGCTCACCTTCGCGCCACATGTCGCCGATTCTATACATGAGTGGCTCCAGCACCTGCTCAAGGAGAATTGGTCGACTAAGGTCGCTCGATGCCTGCAGTAAATGATATTCCAATTCGTCAGCGTCGAGCCGGCTGACCGCTTCGAGGCAAGTCTCTAAGTAATACTCGGGACTTTTCGTCTGGCCGCTTCCGGCATTTTCCCTGACCTCAGTTGAGGATTGGGTTATCCCGGAGTTAACCAGTTTGCGCAGTTCAATCGTGGAAAGGTCCGCAATCTGGCCGATGCTTTCGCCGGCCTGGGTCGCCTTTCGCAATAAATATAAACGCTCGATATCCTCGTCGGAATACAAACGACGGTTGGTTTCCGACCGGAAGGGTTCAACCGCTTTGTAACGTCGCTCCCATACCCGAATCACGTGCGGCGAGAGGCCTGTTTTCAGCGCGACCGCCTTTATTGTATGCCGATGTTTCATAGTATTGTCCAGTACCTTTTAATATTTTGTCTAACTTAAATAACATAAAAAACGGCAAAAGGTTCACATTTTATGCGACATTTGTGAATGGCAGATACTACGATTTTGCATAATACATTATATATTAATTAGTTAGCAAGAATATCCCGATTCGGCGTCAATGGAACCTATAAATAATCGATATTATTTAGACATTTATGGAACAAATATTAGGTGATTTTTGTTCAGAATTTTAGAAAATGAAATAGAAGACCGAAAGGATATTGAAAATGAAATCGATGGACGTTCTATTTGCGACGCTGCTGGTAGTCGGCGGCCTTAATTGGGGCTTGGTGGGTCTGTTCAATTTCGATTTGGTGGCGACAATTCTCGGCAGTATGAGCGCCCTGAGTCGGGTGATATATATCGTCGTGGGCATCTCGGCCGTGTACCAGGCCCTGCAGTGGAAAGCCATTCAGCGCCGCTGGGGACTCGCCACCGCGAGCCACTAAAATGTGAAATCCTCCTCCTGCCCTGTGACCCGTGTCATGCCGTGACGCATTCCGCAGAATGTGTCACGGACGCAGGTAAAGAGCCGACAATTCCGAGAGTCGGCTCTTTTCATTTCTGTCATCAGGCAGGCATACGACAGCGCTATCTCACCGGTCCCATCAGCGCACGCGCAATCCCGCGACTTTCACCGCGCCGCGATGATAGCCGTCGGGAAAGAGCTCTTCGAGCTCATCGAGATTAATCGGCAACGATTCGCATACTTCATAGACGGTCGGGACGCGCCCTAGTTGACCGAACTGCTGACGCAGGAAATGAATGACCTCCCAATGACGGTCGGTCAGTTTCCCTCCGGCGATTTTCATGTCGTGGGCGCGGAAGGCCGCGTAGAATTCATCCCATTCTTTGGGGTCGATAAGAAATCCCCTGACGTCGACCCGATAGATTTTCTTGTTCGCGATCAGGTTGAGATCGTCGGCGGTGAGCGGCAGCCGGGCCTGGCCCAGGTACCCTTCCTTGTAAGTTATCCCGGCCAGTTTACAGGCCCCGCGAAGATACCCGGTGGGAAAGAGATTTTTCAATTCCTTGAGCAAAATACCGTTCATGCGGCACGTTTCGTACACCAGGGGACAGTAACCGGTTTTTTCGAAGCTCGACCGGATAAACCCGATGATGTCCCAGTGGTCCTTGGATAGCGTTCCGGGCATTTTCAATTCCTGCGCCATGCCCTCGGCGAACGCTTTGTCCCAATTTTCGTACGTAACCAGAAAATTCTGATCGTCCACATCATAGCCTTTGTTTTTGTACGTGAATTTCGGCATTGCCACACTCCTCCCGTGCATTCCGGTGGGCAGAAGCAAGGTCGCTGAGACGAATGCCGGATGCGTCGGTTTTAGACGTTTTATCGCACTCGCAAGCCCGCCACTTTCACCGCGCCTCGATGATACCCGTCGGGAAAGAGCCGC
>Ga0315554_1001841_pt1 | contig 12441 bp, 12 predicted proteins | sample SalMarSW160370MG_FD_202114 | JGI IMG/M metagenome (GOLD analysis project Ga0315554, IMG submission 202114) | Salt marsh sediment microbial communities from the Plum Island Ecosystem LTER, Massachusetts, United States - Salt Marsh Sediment SW1603-70 ... | reverse complement strand
TAGTATCTGCTCTCCAGATAAACATACCGCTGTTCCAGAAAAAATCTCCACTTTCTAAAAACCTTACAGCAGTTGCATAATTAGGTTTTTCGGCAAAAGTATAAACTTTATAAATATTATCTGTAATTATTTTTTCATCTATCTGGATATAACCGTAACCGGTTTCCGGTCGTGTTGGCGGAATTCCAATTGTTACAAGTCCTTTTGATTCATAGGCAAATTTAGCAGCGTCTATCAAAGTTTTATGAAATTCCTCAATATTTTTTATAATATGATCTGCCGGGAGAACAATCATAACAGCATCTTCACTTCTAGCTTTAATTATTATTGATGCAAGCCCGATACATGCAGCAGTATTTCTTCCGAAAGGTTCTTCAATAATATTTTCCACCGGAATTTCCGGCAATTGATTTCTGATTTCCGGCTGCTGTACCTTATTGGTAATTATAAAAATATTTTCATTATCAACTATATCTTTTAATCGATAAACAGTATCCTGGATCATCGAATTGTTCCCAAAAATTTTTAGAAGCTGTTTCGGTGATTTTTCTTTACTTCGTGGCCAAAATCTAGAGCCGACGCCCCCGGCCATAATAACTGCATAGATCTTCATTAATTATTTTCCTCTATTTTTTGATTTATTATTTTCCTTCCAAATTCTTCAGCCCTATTCAGATAATTAGAAATATCAACTTCTTTCCCTTTAACCAGTGCAACAATAACTATCAAACAGGCCCGCATTGATTCTATTAATTCAGAAGAAGGGATTAATATTCCATTTTTAATCAGCAATAATGAATGCGCAAGTATATTGTGCATATTTGCAATTATATTAAAACCGTTTTTTCTTGATGCCTGCTCATTTTCTTTCATTATATCCGCATACTTCTCAATCTCTTCAGTATTAATTTCTTTTTCAGATAATTCTTTTAATAAAGCATCGAATGGCTTAATAGACTTTAACACAGATGATTCATAATTTTCAAAAGAATTATCATCGATTGTTTTTTCTTCACTTAAAATTATTTCTTCTTTTATTTTATCACTTTCCGAAACTTCAAAAATATTTTCATCAGGCTCTCTTTTGGATAAATCAACAGAAATTTCTTCTTCGGTATTCATTTTTTTTTCCTCAGCAGGCCGGGCTATGTCTTTATCCTCCTCGCTTTTAATTTTTTTTATTGAATCCTTGAATGTAGCGGGGTTAACCATATCGAGCATATGGTTTAAATCTTTTATTAAATTTTGACTGTGCTCCTTAAACTGATCAGATAATTTTAAAAAATCGATTCTTTCTTCGGTTAGAAAATCATAAATTTGATTTAGCCGGATACCAAGCGTAGAAAATTCGGTAATTTTTTTCATCTTTTTAATATCTTCATATAAATTACCTGAATTGGAAATCGTTTCTCTTAAAAGAGCTACAACTTCGATTTTTTCGGTGCTTAAACGCAGATTGTTAGATGCTGTTGAAATGCTTTGAATGATATATTGTTTTATTAAATCCATCTAATTAATATATAACCTTGGTACCCGTTGACTTATTCCGCAAGTAATCTCATAAGGAATTGTATTTAATACTCTTGCCCAATCCCATGCATTAAATCTTATATTATTCTTTTCGCCAAGTAAAATAACTTCATCCCCAATTTTAATTTCATCTTTATTTACATTAAACATAATTCTATCCATAGTAACGGTTCCAACTTGGTTGTAGAATTTCCCATTAATAATTGCCTTAGTTTTATTCGTTAAATTCCTTTCATATCCGTCGGCATATCCCATAGAAACAGAAATTATATTAGTAATTTTATTTGCAGTAAATTTACGTCCGTAACTTACGGTTTCTCCCGCTTCAATTCTATTAACTGAATCAACTTTTGTAATAATTGACATAACCGGCTTCAGTGAAATAGATTCAGAAGTTTCACCAGAAGGATAATAACCGTATAAAGATATTCCTGGTCTTACAATATCAAAATAAGAATCCGGCATATCTAAAATTGCACCGCTGTTTGCAGCATGAGCCAAACCATAATTTATATTATTTTTTTTCAGTTCAGCTAATAAATCCTTAAATCTTTTTAACTGAAGATTAGCAAAACTTTTATCTTTCTCATCAGAAGTCGCAAAGTGAGTGTAAATACCGTCAATAATAAAAGATTCATCTTCATTAATTATTTTAATAAATTCATAAGCATCTTTAAAACTAATCCCCAGTCTATTCATACCGGTATTAACTTTAATATGAATTCTCATTCCGTCATTCTTACCGTTATTCTTTAATAATGAAATATGTTCATTGGAAAAAACAGTAGGAATTAAATTATACTTGAAGATTGAATTAACTTGATTTTTATCTATAGGTTCAAAAATAAGAATAGGCTGATGAACTTCACATTTTCTTAATTCTATACCTTCTTCAACAAGAGCAACAGCATAATATTCTGGTTTATTCGGAAGAGAGTTGAGCGCTTTAACCGTTTTTTCTACTCCATGTCCATAAGCATTCGCCTTAACGACAGGCATTATTTTAACATTCTTAACTTTTTTCTTAATATTTAGATAATTCTCTTTTAAATATTTTAGATTTATTGTAGCATAAGTTGAGCGCATCGAAATACATTATTTTTAAAATGAAAATATAAATTTTATTGAATATATAAGCAATTTTGTGTCTGGTTTTAATACCGTTAATGATTCCAATCAACAAAAAAATTCTTTCTTATATCCGTGAATCAAGCAAATCATTTAAAGTTTAATTATAAAAATATCACTATTAAAGTGTTTCAACTGATTATACCGCAGGTGTTCTGTTTAATTTAAAGTTTAATAATGGAATATAATATTTTTTTTGTTTCTCATTATCAAGAATATTCACTATTTTCTTTTCTTTAATGAAAAAGTTTTTTTAAAAGGAAATTTTATAATATCTTTAATCAATAAATAGAAGATTATTTTAAAGCAAATGTTATGTGGCATATATGTTGTAAAAGCATTGCAATTTTGAAATTTTGAGGGACATTATAATTTTTAATTAACATTATATATCTAATGTTAATCTTTACAGAATTAAATAAATGCTAACAGAGTTCGGAAAAATATTTGTTTTTATCTTAGTTGCAGTAATTTTTGTTGTAGTTGCTGTTTTTGCAGCTAAACTTATCAGGCCTGCCAGACCAACCAAAGAAAAATTATTAACCTATGAATGCGGTGAAGATGTTATCGGTTCACCATGGGTAAAATTCAATATCCGTTTTTATGTTGTTGCACTTATATTTTTAATTTTTGATGTTGAAGTCGTATTGTTGATTCCCTGGGCTTTAGTTTATAAAGGATTCGGTATTGGCGGGTTTTTAGTCGGCGGAATATTTCTATTCTTACTCGGGCTTGGGATGGCTTATGAATGGCGTAAAGGTGATCTGGAATGGGCAAGGCCGAAAGTTGAACCTCCGGTTTTAAATAAAATTTTAGTTAAAGAACCTGCTAAAAGCGGAGAAGAAGAAGTTCTAACTACAGAGATTGGATAAATAATGGGTTTTCTGGATAAGCAATTTACCAACGAAAATATAGTTGTTGCAAAAGTTGAAGATTTGTTTAATTGGGCAAGGTTATCGTCTCTTTGGCAAATGAGTTTTGGTTTGGCTTGCTGTGCAATTGAAATGATGGCAACTTCAGCATCCCACTACGATTTTGACCGTTTTGGTGTAATTCCAAGACCTTCACCACGTCAGTCCGACGTTATTATTATTTCCGGCACGGTTACATTAAAGATGGCTTTAAGAATTAAAAGATTATATGAACAAATGCCGGATCCGAAATATGTCATTTCAATGGGAAGCTGTTCGAATTGCGGAGGACCTTACTGGGAACACGGATATCATGTATTAAAAGGAGTCGATAGAGTTATACCTGTAGATGTTTATGTGCCAGGCTGCCCCCCCCGCCCCGAAGCCCTTTTAGAAGGTCTTTTAAAGCTTCAGGAAAAAATTAGAAATGAATATATGGTAAATGGTAATTCATCTGCTGGGAAAAAATCTGCATGAAGACTATCGAAGAGATTTTTGAAATACTAAAAGCAAAGTTTGGTGATTCAATATTAGAATTAAAAACAGATCAGCCGGTCGAACCTTTCATTATTGCAGATCCATTAGAGATTGATAAAATATGTTTTTTTTTAAGAGATGAGGAAGGATTATTATTTGATTCATTAATGAACCTTTCCGGGGTTGATGATGCAAATGGTGAAAGTAAAAATGACGAATCCGGTGCATTGAATATTATTGGCGGAACATTAAGTGTGTATTATCATATTGAATCTACAAAAATTCTACATAAGCTTTGTTTAAAAGTCTCAACTCAAAGAGAAAACCCTGAAGTTGCATCTGTTTTCAATGTTTGGAGACATGCTGATTGGCAGGAGCGTGAAGCTTATGATTTAATTGGAATAAAATTTTTGAATCATCCTGATTTAAGAAGAATTTTAATGCCCTATGATTGGGAAGCCGGCCATCCATTAAGAAAAGATTATAAGAATCCGGAGTTTTATCAAGGGATGAAAGTACCGTATTAAGTCAAAAGTTTTTGAATTTTGACTTTTTAATTTTGAATTAAAAAAGATGCCTGTAGAAATAGAAGAAAATATTAAAACTAAAAGCGGAAACCTGAGAACTGAGGAGATGATCCTCAACATGGGACCGCAGCATCCTTCCACTCACGGTGTGTTGCGATTAGAACTTCAGCTTGAAGGTGAAGTTATAACTAAAGTCATTCCTCATATCGGTTATCTTCATAGATGCTTTGAAAAGCATGCGGAAGCAATGACTTATCCTCAAGTTATCCCTTATACTGATAGAATAGATTATCTTGCTTCGATGGGAAATGAATTCGGTTATGCAGTTGCTGTTGAAAAATTACTCGGTATTGAAATTCCTGAAAGAGTTGAATATATAAGAGTTATAATGGCGGAATTGCAAAGAATTGCCTCTCATCTTGTGGCTCTTGGAACATATGGTGCGGACATTGGCGCATTCACTCCTTTTCTCTTCTGTTTTAGAGATCGAGAGAAGATTCTTAACCTCTTTGAAATAACCTGCGGGGCAAGATTACTGTATAATTACATATGGGTTGGTGGCCTATCTCACGACCTTCACCCTGATTTTGTAAGACTCGCAAAAGAATTTACATCTTACTTTAAACCAAAAATTAAAGAATTGAACGATCTTCTATCTTACAATAGAATTTTTACCGAAAGAACTGCTAATGTTGGCATTCTGCCGGTTGAAACTGCGATAAACTTCGGCGTTACAGGTCCTATGCTTCGCGGTTCAGGGTTAAAATGGGATCTCAGAAAAAACGATCCGTATTCAGTTTATAATAAATTTGATTTCGATATTCCTGTTGGACAGGGTTTAATGGGAACGGTTGGTGATAGCTGGGATAGGTATTTTGTAAGAGTTCTGGAAATGTCGGAAAGCTTAAAAATTATTGAACAAGCTTTAGAACAGCTTCCGGAAGGTGATGTAACATCTGCAATTCCGAAAAGAGTTAAACCACCTGTCGGTCAAGTTTATGCAAGGATTGAAAATCCGCGCGGAGAACTGGGATATTTTATAATCAGCAATGGAACTCCTAATCCTTTCAGAGTTAAAGTCAGGGGTCCTTCATTTGTAAATCTCGGAGTTATGGATGAATTGTGCAGAGGTCATATGGTTGCAGATATAATTACAATTTTGGGAAGTGTTGATATTGTTCTTGGAGAGGTAGATAGATGATATACGATTTCTTCTTAAAGTTATTCGGCAATGATGTTCTTGCAATGCTTGTCTCAAGCTTAATCCCTCTCTTCATTCTAGTTCTTCCTTTTACTCTTGTTGCCGTTTGGCTGGAAAGAAAAGTTTCCGCTCATATGCAGGATAGGCTGGGTCCAATGAGAGTCGGCTGGCATGGCTGGCTTCAAACAATTGCAGACCTAATAAAATTAATCCAAAAAGAAGATATAGTTGCAACAGATAATGACAAACCACTATTTAATTTAGCACCCATTTTAGTTTTTGCAGGAAGCTATGCAGCATTTGCAGTAATTCCTTTATCAAGCATTTTTATTGGCTCCAATATTGACCTTGGTATATTCTTTATCATTGGTATTTCCGGTTTGGTTGTTGCAGGAATTTTGATGGCAGGCTGGTCGAGTAATAATAAATACTCTCTGCTCGGAGCCATGAGGTCTGCTGCTCAAATTGTCAGTTACGAAATCCCGACAATTCTTGTTGTACTTACAATGGTAATGATAACCGGGACAATGAATTTGCGAACCTTAAGCGAAATGCAAACCGGTTATTTCTGGAATTGGATGATTTTTGGTGGACCTGATTTCGGAGTTGCTAAATTTATTTTTATTCCTCTAATGATTGCCGGATTCATCATTATTTATATAAGTACACTTGCAGAAGTAAATAGAACACCTTTTGATATACCTGAAGCAGAATCAGAATTAGTTTCAGGTTATCATACGGAATATTCAGGGATGAAATTTGCAATGTTCTTCTTAGCAGAATATGCAAATATGTTTGCAGTTTCTGTAGTAGTTGTGGCTCTATTCTTAGGCGGTTATCAATCTCCATTTGGCTATCTTGGAAATCTTTTCAATGCTCATTGGTTAATTCCTATAGAACAATTTTTCTGGTTTGTTGCTAAAGGAGTTTTCTTTGTTTTTGTACAAATGTGGTTAAGATGGACTTTACCTAGGTTGAGAGTTGACCAGCTTATGGCTTTATGCTGGAAATATTTAATTCCAATAGCGTTTGTTAATTTGTTAATTGTCGGAATAATTACTGTCTTATAAGAGATGAAAGAATATTTAAATAATATCTGGATGGGTTTAACAACAGTTTTCATTGGAATGAAAGTTACCTTAAAACATCTTTTCGTTCCGGCAGTAACTATTCAATATCCGGATGAAAAATTAACACTTCCCCAAAGAGAAAGAAATCGTCTTTATGTAAATATGGATGATTGCATTGGTTGCGATCAATGCGCTCGTGCTTGCCCAGTAGATTGTATTACAATCGAAACGGTTAAATCATTACCGACTGAAGATTTGGGAAAAACTTCAAACGGCAAAAAGAAAGTTTTATGGGTAACACAGTTTGATATTGATATTGCAAAGTGCTGCTACTGCCAGTTATGTGTATTCCCCTGCCCTACTGAATGTATTTATATGACCGATGTTTACGAATTTTCGGAATATGAAAGAGGTAATCTGCTTTACAATTTTATAACTCTAACACCTCAGGAAGTAATAGAGAAGAAAGATAATTTTGCAAAATTTGAAGCAGAAAAAGCAGCACAAAAAGCCACGGCAGCCGCCGAGGCTGCAAAGAAAAAAGCCGAAGCCGCCGTAAACCCGGAAGTAAAAAAAACTATTGCAAAACCGGCGGATAAAAAAGAACCTGGTAATGAAAAACCTAATAGTTCAGCAAGTGCAGGAAATAATACTGCAAAAGAAAATGTTAATAGTAATATAAATCAAGATAAAAGTTCAGAAGAAGGTAAGAATTAAAGCTCATGAACATTTATGATATAATATTTTATTTATTCGCAGTTATAACAGTTATCTCTTCAATTTTCGTTGTAATTGTCAGGAACATCGTTCATTCAGCATTCTATTTATTGTTCACTTTTTTCGGAGTTGCGGGTATTTATATTCTTCTGGGTGCTGATTTTGTCGCTATAGTTCAGTTAATAGTATATGTAGGCGGAATTTTAATACTTATGATATTCGGAGTAATGTTAACTAATAAAATTACTAATGTACAAATAAAATCGGGTGCATGGCAGATTGTACCTGCTGTTATAGGTGTAGGCGCTCTCGGAAGCTTTTTATATTATACATTTATTAATACAAACTGGAAAACAGGTAATATAGAAATTACCTTATCAACAACACATAATCTAGGTGTCCTTCTAATGAACCAGTATGTCGTTGTTTTCGAATTATTAGGGATACTTCTTTTAATTGCGCTTATAGGCGCAGCAACAATAGCAAGAAAATAATTATGATACATGTAGGATTAAATCATTTTTTATTTATTAGTACTGTTTTATTCTCACTGGGAATATTCGGTATTGTTACAAGAAAAAATGCTGTAATGGTCTTGATGGGAATTGAACTAATTCTTAATGCTGCTAATATAAATTTTATTGCATTTTCCAAATTCGGAAACCTGGGTTATCCCGGACAGTTGATGGCTTTGTTTGTAATTGTTCTAGCAGCAGCAGAAGCCGCTGTTGCATTAGCAATAGTGTTAAATATATATAAACAATTTTCAACAGTAAATGTTGACGAAATTGACACTTTGAAAGACTGAACGAATTTCGAATTCTGGATTTCGGATTGCGAACTGAAATGAAAAAAATCCGAAATTTGAATTTCTCAGCCAAAGACTGATGAGCCTCGGGCTCAGAAACCCGAAATTAAAGAATTATTAAAAATTATATGACTGAATCTTCGCTTATAAGTTTAGCTGTTGTTATTTTATTCCTTCCTCTTTTAGGATTTACCGTAACAATTTTCTTTGGTAAAAAGTTTTCAAAATTATTTTACTTTGAAATCTTTACGATCTTTGCAGCATTTGTTTTATCGGCTATACTAGCCTATACTAAATTAACCTATTATTTGCATACTGATATAACCGGGGAATTTGTTTGGATAGATTTCGGAAATATCCCGGTTCTTAAAAAGCTAACGATAAACTTAGGTATATTATTAGATAATATTGCAGTTATAATGATTTTAGCTGTAAACCTAATAAGCTTTGTTGTTCACCTTTTCTCAATTGATTATATGAAAGGTGATAAAAGATATTCCCGGTATTTTGCTTTTCTTGGAATATTCACCTTTTCAATGTCCGGAATAGTACTTACCCACAACTTCTTAATGATGTATATCTTTTGGGAGCTTGTTGGTTTATCCTCATATTTATTAATTGGTTTTTGGTTTGAGAAAAAATCTGCAGCAGATGCTGGTAAAAAAGCCTTTATTGTAAATAGGATAGGCGACATCGGAATGCTGCTTGGGATATTAATTCTTTTTACTACTTATCACACTTTTTCTTTTCATGAAATATTTACAGCAATTGCACATGGACATTTGCCCTTCAATAGTGAAACCGGTTTAACAGTAGCCGGTATATTGCTGTTCTGCGGTGCAGTAGGAAAATCAGCCCAGTTTCCTCTTCATGTTTGGCTGCCGGATGCAATGGAAGGTCCAACACCTGTAAGCGCTTTAATTCATGCTGCTACAATGGTTGCAGCCGGAGTATTCTTTGTTACCAGGATCTTTACAATATTGACTGGGGACGCACTCCTTGTGATTGCGATTATCGGAGCCCTCTCTGCATTCATCCCGGCAACAATCGCCTTAACACAAAACGATATTAAAAAAGTTCTGGCTTATTCAACAATCAGCCAGCTCGGTTATATGGTCATGGCTTTGGGTGTGGGAGCCTACCAGTTTGCTTTCTTCCATTTAATTACTCATGCGTTCTTTAAAGCTTGTCTATTCCTTGGATCAGGTTCGGTTATTCACGCAATGCATCATGAACAGGATATAACAAAAATGGGCGGATTAAGAAAGAAAATGCCGTTAACCTATATTACTTTCGTTGTTGCATCATTGGCATTATCAGGGATCCCGTTAACATCCGGATTCCTTAGCAAAGATGGGATTCTGCTCGGTTCTTATGCATTCGCTTCACTAACTGGATATTGGTTCTTCCCATTTATAGGTTTCTTAGTTGCAATACTTACGGCATTCTACATGTTTCGATTGATTATATTGACATTCCATGGAAAACCTCGCAACGAAGAAAAATATGCACACGCACATGAGTCTCCGTTTAATATGGTGCTTCCTTTAGTGGTTCTGTCGTCACTTTCAATTTTCATCTGGTACACACCAAATCCTTTCGGTCCGGAACAAGGATGGTTTTTATCTAACTGGGTAAAAACTCCAGAGATATCAGTACCTAATAATGCTCGATATTCATTTATGAAAACTGAAGTTAATCAACCCAAAGTTGAAGGAGAGGTAGAAGTAGCTAAAGAAGAATTAATTTATTCCGATACCTATATGGAGGCAATGCATCATGCACATATTCCTACAATGATTCTTTCATTATTGATGGCAATCTCAGGATTGTTACTAGCTTTCTTAATGTACCAATGGGAAAAAATATCTGCGGATAAATTAGCGGAACGATTTAAGCCATTGTATAAGCTTTCTTATAATAAATGGTATTTCGATGAGTTTTATGATGCTGTTTTTGTAGCAGGTACTTTGGCATTGAGCAGAGCTTTGGCATGGTTCGATGCTAATGTTATTGATGGAATAGTAAATGGTACCGCAACTGTAACAAAAAGTTTATCAAAATTCAGCGGCATGTTTGATAATGTTGTCGTTGACGGTGTTGTCAATTTTACTGCTTATTTCAGCGGCTTCGTTGGTTTAATTTTAAGACGGTTTCAGACAGGTAAAGTTCAGACATACATAATATTTGTAGTGTTTTCATTAATTATACTTTTATTTTTATTTAAGACATTTTAGAGAAAGAATATGGGAAATTTTCCAATTTTATCGCTTATAACTTTTCTGCCAATTGTAGGAATGGTTGCAATTCTTTGCATTCCTAAATCAGAAGCTAAAGTAATTAAAAGCTTAACACTGGTAGTAACCGGCATCCAGGTTATACTGGCAGCAATAATTATGATTAACTTTAATTATTCACTTGGCGGAATTTACGACCCGAAATCTTTTCAGTTTATAGAAAAATTCAGATGGATTGATATTTCCGGTTTATCCTGGGTCGGCAGGATCAAAGTTGATTATTTTCTTGCCATTGACGGTATAAGTGCACCTTTAGTGCTGCTTACTGCTATTGTAACTTTCATAGCAACTTTTTCATCATGGACTATTAACAAATCCGTTAAAGGTTATTTTGCACTCTTTCTTCTTTTAGATACCGGGATGATGGGGGTTTTCGTCGCTTTGGATTTTTTCCTTTTCTACATTTTCTGGGAATTAATGCTTCTTCCTATGTATTTCTTAATCGGTATTTGGGGCGGCCCGAGAAAAGAATACGCAGCAATTAAATTCTTCCTTTATACTTTATTAGGCAGTGTATTTATTTTGCTAGCTATTATTGGTTTATATTTTAGTTCTACTGAGGTACTTGCAGACGGAAGTAAAGTATTCACCTTTAATATGCTGGCAATGATGGATCCTCATAATTTTACAGCCACAGGAATTCTTTCTCCATTTAATCCAAACAACTTAAGGCTAATAGCGTACCTTGCATTATTTATAGGATTCGCTATTAAAATACCTATGTTCCCGTTCCATACATGGCTTCCCGATGCACATGTTGAAGCCCCTACGGCTATAAGTGTTATACTTGCTGGTGTACTCTTAAAAATGGGAACTTACGGAATACTCAGGGTATGTTTCCCTATCTTCCCGGAAATAACAAAGGATTTGATGTGGTATATTGCATTATTCGGGATGGTAAATATTATTTATGGCGCTTTTTGTGCAATGGCTCAGAAGGATTTCAAGAAGCTTATTGCATATTCCTCGGTTTCGCATATGGGCTTTGTTTTGTTGGGAATGGCATCATTAACAACCATTGGAATTTCCGGCGCAGTTCTCCAGATGTTCAATCATGGCACAATAACAGCAATGCTCTTTATCATTGTAGGAATTATTTACGATAGAGCTCATACAAGAGGACTTGAAGATTTTGGCGGCCTGGCTTCTCAAATGCCGATATATACAGGATTTGTAACAGTTGCATTTTTCGCTGCTATAGGATTGCCGGGATTAAGCGGTTTCATTTCGGAATCATTTGTATTTATCGGTAGTTTCGGTGTAGATACTATTCGAACTTTAGCAATTATTTCTACAGCTGGAATCTTATTGGGTGCAGGGTATATGTTATGGACTTTGCAAAGAGTCTATCTTGGCAAGTTGAACGAAAGATGGAACACTCTCCCGGACATGACATTCAGAGAATATGCAATGCTTGTTCCTTTAAGTATTATAGTAATTTTCATTGGTGTTTATCCGTCTTCAATGCTCAATTTGATGAATTCATCTGTAAACCAGATGGTTAATTTTATGGCGCACGCACAAACTTTTTATAGTTCTTTAAGATTTTAGAACCTCCCCTCAGGGGGTGACTAAAAAGTAAGAAAGTGTCATTTCGAGGGATCCCGATTAAATCGGGACGAGAAATCTTTTCAAAACGAAAGATTTCTCCCTCCTGCCTGCCGGCAGAGTCTGTTGCACAACTATCGAAATGGCCTGAAAGTTGCAAAATGAAGAGAAAGGAAAAAAGAGGGCAAAAATTTTCATGATTGGGAAAAAAGATTTTCAACCAAGAC
>Ga0315554_1001840_pt1 | contig 12442 bp, 10 predicted proteins | sample SalMarSW160370MG_FD_202114 | JGI IMG/M metagenome (GOLD analysis project Ga0315554, IMG submission 202114) | Salt marsh sediment microbial communities from the Plum Island Ecosystem LTER, Massachusetts, United States - Salt Marsh Sediment SW1603-70 ... | reverse complement strand
GGGCAGCGGCGTGGGCCGGTTGGCCGAAAAATTCCACCTCCAGGGAGCTACAGGCAAGCGCTTGTATGGTTACCATGTTGCGCACATCGGGATGTACTATCATAGCCACGTCTATTTCCTCGAAGGCTCCCGCTTTCACCATGTCTATCTTGCCACCGAAGACTTCCTCTCCAGGAGTGCCCAGGACCACAACCCTGCCTCCTAACTGATCAATGATAGATTTACCAGCCACAGCAGCCCCGACTGCCGAAGTAGCTATTATATTATGTCCGCAGCCATGCCCTATTTTGGGTAAGGCATCATATTCAGCAAGCAAGGCAATTCTCGGGCTCCCCTGGCCATATGTCGCCCGAAAGGCTGTAGTCAATCCGGTAATGCCTCGTTCTACATTAAATCTATTCTCTTCAAGATAGCTAGTAAGCCAGGTTGCCGCCTTTTCTTCTTCGAAGCCCAACTCAGGGTTATCATGGATATTCAGGCTCAACTGAATAAGCTGCTGCCTTTGTAATTCGACACTATCTTTTACCTTTAGCTTCAGCTTTCCCATCTCCAAGGTTGTTTAGCACTCCCTTCTGCCAATCTGGGAGGTTTGTTCCATAAGTGCCACTTACCCCAAAAGTAAGACGTCTGCTTTAAAAGTCTGATAATCGTATCGTGAGTTTAGACTGTATACAGATACGGCAAATTTTCTCTATATTTCTTAATACTGTTGCTATCGTAAAATGACAAGTCAATTTTCATGTTATTTAATCTGGTTGGCGTTGCTTACCGACCGTATCTATAACGCCAGCTATCTAGGCGTATCAAGGCACTGATGTAATACAAAATTTCAATCTCCGTATCTACATTAGGAACAAATACTAGCGTATTATCATCAACGGAACAGGGGAATTCCTGAACGAATGACTGTGATATGCTACCAGTGCTAGGGCAAGTTAAAACTGGTCTATTGTAAATTGCTTCAAATTGATAGAAACCATATAATCCGTTTTCTGCACCGCTAGACGAGACAATAATATCGTTACCCTCTTTAAGCCAACGCTTGTCGTGTAGTTCCTTAGAACCATAACCGCAGTAAACCTCAAGCCCCCTAGCATTTCTTGGTTCAAAATAATCGGAAAGCCTTCTAACTTCGGGTTTGCATTCTTTCAATGTCAGACTAGTTAGATATATATTGATGTCAGTAACGGTGTGTTTATATTTGCTATTAGCAAGCTTGGCAGCATATTTGAGTTGGAAGTTAAATTGATCACGTAAAACATAGTCTATCTCTTTTTCTAGTTGATGTTTCGTTATTTTCTTACTGCTTAGATGTGCTTCAGGGACATATTCTAAAAGTAAATCATCACTAGGGACAACTTTTGTTATTATGAATTCTGGGATGTCAATTTGTTCAAATATTTGCTTATCATACAAAGCTTCCCACCGATGAAAGTGTGTTAAAACCTCACCTTGCTGCCCTTCTCTTACTCTACTACGTTTTTGTCTGTCTATATCAAAACCATCATCAACAATACGAGCAAAGAATGTCGGTTTACTACCTTGGGGTTCGTGAGCCTTAATCAACACTATCACTGCTGGCGATGATATTGGGTAGAACAGTTCGGGCGGCACACTGATACTAGCGATTATTGTGTGCTGTGCAACTAGGGCTTTTCTCCATTTATTATGTTCACACATAATAGAATAAGGTATAATTGCACACAATAGCCCACTAGGTTTTAGGTTCTTCAAACAATAATCAAGATACTTGGTTTCGTGCGTGCCATTTGTACCTTTTTTGGATTGGCTATACGGTGGATTTATCAATATCTTATCGAATTGAAAGCTATAATTCTGTGTAAAGCAATCCTTATGCTTAATGTTGGTGTTCCCATCACCTCTAAAAATCATGTTCAGGCAAGCTAACCCATATATAACCCCAGTACTTTCCGATTCAGTCCCGTATATTCTTTCTTCCTTGACTTTTTTGAGTTCGGAACTCTTTTGTTGATTTGTTAAGTGTAAATTGCTAACTACTTGTTCCTTCATTCGTGTGAAAGTTGATACTAAGAAGCCTGCAGTTCCGCAACACGGATCTAACACGACATCTGATTTCTGAATATCGGCGAGGGTGCACATGAATTCGACAATGTGGCGAGGTGTAAAAACAATACCTAATTCCTTCTTATCATTTGCGTATCGTAAAAACCATTCAAAAAACTTTCCTAGTATGTCCTCTCCAGTTTGCATCAGGGCTAGTACATTTAGACGCTGCAATGAATTGATAATCAATGGCAGATTGCTTCTTAACTCATGGAACACGTTACTGGAAGGGTCGGGAATATTGAAAATCAATTTAAGTTCTGGCTTGCTAAACCTATCTAGTTTATTTTGTGCAAGTGTGTTCAGGACACTAAGGTCATTAAAATCATGTTGAACTAATATTTGAGGATTCTCAGACAGAGACAAAATAACTGTACCCAAATATACTGCCATATGTTCTTTAGGTATATGGCTATTTCTCAGTAGATTGTGAATTCTACGAGCTTCAAACCAGAATTGGTTTTCATTTGGAATGTCTATTTTAATGTCATGTTTATTGTTCTTGATAATTCTTTCTACATAAACTTTACTCAATATTTGTGTGAGCGGAATGCCATTGTAGGTAACTAGTTCATATTTGCCCGCATACTTGAAGTAATTCTTGACAATTACCCCATTATCCTCATTCCCGGCAACGCCGACGGCAATACTAAGATTGAGTTGGTCAGCATAATATTGAGCTTCAGTACAAGCTTTATCAATATCTTCTTTGTGTCCCTTGCACTCGATGGTTACTCTAGGGATACCATCCAAATATAAGACAAATTCGGGTGATTCACGAGGCATCAATAGTTTTAGGCTAGGCGTTTTTCTCAGCTCTTGCTTCTCAGCCACATCTCCACCTTTGTCAATGCTTCTTGTATCCCAACCTAAATCTCTCAGTTGGCTTCTTGTGTAATCCTCACACCTGCTTTCGGCAATACGCTCATTCCTAGCCATTTATTCTCTCCCTATCATTACTACTTTTCTGATATCGACGTTTCTTAGGAATACGTTTTCGCCTGACAAGTTGGTCTAATAGCATAAGAACGGCTTTAGTGTTGTTGGGATTTCGGTCTCCCGACTTCCACTTCTCAATGGCATTAGTAGTTACATCTAACTCATCAGCTAGGGCTGCCAGTGTCCAGCCCTTATTTTGAAGTTGCGCGATTCGGGATTGAATATCGTTCAATACACCTGATAGTAATATACATTGTATGGAACTGTCAATACATGATATTACATAATTCAACAAGATTTTCTTTCTATCTGATCGAAGCGAAGAATTCGACTCTACTTAAGGTGATATAATATGCGTTCTGTATATTCTAAACTTGAACCTCTTATGAATAGTTATTATACTTTGTGCTTGATCTAAATTTCTAGGCTATGGCAGATGGACAGAGAACCCCTGAAGGCTTTGATAAATGTAGCCCAGTTGCTGAAAGAGCCCGTTGGCTCTAGCCAGAGCCATGATATAAGTGGGACGATTGGCGAGGAAGTTGAAGGTTTTGTTGAAGGAAAGGCAAATGTGATTCGTATCGGTCGGGGAGTTTTAGTTCAGTGTAAATTAACTGCTGAGGTAAAACTCATATGTAGCCGCTGCCTCAAGACATTCTTATGCCCAATAAGTTTCACCGCAGAAGAAGAATTTCTTCCGATATCCGATGTGTCTGGTGATATAGCACGCTCTTTGCCGGAACAATCAGAAGGGTTCACCATTGATAATAAAAATGTACTTGACCTGAGCGAGCTAATACGGCAATATATCTTGATAAATTTGCCCATGAAACCACTATGTCGACCTGGATGCCCAGGAATGAAGGAGGCGAATTAACATGGCGTTACCTAAGAAAAAAACTGCTAAATCTCGCCAGGGGAAAAGGCGCAGCCACCTTAAACTAACTCCGCCTGCCACGGATGTGTGCCCACATTGTCACAGTCCTAAGCTACCTCACCATGTTTGCCCTAGCTGTGGCTGGTACAATGACAGAGAAGTAATTGAGGTCAAACCCGCCAAGAAATAGTTCGCATGGCTGAGTTACCCAAGGTAGCTTATGTTTTCCCAGGTCAGGGCTCCCAAAGCACTGGCATGGGACTGGACCTGTACAACAGCTATCCTTCAGCTAAGGAAGTCTTTGATGGAACTGATGCTTCTTTAGGCTTTTCCCTCTCCCGTTTATGCTTCGAAGGTCCAGAGGAGGAATTGAAACAGACGCATAACGTCCAGCCAGCGATACTGGTCGTCAGCATTGCCTGCCTTAAAGCGCTTGAAGAGGCAGCCATAGTTAATTTTCCTTCCCCCACTTTTGTTGCTGGACATAGTTTGGGTGAATATACTGCTCTGGTTGCTGCTGGTGCGCTGGGCTTGACTGATGCTGTTTTGCTTGTCAGGGAAAGAGGGAGATTAATGTATGAAGCTGGGCTAAAAAATCCCGGGAGCATGCTGGCTATAATAGGGCTCGATGAAGAAACAGTTAAGGATATAAGCTTTCACAGTGGAGCCGAAATCTCCAATATAAACTGTCCAGGACAAATTGTAGTCAGTGGTGCCGCCCAGGCTCTGGCTGAAGCTGATAAATTAGCCAGGGCAAAAGGTGCTCGTGCTGTTATTCCTTTGAAGGTTAGCGGGGCTTTTCATTCTGCCTTAATGGAGCCAATCATAGCTGAATTCAGTAAAATAGTCTCGCGCTTTGCTTTCCATCCACCAGTCATCCCCATAATATCTAATGTGACTGCTCGGCCGTTAACCGATGTTGATTCGATAAAAGAAGAGCTGGTGAAGCAGCTTCGTAATTGCATCCAATGGCGAAGGTCGGTGGAATATATGATGCAAAGTGGGGTCACCACCTTTTATGAGATAGGTCCCGGGAGAGTGCTCAGCGGTTTAATCAGGCGAATCAATTCAGAACTCCAAACTTTCAATATATCGGGAGCTGAGGATATAGCGCAGCTAGTATCTAAAGAGGGACCAACTAACTAATGGCTGGCATCAGACGACAGGCAAGAATTGCTGCTCTCCAAACGCTCTACGAGCTTGATTACACGAAGCATAAGGCGGAGGAAGCTTTAGCCCACTTGAGAGCAGAGGAAACGCTGCCCCAAGAAGCACTTGGCTTCAGCGAAGAGCTTGTGAAAGGAGTGCTCCAAAACAAAGCTAAGCTTGATGCTCTCATTAAGAAGTTTGCTCCAGCTTTTCCCCCGGAGCAAATGTCGGTCATTGATAGGAATATTTTGCGCCTGGCTATTTTTGAAATCTCATTTAGCGATAAAACTCCCATCAAGGTGGCTATAAATGAGGCTATAGAGTTAGCCAAGGAATTCGGAAGTGATTCTTCCCCTCGATTAATCAACGGGGTATTGGGCTCAATAACAACTGAACGTGGCGTAGAACGATAAGGCTTCCCTGAGAGACATGAGCGCCTTGTCTGCTCTCGGCAACCTCTTAACCGGGTTGATGTACCACAAAAGGTAAATTTTATTGACAGTCCGATTAAATGTGGTGTAAAATATTTATACAATGGCTAGCATGGAGATTCAACAAACACAATCCTTGCAGGCGCGGCAAGAGTTCAAATTGATTATGCGACTAGAACAGGCCGGTTTGCTGGAAATGCCTGAAGAGGAGTTCAACAGGCTTATCGCTGAGGTGGAAAGCAACCCCTTGTTCAAAGACTTATATCGGAAGGAGAGAATAATTCACTACCAGAGATATTCTAGGACAGACCTTTCTCCTCGCTTTTATCAGCTTAATGAAGAGATTGCTGCCGGGACAGGCACTCTTGATATCGAATCCCTTTTATCTAACAAAGAGGATGTAATTCGTCTGATAAAGAAAATCGGGAGGGGGAATTTTGAGCGATTTTTTTTATATCCTGAAACGGAGGTAAGTGCAGAAGAGGTTGCTCAAGAGTGCAATTTGGAGCTTGCAGAGGTTGAAAGGATAAATAGCCTCATTAACGAATTCTCCATTATGAGCGAGTTTTACAACCCTTCTGTTCTGAGTTCAGAACATGGAATTCACTACTCCAAGGTCGCTTCGATAGAAAGGGGGGCTGAGGGTTTTATTATCGGCTATCTCTCACCTTCTTATGCACGGGGGAAATATTCGATTGACTATGCGAGATTTGAGGAATTGAGGCAGAGTGGAGCTATCACCAAGGCTGAGGTACAGGAAACCAGACAGCTATTTAAGAAGCTAGAGCTAATCAATAGCCGTAAGGACACGGTGACCCGGATATTGCAAGGAATTGCGGAAAAGCAAGCACCCTATTTCGAATCCGGTAACGGCAAAGCTATCCTGCCATTTAGCCAAAAAGAGCTAGCTAAAAGGATTGGGCTTGTTCCAAGCTCAATTAGCCGCGCTATTAGTAGTAAAAGCCTTGAGACGCCCTGGGGTGAAGAGAAAGCCCTTAAGGATTTCTTTCCTCGGCCGAGAATGTTTAGGAAGGAACTGATCAGGCAACTCCTTGAAACAAGGGAAGAATTCCCCTCTGATGAAGCAATTAAAGCTAAACTTGAACAAACATTTGGCGTTTCTATTTCTCGTCGCTCAATAGCAGATTTAAGGAAGGAGTTGAAATTTCCACCGGCTTGGAAGAGAAAACAAGATTTGCTTCAGGAAAGGAAACTATGACTGACCACCCCACTCCAAATAGTAAATGGCAGCGCTGGAGGGACAGCATTGCAATGAAAACCATTAAATGGTTACCGGATAACCAGGTGTCTAGGGGTGTGCGAAGCCCCCATTTCTGGATAATCGCTGCGCTAATGGCAGTTCTTACGCTCGTTTACTATGCGGGGTATACACCATTAGCCCATCTCGGAGGTTTTTTCACCGATGCTTTTCCTCACGATTTGCATCGGACTTTGTTTTTAATTCCCGTAATCTACGCTGCTATAACTTTCAGAGTGCGGGGGGCCCTGGTTGCTTCGTTCGTCTGCCTGTGCGCTGTGTTGCCACGTACCTTTTACTCCCCATACACTGACCCACTAGTCAGGCCACTTCTCCTCGTCCTGTTTACCGCTTTACTGGGGGTATTAACTGCGCTGCTGATAGATCAAGTTGAGAAAGAAGAAAAGGCTCACGCCGAGCTAAATATAGCTCATCAAGAGCTTAACACCTATGTTCAGCAGCTAAAGGAAAGCCAGGATCAACTCATCCAGGCTGAAAAGCTGACCTCCTTGGGCCAGTTGGCTGCTTCCATCGCTCACGAAATTAATAATCCCCTGGCCGGAGTCCTGGTTTACACTCAGTTGCTATCGAAAAAGGTGACTGGTGATGCTTTTAATAAAGAAGAGGCGCTGGGTTACCTTTCCAAGATGGAAACTGAGGTGGGTCGCTGCTCCAGGATAATCCGAAATCTTTTGGATTTTGCTCGTCAGACAGAGCCGATGTTGAGGCTCGTGGATGTTAACCAGGTTATAGAACAGGTCTTGGCCATGGTAAGCCATCAAGCTCAACTCCAAAACGTTGAGGTTGTGAAAGAGTTTAGCCCATCCCTGCCTAAGGTCATGGCTGATTTCGACCAGCTTCAGCAGATATTTACCAATCTCACCCTTAATGCCATACAAGCAATGCCTGACGGGGGCAGGCTTACCCTCCGCAGCTCAGCAGTGGATGGTGAGGTCAGGATCGATGTCCAGGATACAGGCTGTGGTATCTCAAAAGAGAACATGAGCAAGCTTTTCACCCCTTTCTTCACCACCAAGGCAAAAGGCAAGGGTGTAGGGTTAGGATTAGCTGTAGTTCATGGGATTATTGAGAGGCACAAGGGAAGAATCAAAGTACAAAGTGAGGTGGGGAAGGGGACCACCTTCAGCGTATATTTGGGAAGCCACAACGATGAAAAAAGTTAAAATACTTGTGGTTGATGATGAGGCTATTGTCCGCGAGTCGCTAAGCGATTGGCTCAAGGATGTTGGCTACCAGGTTTTCACCGCTGAAAACGGTCCCAAGGCGTTAGAGGTGATTGAGAAGGAAAAGCCAGGCATCATGATTGCCGATCTGGTGATGCCAGGTATGGATGGTATTGAGTTGATGAAAAAAGCTAAAGCACAGCAGCCCAAGATTGAGGTTATTATCATCACAGCCTATGCCAGCATTCCCACCGCCATCACTGCTATGAAGGAAGGGGCATACGATTACATTGAAAAGCCCTTCTGTCCCGGGAGAGCCGAATTCCTGGTCGAAAAATTAGCTGAACATCAGGAACTAGTTGAGGAAAACCTCTCCCTGCGTCAGAAATTGGAAGACCGTTACCGCTTTGAGAATATCATAGCGAAAAGCTCTAAGATGCAGCGGGTAATCGAGGTAATAAAAGTCGTAGCTAAGAGCAACGCTACCGTATTGATCACAGGCGAGAGTGGCACAGGGAAAGAGTTGGTGGCACGTGCCATTCACTCTCAGAGCCATCGTAGGAATAAGCCCTTTGTCGCTGTTAGTTGTGCTGCTTTGCCTGAAAGCCTTTTGGAAAGTGAGCTATTTGGCCATGAGAAGGGTGCCTTCACGGGAGCTTATGCTCAAAAGAAGGGGAAATTCGAGTTTGCCAATGGGGGGACACTTTTTTTGGACGAAGTCGGCGAGATGAGTGCCAATATCCAAGTCCACCTGCTAAGAGTCTTAGAAGAAAAAGAGTTTACTCGCGTCGGTGGCAATGAGCCAATCAGGGTTGATGTAAGAGTTCTTTCAGCGACTAATAAGGACCTAAGAAAGGCCATAGAAAAGCAGGAATTCCGAGAAGACCTTTATTACCGGCTTAATGTAGTTAACATCGAATTGCCTCCCTTGAGGGAAAGAAGGGAGGACGTCCCTCTATTAGCTGAGCATTTCTTGAACAAGTTTGCAATGGAGAATCAGAAAGAGGTTACCGGGTTCTCTCCCGAGGCAATGGAGCTTGTGCTTGATTATGATTGGCCGGGCAATGTCCGTGAGCTGGAAAATGCCATTGAAAGGGCAGTCATCCTGGCTAAGGATAGCATTATCACTATTACTGACCTGCCTAAGGAAAATCTGTCGCTGGCTTACTCAACTACGCCAAGGAAAAACCTTAAAGAAGTGGAGAAAGGCCACATCTTGAATACCCTCCGTGAAACGGGCGAGAACTACAGTGAGGCAGCTAGAATTTTGGGAATCAGTAGAATGACACTCTACAACAAGGCAAAGGAGTATGGTTTTGATGTAAAAAAATAGACGTCGCGTGACTCGTTTCTTTACATAGTTGGAGAGACAGTAAATTTTCAGCATTGGTGGAAAAGGCTACCCGAAAATTCGGGTAGCCTTTTATTTTGGCAAGAAAATTGCAACACCAAAGGGTGAAGGAGGTGAAAGAAATGAAACCAGTATTAATAGTTGAAGACGAAAACATCATGCGGGAGTCACTCCGAGACTGGCTTAAAGAGGAAGGCTATGAAGTGGACACTGCTGAGTCAGGTGAAGAGGCGCTGCAAAAGATCGGAGAAAAGGAATTTGGTGTTGCCGTGCTCGACCTAAAGCTGCCGGGAAAAGATGGGCTCGAGGTGTTAAGAGAGGCTACAGCGCAAAATCCAAAGTTTAAGGGGGTCATCATCACTGCTTATCCGTCAGTGGAGACGGCAGTGGAAGCGATGAAAATCGGGGCAGTGAGTTACATAGTCAAGCCCTTTGCCCCCGACGCCTTGGAGAAAGCGATTGAGAAAGTTCTCGGCCCTGTTCAGGCGGAAGTAAAACCCAAGGAAGGTAAGGTTGAGGAAGCTATAGCAATAACTGAGGAGGAGATTCCTACCCACCTGGAGCAAGGCCAGACTTACTTCAAAGCAGGTCGCTATAAGGAGGCACTAAGAGAATTTCAGTCCATTTTACACATCGCTCCAGGACACATAGAAACTCGAGTCTGGGTCCGAAAGGCAAAGGAAGAACTGGCGAAGCCAAAAGTTGAGGTGCTTGAAGGTGAGGTGGCTGTTGAAGAAGCGGTGAAAGTCAACGAGTGTCTCTGGTCAAAGATGGGAGTGGTCTCTTACAGAATCTGCACCCGGAATTATGACTGCCCCACCTGCGAGTTTGACCAGACGATGCAGGAAAAAATAGCCGCTGGCGAGGCTCCAGAGCTCGACGAGGCTCTGGAGAGGCTTAAGGGGCTACCGGGGCCACAGAGGATTTGCCGTTATGCCCTCAAGGGCGCTGTCTCCTATCGGCTTTGCACGCGCTTGTTCCAATGTGCAGCCTGTGAGTTTGATCAACTCATGCAGGATGCCCTGGAGCAAAAGTTAGCCAAGCTATCTGCTCTCAGGGAAGCCCTCCATAAGAAGAAAGCAAGCGCTAAAGGCAAGGTTAGTTAAAATTGCGGCAGAAAGCAGTACAGGCCTGACTGGCATAAAGGAGTCAGGTATCACATAAGGTATCTGGCCCCTTTCTTGTGCCAGTCAGCGACTCGTGGTAGGTATAGTTTAGCGACAAGATGGGCACATGATGGTGGCACCATAAGGAATTCTCTTATCTGCTCCCGAACGCAATTTAAGAAAAATTCTTAGAACACAAATCACTAGCCATTTTGCCAGAAGGCCAGCACAGAAGTTTGCCTTTCTTGCCGGGGTTTGTTATACTTCCCAGTCGTGCTCCAATGCATGTTCCAGAGAAAAAAGGCGGCCACAATGCTTTTGTAAGGCCACCTTTTTTGTAGCCAATGCTGGAGAGTCGAGGTAAATAAAATATGGAAGTACTAAGTCCTTACAAAGAAGCTACAGATGTGATACTCGAGGCTGGTGGTGAACCACTCAAATTGTGTTACCAGTGTGGTCTTTGCACCGGTATTTGTCCCTGGAACCTGGTCCGAAGTTTTGTCGTTCGCCGCATCATACATGAAGCTCAGCTTGGGGCAACCGATTTTGGCAGCGAGGATGTCTGGACTTGTGTCACTTGTCGAGCTTGTGTTCAGCGCTGTCCTCGAGGCGTCGAGATAATAGATGTCATGAGGGCTATGCGCCGAGCTGTAGCTAGCCTAGGCATCGGCGTTGTCCCTGACGCCTTGAGAATTTCAGCTAAGAACATCGCCGGCGTAGGTAATCCGCTTGGTGAGGCACCGGAAAAGCGAAATGACTGGGCTAAAGAACTCAAGGTGAAAAATTTTGCTTCGGGCACCGAAATACTTTATTTCCCTTGCTGTATTCCGTCCTATGACCCTGATGTAAAAACAGTAGCTCGATCTACTGCCACAATCTTCAATAAGCTTGGGATCGACTATGGCCTTATAGGCACCGAAGCAAAATGCTGTGGCGAGTCAATTAGAAAAGCCGGGTATGAAGATACGTTTCAAAGTCTGGCCCAAAACAATATTAATCTCTTTACCAGTAATGATGTCAAAACCGTGGTAGTTTCCTCACCGCACTGCTACCACACTTTCAAGAATGAGTATCCCGAGCTTGGAGGCAAATTTGAAGTAATTCATATTACCCAATACCTGGCTTCACTTATCGAGAAGGGGGAATTGAAGCTCTCCAAAGAGATAAATAAAAAGGTAATCTATTCCGACCCCTGCTACCTGGGGAGACACAATGAGGTCTATGATGAGCCAAGGAGAGTTTTGCAAAGCATTCCTGGCCTGGAATTAATAGAATTCCCCGATGCTCGTGAGAATGGTCTTTGTTGTGGCGGCGGCGGTGGTAGAATCTGGATGGATACCCCGAAAGGGGAAAGGTTCTCTGATATAAGGGTGGAGCAAGCTGTTGCAAAAGGTGCTGATATTATAGCTCTGGCCTGCCCTTACTGTTTCCTCAACTATAGGGACAGTTTACTCTCCATGGGCAAGGCAGAGACTGTGCAGGTCAAAGATATTACTGAGCTCGTTGCTGAGGCACTATGATAATGGAGGAGTGAGATGGAAGAGATAAGAATTGGCGTTTACATCTGCCACTGCGGCGTAAACATCGCTGGCACAGTGAACGTGGAAGAGGTGTCCAGCTATGCTGGAACTCTACCTGATGTGGTAGTTTCTCGTGACTATAGGTATATGTGCTCTGACCCAGGGCAGGAACTCATCAAAAGTGATATTAAAGAGTTGGGGCTTAATCGAGTCGTGGTTGCTTCCTGCTCCCCGAGGTTGCATGAGCTGACCTTCCGCCGGGTTTGTGAGAGCGCCGGTCTAAATCGTTATCTATTCGAAATGGTAAATATAAGGGAACAATGCTCTTGGACCAATGAAGACAAAGAGGCAAATACAGAGAAGACGAAGGCTTTAGTTGACGCTGCGGTGAGGCGTGTTCATTACCAGGAGGCCTTAGAAGTTAAGGAGGCTCCGTATAATCCTAATACTTTAGTTGTAGGCGGAGGGATTGCCGGAATTCAAGCTGCTTTGGAAATTGCCAACTCTGAGCATAAGGTCTATTTAGTAGAAAGGGAGCCCTC
>Ga0315554_1001839_pt1 | contig 12443 bp, 9 predicted proteins | sample SalMarSW160370MG_FD_202114 | JGI IMG/M metagenome (GOLD analysis project Ga0315554, IMG submission 202114) | Salt marsh sediment microbial communities from the Plum Island Ecosystem LTER, Massachusetts, United States - Salt Marsh Sediment SW1603-70 ... | reverse complement strand
AATATGGATACAGCCGAACTTCCTTAACGATATCTGCCGGGACATCGGAAATCCTTCTAAGCTCAACGCCGCTCAAGCAAGGCCCGACAATGCCGTCAAAACCAAGCTCCTCGAATCCATCCAGATAAGGTTCGATCCCAATCCAATGGTCACAGAAGAACAGTATCGCTTTCCTGCCGGCCCCGTGAACCTTCTCAACGCACTTTCTGGTGTATCCCCGGACGAATTCCTGAGTAAATTCCATCCAGTCCAAAAACGGCTTCTTGGGAATCCTGTAGGATGTGTTAAAGTATCCTTCATCGACTATGTCCTCGCTGCGCAGCCGATAGCCCTTTTTCTTCTCGAACTCATCCAGAGCCAGAGTGCTCATAGGGTCCAGATATCCGCTCCAGTCAAGATAAATGTTTTCTAATTTCTCATCCTTAATAAGCGGAAACTGATACATCATTGATGTAAAGCGGACGTAATCCGTATTGGGATGCGCCTGGAGCCATTCATCCAGATATTTCAGGAGATGATCGCCCGTCTCCGGCTGACGCGGGTCAACTCCCATTTGATGTTCACCTGTCCAGTTGTTGGTAATATAATTATACATCGAGGTTGTTTCCCATATCTGGTAAACGAGGAAATTGACCGTATATATGTGCCATTTCCGGGGATTTTGTATAAGAACTTCCGCCGATTGCTCTAAATACTGCCAATTGTCAAAAGCTACAACTTCGCCGGTAGTCCTGTCGATAACTTCCCAGTATCTTTTAGGGTTATGTTTGGTGTCAATCCTGAACTGTTCCCTGCTGTATCCTTTCTGGATTTTGATTTTCAGTTCGTCATCATCATTACAGGTAACCGGGAAAGACATAAGATATTTCTGCTGGCACTGGTCGGGATGTGCCTTGGCCCAGTTCTGGTCTGCCCTTATGAGGCAAATGGTGGAGTAAACATCAAGTCCCGTGCTGAGTATTTCCGCCGAAAGCTCAGTCCCGTCACTGTCACGAATCACATCAGCCCCCCACTTTTTGCACAGCACCATCACTTCCTTTTCCAATCCTTTCTGAGCCGGAAGTGTGAAATGACCTGTCAGCTTTTTGGATTCTGTCATATACAATCTGACCCTGGGTTACTGATTCCGGTTTATATTACCTTAGTCTTCATCCTTTGCCAAGATATCATCGACTGTATAGCGTTTAAGCATATGTTTGTATTTACGCTTATAGACAGCGTAAAGGAACAGGATTTCATGCTCGGTCCCCTCCCAGTTGCATCTCCTGCAATAGTACTGGTCAATTTGCCTGTCATAAAGCAGGTCAAAGTCAATATCACGAAAGAGACAATTGGGACAGCGGTAATTTATTTTGCCCCTTCTACCCTGAGACACGTTACTAACTCCTGATTAAGTCCAATCTTTTTTGAGATACCAATTTTGAAAATCGGCGCAAACGAATACCCTTCCTCATAATAACCTTTGCAGCCCTCACTGATGGGCGTCAGACTAACTTTAGTCTGCACCTGAGGGATGACAGCTTCTACACATTCGGCATTTTCCACAGAATACTCTCTGCACCTGTATTCGTAGCTCAGCTCATTGCGTGAGCCATTTTTTCCTATAACGGAAAGCAGGCACCCCGTCAAGTCCTCCGGGTATTCATTCGTGCCCCAGCAGGAAGTGAGAAATTCATCCACCTCCACTTTCGCTGCCGGCTCACTTGATTCAATAATTTTACGGCTGATGACGATCTCCCCCGAGTTTTCTTTAAAAGTATAGGTTGTTGCCAATTTAATGGTTAGTTTTTTAAATTCAATTTCAACCGGCCTGACTCCCAGAATACGGCAGCGGTTTCCCTCACTGTAAATACCGGTGCTGCGGCAGGAGCTAATGTCAACTTCTTCCGAACCGTAACGGACTTTACAGCTTTTGATTGCTCCTTCACCCGCATAGTGGGTAAATGCACCCGCACGATAACGAGAGTGGACGATGTATGGATAAGACACATCCTGATTCGCTTTCGTGCCGGCACCGCAGGGACGCGACAATTTTGAGGCATAAGGACGTAGGTCTGTTATGGCTCCACCCTGCTTCAAATCAATCTGAACACGAAACTTGGAGTCCGCATACCAGAACACCTGATTCTTTGTGCCGTATATTATGTCTTTCCAGAGGCCGCAGATTGGCCCGCTGCGAGGTTGATTCTTACGGAACCAATCCGCAAATTCTGTGATTGTCATATCTTCGACTTTGCCCTGTTTTTTCAGCTTACCATAATAGGCAAGGAAATCCTCGTAGCTTTTCTTAAGAATCCTGTAGTCTGCCTCCCAGCGCCCATCCTTACCCATCCAGCCCGGTCCGACATATACAAGATTGTAACTGAAGCCCTTGTTGTATTTTTTCATCACCTGGTACTGGTCAACGAGGTTATACATATATGGTAGGCGGTCGTTTTCATACATCATACCACGTATGATATTTTGTGGGTGTGTGCCGAACATATCGCCGGAGTTATCCATAATCGCAAGCAAATCCCGCGAAAGATGGGGCACCGCCACGACACCAATGTCATCATCTTCGTCTTCTGCGATTGCGTGAGTGTTTTTCTTTGAAGGAATCCACGCAGTCCACGGAGAGCCGTCCATTAGTGTGTACCAGGAAAAGTTGGTATGACGGAATACTTTCGGCCCCTCCTCAAAGCACGTCGCCACTGCCGCTTTTACCATCGGATACCGCTCTTTAATATGGTTCAACAGTTCCGCATCCATAAAGTACGAGCCGGTAGAAGTTGGATAATAGCCAAACACTTCCTTGAAGCGCTCGAAGGAGTCCGCCACAATTCGCTTCTTCATATCCATCGGAAACAGCCATATTGCCAATTCTTTGGACTTATATTTCTCACGGAACTCTTTACAATTCATACCAAGGAACGTATGACCCACCTCATCGCCATACTCATTATGATATTGCTTAACAAGCTCAATACACTCATCATTATAAAGACTGGAATAAGTCATCTGAATAGTGGTCCTGAGGCCGTTTTTGTGAGCAATCTCCTGCTGCAGGCGAAAGATGTCAAGAGATTCGTTGACAACTCCGGCGTTTCCGACTTGTTCTGTCTGTCCCTCGCAGGCACCATTGTCAATGTATTCAGGTATCAGCTCAGGACGATGTATCACATTGAGAATAAATTTATCCACTAAAACTTGCCTTTCTTCAAACAACCTCTTCCTTGCGAATGGCTTTTAGAACTCACAAACAAAACATATTTTTTATTGCTCACCTCGACAAAAACCAGATAAAAAAGAACATCAACAGGCCATTAAAGAGAACATTTTGAGATAATCGGCTTTGATTCCAGCACTGAGAGCAGATTCTACAATCCTTCTGGTCGGCGGTATTTATTTCTATACCGAGTTGGCGTGATTCCTTTTTCCTTTCGGAAGAATCTGGCGATGTGGTCAATACTGTTAAAGCCAAGCTCGATAGCTATCTCTTTAATAGACTTGTTGGTCTCAGTAAGCATTTTACATATCTTCTCAATTCTGGTTTTTCTGATTTGTTCATATATACTTGTACCTATGCTTTCACTGAATTTTGTATATAGACTTCTCCTGGAGATGTTAAATTCATTAAGTATGTCAGTAACCTGCAATGGCCTGTGAGAATTATTCTTTATGAAACTCAGGACATCCAATACAATCCTATCATCAACAGCTATTATGTCAGTTGATTGCCTTTCCTGTACCCTTACAGGTTCAATTACAATCGTCTTCGTATCCACTTCAGCTTTTTTTATGATTTTATCTAACAGAGCTGCTGCATCAAATCCCCCCTTCTCGGTACTAAGCTCTATACTTGATAAGGACGGGTAAGTGAGGTCGCATAGAATATCATCATTGTCAACCCCAAGTACCGCGACATCCTGCGGCACCGCAATTGAATTCCTTCTGCAGGAGTCTACTATGAATTTACCACATAAATCATTACAGGCCATGATTCCAATGGGCTTGGGAAGGCGTCGAACCCACTTGGCTATGAGGTCCAATTTCGTATCTCTGGAACCCTCCCTATGCGGATATGTAAAGCTGTACTTAAATATTTCAAGGCCGACTCCTTTTGCGGTCTGCTCAAAGTAGTTTTGCCTGTGCTCAGACCAGAGCATTTGTTTTAGGCCGCAAAATGCCAGATTCTTAAATCCTTTGTTAATGAAGTAATCAGCCCCCATCTTACCTATTGTTTGTGAGTTCGTCAGAATAGTCGGCTTTGTGGACACTTCTTCATCCCTAATGGCTGAAGCTATGACAGTCGGAATCTCAAGGTTCTTGATAAAATCCACCGCATAGGGCTCTCTCATAATTACCCCATCCGAATTCCTGAGATTCTTTTTAAGGTTCTCTAAAAAACTTGCCTTCTTGGGCGAGCTTTCATAGAAATCCCACCAGACATGGTTTAGCTGCCAGGGGCCATAAAGCCTTGCATATCTTGCAATACCGCGCATCAGATTCCTGCCTGGCGCCCCCGACAAATCTATTACTAATGTTATTTTATAAGCCCTTGCCACTTCGCACCTTACATATAGGAGCGTATCATCTAAGTCAACAGTATAGCAATGTACGCAATATCTTTATTGTACCAATTTTAACTATCCGATAAACGCCCAAAAATGCAAAACAATCGCCATTATGTGCAAGTTATTTTATCCCTCAATCTTCCTGATTATCCTAATTAACTTTATTCAAACGTTAATCGTTTCTAAGTGGACTTGTTAAAATCAGGAAAACCTCAAAGATGTAATAAGGTTCAGATTTGGTGTGAAGCTGACCCAGCTTAAATTGTGTCTTTACTCTTATTTTCCCCAAATCCTTAACGCTTGGCAGACTTTGATGTCTTTTGCTTTTTACTATCATCGCCATTCTTTGAACGGAGCAGAAGGGATTCCGGCCTTCAGCATAGAACCCAAAAATGAACAGTGGAAATTTGAACAGGAGACCGCAGTTTCGCATTTTCACCTGCTCAACTGTTCAAATGCTCACCTGCTCTGTTGGCCTTCGGTCAACCGGAGCAGGAGGGATTCGAACCCCCGTTACCCTAAAGGGTAAAACGGTTTTCAAGACCGTCGCCTTAAACCACTCGGCCACTGCTCCAAATCATCTCTTAAAAAATCAGTAAGATGCTAATAGAACGAATCCTGCAGATATAACCTTAACTACAAGCCAAATCCAAAAAAAACTCTATACATTCCCCCCTACTTTAAATCCAATCGGCTGATAATTCAAGAAAATTAGATGAAAGCTCTACCGCATCAGCAACATCATGCATAACACTACATTAGTTCCCGGCTGCCTGCTCACTGAATCGCTTCAAACCTTCCAGAATCGGCAACGGGGCCTTAAATACAGTTCCGTGACGATACCCTTCGGGAAAAGACACGCTGCTGGTGATATCCGTCCAGGTTTTGAAGTCCCGGGTCTTCACCGCTCCGAACCTGTCCTTTCTGTACATATCGAAATAAATGACCCACTCATCACCAAGCCGCAGCACGCTGGGACCCTCGGTAAATCTCTCGGTAAATGGCTCCGAGACATTTGTAAATGGGCCGAGCGCACTATCACCAAATGCAACACGGAGGTTTCGCAGGGGCCGGGTATTATCCTTATAGACAAGGACATAGCTGCCGTTTAATCTGACGATGGCACCGTCGATAACACTAAAACCCGGCTCGAAAAGCAGCTTCGTGTCCGTGAAAGTCTCAAAGTCCTTCGTTGTCGTATAATACAAGCGGTGATTATTGTCATGTGCTTCGAGGTAATCCGGATAACGGCCTGGAATTGTCGAGGCCCAGCAAATAATAAAACGCTCATTCTCCTCGTCGTAGAAAAGTTCCGGCGCCCAGACATTATAGGTGTCCGGCTCACTGGCCATTGCCTCGACGAATTTCTGCTGCGACCAGTGAATCAAATCCCTTGAGCAGGCGTATCCAAATCCCTTGTCATCTCTCCAGCCGGTCGTCCAGACCATATGAAATTTCCCGTCCGGCCCCCGAACAACCGAAGGGTCTCGCATAAACCGGTGCTTTCCCACTTCCGGTTTTAAGAATGAACAGCCCAGATCCGTCCAGTTATAGCCATCGAAGCTGTAGGCCAGGAGCAGCCCGTCTTCACCATTTTTGCGAAATGAGCTGAATAGATACACGGTGCCTGCAAAGCTGCCGGTTTTTGCTCGCCCCTGCCGCGGTTCCGGCATTGCTATATCTTCGACTTCGCTGTCAGGCACTATGCCCGATGAGCTATTAGGTCCTGTTTCAGGATTAAAAGATTCGGCAGCGCCATCGAGCCACTTCTCTTTCCATCGGACGTAGCCCCTGGCAACACTTTCACCCCAACTACCATACCACGCGTAATGAATACGTCGCTCAGCTTCGATTTCAGCCATATCATATCGTTTAATTCCGTCACGACCGGCGAATATGGGGCGGTTGGTCCCAATTTCATAGAACCTCGCCCAAAGCGGCGGAGCGTTCGGATCTTTAACTATGACCCTGTCGCCGCTAATCCTAACCTGTCGAATACCGGTCAGTTTTGCCGACTCAAACCACTGTGCACCGGCTTCGATGGCGCGAATAACATCAGGACCCGGATTATCAATGCTCATAAGTAACCAGAGAATACCGGCGCTTTCGGCACCGCTCAAAGAGACAAGCTCATATACACGAGCCGGACACGGGCTATAATCCACTTCGTCATGTTGTGCGCACCAGACGGTCAGCTTACCATTGACGCTTATTTGGCATTTGAGAATACACTGAATGCCCCGGTCAAAAGCCGTCTGTGCCGCCCTGCGTCTGTCTGCATCGATAAATTGGTAGTCGGCTGACGTTGCGACTTCGCGCACAAACCACATCAAACGCACCATCGTTCCGTCATTGAATGTGATGTGTCGATGATACCCATCACCCGGCGGATAAGACTGTGGCCAGCCGCCGGTGGGATATTGCGCCTCGAAGATATGGTCGAGTCCTTTGAGAAATGCCTGCTTATAGTGGACATCTTGCATTGCGTTAAAGGCCCTGGCCAAAAACCGCATTTCTCCCACCGTTGCCCTGTTGTCAAATGTGCCTCTAATCTCATTCGCATCCGCCGTAAATGGCTCGACTGTGGTATCGCCGTTCTTGGGCCAACTGCCTTGCACCGATTGCCAGGAAAGGATGTTGTCGGCAATGCGCCGCCCTTCGGCGCTGCGATACCACTCGTCCGACTTCCGCAACAACCTTGGCCAATTAGGCCTCGCCGGAGCGGAAGACCATAATACTCCGACTAACACAAAAACCGTGATGATTTGAAATCGGCCAAACTCGATTATTTGAATCAGATACCTCATACACGCAAAACCTTATTGCAAAAAGCCGCAGTTAATAAGCAACTCATTTTTATCCGCCGAAAAAACTAAGAAACCAAATCCAAAAATGGCGACAACAGTATTATCTCATGATTTTGATGATTGTCTTTGCCAAACGACCATTACCTGTTTTTCATCCCCGCCTTCAGTGTTTCATTCAGCGTATTACGGTTATTTTCTGGCTTGTGATAGTCCACAAACTGTGTCGGGTCAGTGCCATTAAGCCATTCCTCAACATTTGTATAACCGTCTGCATCAGCATCTTTTGGGCCGTCAGATATATCATCCGGATTAAGCCCGAATTTTTCCTCCCACACATCCGGCATCCCGTCATTGTCGCTGTCAACAGGCGCGGGCAGGGATTTATATTCTGGCCAGTCGCCGACATCGCTCGGTGTGTCAATTATTCCGTTGCCGAAAGTCGGTTTGCCGGTGCGAACGGATTCGACGATGCGGGTATCCACCGAATCGCGCTTCGGAAAAGCAGCCCCTGCATAAGCCAGCACAAGCTCACAGGCCTGCTCGGCAGACTGCTGTATGATTGGCACAGCGGAAGCAGGTTCAATCGCACGAACCTTCTCGATGAGGGCTTTTAGCTGGTCATGTGTCTGCGCGTATTCCTTTTCGAACTGCACGCCGCCATCCCAGTTATCAGCAGTAACTCTGGAATTTCCAACCACAAAATTGTCCGCCACATACCATTTGCCGTTGCGCTGCGCCTCGCTCATCATATCAAGGTGCTGAGGCATACAGATACGATAACGAATTGCGCCTTCATTCACAGCTGGACCCGGCTTGAAGTAATTGGCTACGATGTTGACCATAGAGCTGGCATCACCGCCGTCAATTGTGCGGTGCCGCCAGTTAAAAAGGACATTATTGCGGAAGTCAAAGTGGTCGCCATAGCCGATGCTCGGATTGCGGCCCGTGTTGCACGCGAAGAGGTTATGGTGAAACGAGCAGTTTTTCCCGCCCCACGTTGCACCGAAGGCGTGGTTGTTCAGATTGAGCGCTTCGCTGGAAATGCACCACTGAATGGTCAGGCTTTCGACCGGTAGCTTTTTGATTTTGCCGTCGGGCATCGTCTGCGTATAGCGGTAGAGAGAGAGGTTCTCATCAAGCCCCCAGCTTGCCGAGCAATGGTCCACTATGATATTGCGCAGCGGCCTTCCACCCAGAGCATCGTCCCGGTCTTTGATATTACCCCGCCTGAAACGCAGATATCGCAGCACAACATCATGCGTATTGATTTCAGTGGTCTGGCCGCGAATGCAGATACCGTCGCCCGGCGCCGTCTGGCCGGCAATAGTAATGAATGGATTTGGAATCGAAAGCGGCTCCTTTAGTGTGATGATGCCGGATATACGAAAAACTACAATGCGAGGCCCGTCGGCTTCGACCGCGGCGCGCAGACTGCCGGGGCCGCTATCGTTTAGATTGATTACCTCAATGACCTTTCCGCCGCGCCCGCCCGGCGTAAAAGCCCCTGCGCCCTCGGCGCCGGGAAAGGCGGGGACATTCAAAGATATACACTCAGGCCGTATCGAAACCGAAGATTTTGCCGCAGCAGCGGCGTTATCGGCTTTCAGGTCGCTGTGCACGGCAAAAATCGCAAGAAATACAATAATGAAAGTACAATTTCTTAGCATTTTTGATTACCCCTACCTAAGGCAATCTTCCTTCGAGCACATACCAGCATTTACGCCGGCTGGCAGCCATTTTTTTATTGCATAACCCACCCTGATTACCTCTCTACGATAACAATTTTACTCGCTATTATCAAGAGCAATATGCTGACCTGCCCGCCGTCTAACAACGATACCTCCTCTGACAAAAACGAAATCCGGCAAATTAAAGCCGGACCCGCTCACATTATAACAGCACTATTTGCTTTGTTGAAATGTCCTGATGTCATTCTGAGTCCAGCAGGAGTAGTGCCGGACGAAGAATCCGTCTATTTTCGAGTGATAAAGAGATTCTTCACTTCGCTTTGCTCCGTCCAGAATGACAATTATCGCACATTTTCAACAGAGCTGTACTTTCCAAAAAGTAAAGCAACGCCTTGACCTTATCCCATCGGTCCCGATTATTAACAATATTCTGAAGTTTAATCCTTTTGCCGTACTTACGAGGTCGTCCACGCTTGCGTCCCTTAACCTGTTTAAGCAGGGCACGCAACGCTGCATCTTTTCGCAATCTGGTAATAACCACAACTCCCATTTTAATAACAGACTTGAGAAAGCTGGCTCTGGTAAAGCCGCCGTCAGTAACTATCCAAAGCTCCCTTCCGGGGTTTTTACAGCAGTTATAAGCCCATTTAGCCAATTCCACCGCCTGCTCGGTTTTACTCTTAAAGGACACGCCGATGGCTTTGACGTCTTTAGCTTTAACGTACATCCTTGCCAGTTGTCCGGAAGAATCCATTTGTTAAACATAGGCTCTCCTTTGCAGATGTGTGTTTTGTTTCTACTAAACATATCGACAAGGGTGAGCCATTTTTATGAAATCTCGTTTGTTAAAGAGCTAAACTAACTCCGTCGTACGTGTGGCGGATAAACTTCATTTTTTTGGAAAGTGCAGTTATTATATAGAGTGGCGGATATTAAAGATAGGCAACTTAGTCCTTTTTGCAAGATAGTTTGAGCCGTTTTCAAGATCACTATCTGCAAATACTGAACAGCATGCCTATTGAGGTCTGTAAGTTCATCCGGGCAAAAACGACCAAACAATTTAAGGAAACGGCTGCGCATGGAAAGTTGTTTGGGCAGGCATTCTTTGGCTATCGGCTGCACTTGAAAATTACAGATATTGGATTGACCCGCAACTTTATTCTGGCACCGGCCAGTGAGCATGATATTCGATATTCTCAGCCTTTGCTGGCTGAGGATCAAGGCGGCTGGACGCTGGCTGACAAGGGTTATCGCTCGCAAGCCTTGCATCAAACGTTGTGGGAGCAGAGAAAGATGTATTTTCATACATCGTTGATAAAAATTGACAAAAAAACTTCGCCGTTGCCCAAACAGACCATACGAAAACTTACTGGTAAACGCCGGCTGATTGAAACAGTTGCTGGCCAGCTGGAACAGCGATTTGGCATTAAAAGCACGTTCGCCCGAGATTTGTGGCATTTGCTGAACCGGATTACTCGCAAGATTCTTTCTCATACTATCAGCATTCTTATAAATATTAGAATGAATACCGAACCCTTAAAATTAAGACTATTTGTAAATTAAAACTCGCACAATGCGTTACAAACTAACCATTTTATGCTCTCAAACACACTCACACAGCGCAGTTTATTAATTGATTAAGACTGTCCAGATCAAGCTTTTTTCTCAATTTTTTTCGAGCTATGTGCCAATGTGAAAATAGGTAATTTAGTTACGAAGGCCGAATGAGGAAAAACACCATAAAGTCCAAAACAGTACCGAGACGAGGAGCAAAGGCCATCTATATCAACTTATGCAACAAGCCCCCCACTAAGTCAATACAGTTTACCGTTATTTTCTTGCAATTTCGGCCCCGAGAATATAAAGTACGTGAAAATCAGGGCGATTAGCTCAGCTGGTAGAGCAGCTGACTCTTAATCAGCGGGTCACAGGTTCGATTCCTGTATCGCCCAGTAAGGTTACCCTTATTATCAACGACTATATTTGAGTTTTTACGATAAATAACTAACGCATCAACAAACACTTATAAGCAATAGATATATAACTCCTCCCGCACCTTTGCCTCCATATCTGTTTTGCTGCTGCATCGACATCAATCCCATCTAAAGTAATTTCTTAAATCTGCCGATTTTTATCGTATAGTAGCCTGGACTTTTAGGATGTAAATAATGAACAAAACCAAAGAGCGAAGAAAAGAAAAAAGATTACAATATCACCTGCCTGTCTGGTTCAGTGAAGACTCCAATAAAACTGCCATCCAGGGAATTATGATTGACATTTCCAGCAGTGCTATGGCATTTAGCTGCGATGCCGATGAAAATTGTCCACACCCTGGCCAGCGATTAACCACCCGCTTCAGTCTGCCACATACCGGTAAAAATTACTGTTCAGATATGAAAAGCTTTACCCGAACAGGACGTGTATCCCGAGTTGAGAGTACAATTGATAACCTATGTCGTGTTGCAGTTCAATTTGACGAACCACCGCCTTTTTGGGATATGCCCCCCACCGCATAATAGCTGTTTTGGTTTCATATAACAGCTTTTTATCGGATGATTCCATTAACAAAAACAAATACCTATCTCTTACTCAAATATTCTACAGTTGCTAATTGCTCTAATATATACTCCTATATACTCCACAGATACAATACCTGCGGAGTGCAAAGTTCATAGAGCTTATCCTTGTCGAATTTTAAAAAGCTTCGGCTGCCGGAGCTCAAAAAACCGGTCAAAGAAAAGGGCTCGCTATATTCCACCACCTGTGCTTTTTCAATCCCTGCCAGTAATTTTACCTGCTCTATTGCATCATCCAGATAGCCAATCTCATCTATCAGATTAACATCGCGTGCCTCTTGTGCACCATAAATACTGCCGTCAGCCAAACACCTCACATCATCCAACGACAATGCCTGCCTTCCATCAGCAACGACCTCCATAAATCTGTTATAGGCAGGGCTGATTAGCTTGTCCTGGATGTATTGTCGCTGCTCTTCTGTAATCTGCTGAAACGAGCTGGGCCAGTCTTTTTTCGGGCCGGAGGTAATTATTACCGGCTGAATACCGAGCTTTTCTTCAAGCAAGTCCTGTAAAATGAAATGCCCGAACATAACACCGATTGAGCCGGTAATCGTAGTCGGCTCAGCAACGATTCTCTCGCACGCAACCGATGTATAATAACCGCCCGAAGCAGCAACTCCCTGCATAAATGCGATAACCGGTTTACCCTCTTCCTGTCGAAACCTGCAAATTTCATTATAGATTCGGTCACTGCCGGAAATGGTTCCACCCGGTGAATTTATACGAACAATCAATCCCTTCACCTGCCTGTCATTACGGGCATAATTTAACTGCCGGTAAACATTTTCAAACTGCTCATCGTTGATGATTCCT
>Ga0315554_1001837_pt1 | contig 12451 bp, 11 predicted proteins | sample SalMarSW160370MG_FD_202114 | JGI IMG/M metagenome (GOLD analysis project Ga0315554, IMG submission 202114) | Salt marsh sediment microbial communities from the Plum Island Ecosystem LTER, Massachusetts, United States - Salt Marsh Sediment SW1603-70 ... | reverse complement strand
GATCCACAGGATGATGAGGTTGAGACGCGTGGGCCTAGCATCCGGCAAGAGCGCGGGTTTGCCCGCGGCCATGTCTCTCTCTCGGGAAAAGTATTGTCGTGACTGCTCCACGGTCATAGCATGAACTCTGCCGTGCAGGTTGTGTTCGGGATCATGCACGCTCCACCTCCTTCCGTGAAGGTAGAGGGAGTTGAGCGAGACGCGGCCGCATGAAGACCCAGAGCCGGTAGCCGAGGAGTACGGCAAGGATTGCCGCATACACGAGCGGCGGCCGTGTGTCCGCTTTCACCAGCCAGAGATAATGAATCACCCCGGCGATCGCCGTCACATAGACGAGCCGATGCAGCTGCCGCCATCTCTTCCCACCCATCCATTTCGCGATCCTGTCCATCGAAGTCGCAGCGAGGGGGATCATGAGCACGAACGCAGTGAAGCCGACCGCAATGAACGGCCGCTTGGGGATGTCATGCAGGATCGAGTCGAAGTCAAAAAACTGATCGAGATAGAGGTAGGTCATGAAATGAAGCGAAGCGTAGAAGAATGCAAACAATCCGAACATTCTGCGAAGGCGCTGGATGCCGGTCCAACCGGTCAGCCTCCGCAACGGGGTCACCGCCAGCGTAATCATCAGAAATCTCAGGGTCCACGTCCCGGTCTCGTGCGTGATATCGCTGATCGGGTTCGCGCTGAGCTCCCCGTTGAACCCGTGCCACGCAAGCAAACCGAGCGGGACCAGCGCGGCGACAAAGGCCAGAGGCTTGATCACTCGCTTCATCCATTGAGCTTGCGTCATACCATCCTGCGGTTAGAAGTGCTTCCGAAGATCCATGCCGGCGTAGAGATGAGCAACCTGATCGGCGTAGCCGTTGAACATGAGCGTCTTGCGCTTGAAGAACTCACCGATGCGGCGCTCGGTCTTCTGGCTCCATCTCGGATGGTCGACCTCCGGGTTGACGTTGGAGTAGAAGCCGTATTCATTGGGAGCGTAAATATTCCACGCCGTGGGCGGCTGCTGCTCGATGAACGAGATTCTGACGATGGACTTGATCCCCTTGAAACCGTACTTCCATGGTATCACCAGGCGGATCGGGGCACCGTTCTGGTTCAGAAGATCCTTGCCGTACAATCCGACAACGAGCAACGTCAGGGGATGCATCGCCTCGTCCAGACGCAAGCCTTCGACGTAGGGCCATTGCAGGACCGATCGCCGCTGGCCGGGCATCTCCGACGGCCTGTAGACGGTTTCGAACGCGACGAACTTCGCTTTTGAAGTCGGCTCCACCCTTTTGATCAGATCAGCCAGAGGGAAGCCGCGCCACGGGATGACCATGGACCATCCCTCGACGCATCTCATGCGATAGATCCGGTCCTCGAGCTTGTGAAGCCTCACGAGGTCTTCCAGATGATAGACGGCCGGTTTCTTCACTGCGCCCTCGATTTTCACCGTCCACGGTCTCGGCTTGAAGTCGCCCGAATACTCCGAGGGATCGCTCTTGTCCGTCCCAAACTCGTAGAAATTGTTGTACGTGGTGATCTCTTTGAAGGTGTTGACCTCTTCATCCGTATCGTACGGTCCCTTCTTCCCTTTCGGCCATCTCTCCTGACCGAAGATCCGGCCCGGAAGAAGCGTCTCCGCGGCCAGTCCTATCCCTGCAGCGGAAGCGGTCCGCATGAATTCTCGTCGACTGAAGTACAGGTCCTCCCGGGTGATCTCGGAAGATCGGATGTCGTTTTGCTTTTTGATCAGCATAGAAGAATGCCTTTCGAGAGCGTTGGTATCATTCACAACGCCCCCGGGCCGGTGTTTGTTCCACGTATTCAGGAACGTGACGGAACGGTGGGCGGGCTCCCGAACGTCCTCAAGTCCTCTCCTGCTTCCACCACCGATCGACGACTTCGGGTATATCCGTCTTGACGTCGCTCTGCTTCCATTTGTCGAAGAACTGGATGTCGGCGCTGGAGGGTTGGGGATTGGGGAAGTCGATCTGCACACGAAGCGGCATGGGGATCGCCTCGCCGACGATCAGTGCCTCGCCCTGACGGAGCGATGGAAGGGTATCGATCAGGCCGGCGAAGGTGTCGGACATCAGTTTGCGGACGTAGCCCTGGTCGACGGGGTTTGTCAAACGCAGGATCACGAAGTTGTTGCACTGTGAGAGGATCGTTTCCGATACCTCGGCGGGCCGCTGGCTGACGATCATGCAGCTCACGCCGTACTTCCTTCCCTCCTTCGCGATCCGCTCCACCGTGCGCCGGGCGGCGCCGCTGCCGGCTTCCCCGCTGGGCAGATAGTTGTGGGCTTCCTCGAAGACGAGGAGGATCGGGAAGTCGCGGCGATTCGCGTTCCAGAAATTGAAGTCGAACGCAAGCCGCGCCAGGAGCGAGACGATCGTGTTCACGATATCAAACGGAACACCGCTCAGGTCCATGATCGTTATCTGCTGGCTCTCATTCGCCCCGAACATGTTCAGCAAGAGCTCCTTGAAGGAAGACGATTGCACGTAGGACCTCGGCTTGAACATGAACGAGTAGCGGGGATCATTCAACCGGCTATCTAATCGCACGAGGAATCGTGAGAATTTTCCGTAGAACGGACCCTCCTTCGCGACGGTCCCCAACCCGGAGATCTTCTCCGTATCGAGGTACTGGATCTTCGCACGCACCTCCGAGAGGTCGAAATAGACGGGCGTGTCGACGGTGAGGACGTCGGCAAGCTGGGGGTTTTTCCCTTTCTTGGACGCGACGACCAGATCTTTCAGAACGGTCGTCTGGCTTGCTGCATTCTCATCGCGTGGATCGATAAACATCTCCTCCAGCTCCGCCAGGTTCATCAACCAGTACGGAAGCTCGAACTCGGCGATATCCAGGCGCTTGCTGCTGTCCGGGAATGCTGCGCTGTACTCATTGTGAATGTCCAGGATAATCACATTGGTGTCCGGATAGGGTGCGACTTTCTGGAGGATCGACGACACCGTGCACGATTTTCCCGAGCCGCTCGATCCCAGGATCGCCATGTGCTTTCCGAAGAAACGATTGGGGTCGAGGTACGCTCGCTCCCTCTCAAAGAGTGACAGCTGGCCGACGGAGAACCCGTATTTACGAAAAACGGAGAACACGGCCGTCAAGTCCGCATCCTCCGCAATGAAGATCGGCGAATCGACCGGAGGGATCACGGAGACGCCACGCTCGTAACGGCCCGCCTTCACCGTTCCCACAAGATTCAGATCCATCACGCACCGTTGACTGAGATTGCCATTCTCCGAGAAGTCGATTCTTTTGAACTCGGATACCATGGAAACGATGATGAGCTTTCCCACCGGGACCAACACGTACGTCCCGATCTGTCCGATATAGTACAGCCTCCCATTGATTTCACGGGTAAGGTTCTTGATCTCGGGATCAATGACGGCGGTCAGCGTCCCGCTCGTGACGCCCGTGACAACGCCGATGCGCTTCTGTTCAGTCATGCCGCACCCCTTGCATAGATATGCTGGAACGTGTCGCTTGTTTTCAATTCACTCGCTTGATAACTACGATGGTCTTGTCGTCGCTGTCTTCAGACCCTGAGGAGAACCGGAGGACGTCATCCAACAGTTGCTGGCAGACCTCTTTCGGGGTGAGGGAGGACAATTCTTGAATCTTGTCCGCAAGCCGCTTTTCGCCGTACATCTCCGCCCCGCCCCTCGCTTCCGTCACACCGTCGGTATAGAGAACAACGATGTCGCCTTTCTGAAGATGGGTGTTATCCACCCGGTATGCACCGTCGGGGAAGGGGCCCACCAGTTGACCGGTCGCTTCCAGGAGCTCGAACCGGTTCTCTCCCGTCCGGTAAAGAAGCGGGCTGTTGTGACCCGCGTTCGAGTAGAGCATCAATCCTTTCGGATCGTCCGACAACTCCGCGTAAAACATCGAAACGAACTGCTCCTCGGAAAACGACCTGTTCACCAGCTTATTGATATGGGACATCAACCAGGAGATCTTCGTGTGATACGACAATCCCATCCTCAAGGCGCCGACGACATACAGAGCCTGGGCAGCAGCCCGAAATCCTTTGCTCGCCGCGTCCCCTATCACCACGATCAGGCGGTCGCTCTCATCCTCGCTTCGAAGGTAATCAAAAAAATCTCCTCCCACAATTCGGTCAGCGAGGGAGACACCGTAGAGCTCGTAATGGTGGAATTTGAGCGCATGTTGCGGAAGAATGCTCTGCTGGATCTCCCTCGCCTTGTCGAGCTCTTTCTCAAGCAGGTCGGCCTTCCGCTCCATCCTTCTTCTGCGCAGCAGTGTCGTGGCAGCCAGACTAATGATGTTGAGATCCGGCAGAATTGTCTCGTCGAGGGTATCGGAATTGAACGCGAGAACGTATTGGAAAACTTTGCCATTCTTCGTGTCGATTTTCTCGCCCACGCCGGTCGCGGAATAGCGTATGATCCCCTTCTTGCGGAGATACCGATCCGTCTCCGTTCCAATGACGCTCCGATGCTCCGCAAGCCGATAGAAAATTTGATAATCGGAGGCCTTGATCTGGTACCCCGGCTCTAGTCGATCGATGACGCCGATCTGGTGGATGAGCAGATATGATTCGGTGGAAGGCTCATACTGCCAGATCCGGCCTCCTTTCAAATCGATTGCTTCCTCCTTCACGATTTCATTGACGACGTGCTTCAACATCTCCTTGTCCGTTCTGAAGTGTTCGGACGCAAAGCTCTCAATCGTGCGGTACAGCCTGCGTTGATTCATCATAGCGATCAAATTCCTTATCAGTCGGGGTCATTCACGATTCAGCAAGGCTCTGGGCCGATGCACAGCGGGTGCTCCGCACTGTGCCCTTCCGATCCGCCTCCCCTCCGGCGCGACCGTCGGAGAGCCGACGCTCAGCTCGTCTCGAATCGCGGCAGAGTCCGTGACGAGACCGTGAGATCTGAACCGAAGGCGGAAGAGGTCGACGAGGAGGAGGATTTCGTGTCCGGACCATGTCTGGATGGCTTGTACCAACCTGCTGGTCCCCTCCTCGCAAGCGAAAGGAGACAAAGGAAAGGCTTGCGCGTTCGTGCTGTGAATCAAGGTAGCGAAATGTCCGCAGAAAATCAAACCTGACGATCCGCGCCAGCGCACACCATCGCACGTGGGGACATGCCTGAGCGCGCTCAGTCGACCTTCTTCCTGAAGCGCAGCACGCTCGCCACCAGGATGCACACACCCATGAACAAAAGCATCACCGCTTCCAGCCAGAGCGTGCTGAGACCGACACCTTTCAAGATGATCGAGCGGATGATGACGAGGTAGTAGCGCATCGGGATGGCGAGCGAAAGATACTGCAAAAGCTTCGGCATGTTTTCGATCGGAAAGACGAAACCCGAGATGTACATCATCGGCATCATCATGAAAAAGATCGCCGTCATCATCGCCTGCTGCTGGGTACGGGAGATGGTGGAGACGAAGAGGCCGACACCGAGCGACGTGAGGAGGAAAAATCCCGAGAGCACAAAGAGAAGGAGAACGCTTCCCTTGATGGGGATATCGAAGCCAAAGACCATCACGGAGATCACGACGGCGACGTTCGTGAATCCCACAATGGTGAACGGAATGAGCTTTCCGAGGATCAGTTCGGAGGGCTTGATCGGCGTGACCATGATCTGTTCCAGCGTGCCGATCTCCTTCTCCTTCACGATCGCCATCGCCGTCAGGTTCGTCGTCGTGATCAGGAGGATCAGAACGAGGACCCCGGGGACCATGAAATTCCTGCTCTTCAGCGAAGGGTTATACCACGCGCGGGTCTCGGCATCGACCCGGCCGACCGGAAACTTTCCCCCGAGAACTTCTGTGAGAATTTGAGTTGATGATCGGACGATGATCTGGTTCACATACCCCATCGTCATAGCAGCCGTGCTGCCGTCGCTTCCGTCGAGTAGGATTTGCACGGTCGCCGGCTCTTTTCGAAGCACCTTGTCACCGAACTTCTGCGGGATGACGAGGGCCATCGAAGCCTTGTTGTCGTCGAGATACTCCTGAATCGTCCCATAGTCGTCCGTCGCGTATTCAACGGTAAAATAGCCTGAGTTCGTGAAGCTCTGGATGAAGGAGCGGCTTGTTGCTGTCTTATCGAGATCGCAAAGGACCATCGAGACATTTTTCAAATCGAGCGACGCGGCAAAGCCGAGAAGGGTCAGCTGGATCACGGGCGCCAGGAAGACGATCGGCAGCAGCTTCCGGTCCTTGACGAGCTGGCCGAATTCCTTCTTCAACAAGGCAACAATGCGCTGGATGCTCATCCTCTCACCCGATGGTCTTCCTCAGCCTCACGGTGCTGACGGCCAGCAGGACTGTGGCGAAGATGACGAGATAAACGATCTGTTCCCAGAATGCGGCGAGGCCCACCCCTTTCAGGACGATGCTTCGGAGAATGACCAGATAGAACTTCGCGGGCGAAATATTGGAAAGCGCTTGCAGCCACCACGGCATACTTCGGATTGGAAAGACGAACCCTGAAAGGATGATCGCCGGGAGCATGGAGACGATGGCGGCGATCTGAAACGCAACCTGCTGGCTATCGGAGATCGTCGACACCAGGAGGCCGATGCTCAACGCCGCGACAACAAAAAGAAGCGTCGCACCGAACAGAATCAGTAGGCTCCCTTTGATCACGACATCGAAGAGCGCGTAGGCCGACAGAAGGACGAGGGCTGCCGCGACCAACGAAATGATCGCATACGGAATCAGCTTCCCGAGAATGAACTCCAGGGAATGGACCGGGGAGACGTTGATCTGCTCAATCGTATTGCGCTCCTTCTCGCGAACGATCGAGAGCGACGTCGCGATCACGGCCGTAATGGCGAGAATGAAACCGATGAGCCCGGGCACGAGGAACTTGGCACTCTTCAACTCAGGATTGTACCAGATGCGGCCTTCATACTGAATCGGAATGTAGTTCCCCCTTCCGATGCGCGCAAGGCTCTTGAGGATGATCTTCTGCGTGTACTGCAGTGTCACCGCCTGGGCGTACGCAACGACCGTGGTCGCCCGGCTCGCATCCGTTCCGTCCACCAATATCTGGACCGAGACTTCTTCGTTGGCCAGGAGCCGCTTCGAGAAATCCGGCGGGACCACCAGCACCATCCGGACGTCACCATCGTCGATCAGGCGAGTTGCCTCAGCGGATGTCCGGAGATTGCGAACGTACTGGAAATAGCCGGAGGTGACGAAGGAATTGATGAATTCCCTCGACTCGGTGCTCTTCTCGAGGTCCACCACGGCAGTCTTGATGTTCGTGACATCGAAGTTCAGCGCGTACCCGTTCAGCAGAAGCAGGCCTGCGGGCACGAGGGTGAGTACGGCGAGCACACGTTTGTCGCGCCAAATGTGCCTGAACTCCTTTTTCACGATCGTCAATATCCGGCGTCCCATCTGAGAATCCTTCAGGCTGCTTTCTTTGCCTCTTGGTCGAGCAGATAGATGAACACATCCTCCAGCGACGGGATGATCCGATCGATCTTGCTCAGCCGCACCCCGCTCGCCTCGAGCACCACCGGGAGTTCCGCGCGCGCCAGTTTTTCGTTCCGGACACTGACGTGCAAGCGCGTCCCGAACACCGAAGTCTCGAGAGCCCAGGGTTCCCGCTCAATGACCGACATCGCCTCAATCACGCTGGAACACTGCACTTCCAGGATCGGAGTCTTGATATGCTCCTGCTTCAGCTGCTGAGGGCTCCCCCCGGCAATGATCCTTCCCGCGTTGATGAGGATGATGTCGTTACAGTATTCCGCCTCCTCAAGGTAATGTGTCGTTACCAACACGGTGATGCCCTCCGCCGACAGATCGTTGATCAATTGCCAGAATTTTCTGCGCATGAGTGGATCCACACCGCTCGTCGGTTCATCCAGGAATACGATTCTCGGCCGGTGCAGGACGGCACAGCCGAGCGCGAGCCGCTGTTTCCAGCCTCCGGACAACGTGCCCGTAATGCTTCTCTCGCGTCCCTGCAGGTTGGCGATCTCGAGAACCCACCTCTTCCGCTCAGCGATCTGGCCGTTCGTGAGCCCGTAGACCCTGCCGAAAAAGTTGATGTTCTCGTCGACGGTCAGGTCCTCGTAGAGGGAGAACTTCTGGGACATGTACCCGATGTTCTCTTTCACCTTCTCCGGCTCTTTGTTGATGTCGAATCCCCCCACCCGCCCCGTGCCTTCAGTCGATTGGAGAAGTCCGCACAACATCCTGATCGTCGTCGACTTCCCCGCACCGTTCGCCCCAAGGAAGCCGAAGATCTCCCCCTGCTTCACTTCAAAACTGATGTGATCGACGGCGCAGAACTTCCCGAAGCGCTTGGTGAGTCTGTCGACTTCAATCGCGTTGGAGGTCATCGTTTCATGAGGATCGATCGTCATTGGGATGAGCTAGTTCAGCGAGCCGATCGCCTTCTCAAGTCTTGCCTCGGCCAGCTCATACTCGACCCGCGACTGGGTGAGCTGGAGCTTTGCCTGGAGCAGCGAGACCTCGGCGTCCAGCAGCTCAGAATTCGTCGTCAGGCCGGCTTTGAATTTCTCTGCCGTTATCCGATAGTTCTCATTCGCTTGCTCGACCCCTAGCTGCGAGAGACGAATTCTCTGCTTGGCCTGGTGGAAGTTGAGCGAGCTCTGGGTCACCTCGAGCGTGATCCCATCCTTCATCGTCGCCAGTGCGTCCTTCATCTGCTCATGCTGCGCTTCGGCCGCGTTCGTCTGGTGGAGAGCGGTCAGGTTGTTCCAGAGATCGAACTGGAGCGAGAGACCGATGTCCCATGTGTCTTTGAATTCGTCCTTCGCCGGGAAAATGCGCGAATTCGGCCGGGCATAGTAGTAATCACCTGTGAGGAAGACTTGAGGCAGCCACCCCGCCCTCGCGGCGGTTATCCCCACATCTGACGCTTTCAACCGCCACTCCATCGCCTGAACGTCCGGACGCCGTGCGACCGCTGTCGCGAGCAGTTTTTGGAGCTCGGGAAAGTCTTTTTCGGTGGACGTCAGAGGCGAGGTCAGGACAACGTCGCTGTTGAGATCGGTGCCGATCGTCGAATTGAAGAAGAGGGTCGCGATCCTGACGGCATTCTCCGCATCGCTCTGCAAGATCGTCGCGTTTGAGAGCTGAACCCGGACCTTGAGAACTTCATTGTTCGTCGCGAGCCCCTGCTTGGACAGGTTGTCGATGTCCGTGAGGTGTGCCGAAATCCGGGTGACGTTCTCGTCGGCGAGTCGCTTGACTTCCATCGCCTGGAACAGGTTCCAATAGGCAGCCTTGATCCCGTAGATCAGCTCCGCTCTATCACGATCGAGATCCCTGTGTGATGCCTCGGCCTGGTACGAGGCATTGTCCGCCATCGACCGAAGCCGCCACCCGGTGAAAAGCGGCTGCTGAACCGTTGCTCGCGCGCTGTAATTGTTGAGGATGATCGGAAACTCTACAGCGTTGCCCGGAAGAATGCCCGGCGGAAGCGGAATTCTGAACTCCGGCACCGAGCTGAGCCTCAGATACGCTGCCTGCACCCGCACGGAGGGATAGAGCGACGCTGAAGCTTCGCTCGCCTTTGCATCCGCGTAGTCTGATTTCATCAGAGAAGCATGGAGGGTCTTGCTGTTCTCCAGCCCGATCTTCACGCTTTCTTCGACCGTCAGCAATCTCTTCTGTGCAACGGAGTCCGCATTCAGGACGATGACGGCGGCGACCACCCAAAGTCCGATCATTCGTTTCTTCATAGGTCCGAAGCAACCTCACTTTCTCTTGTGCTTGGCTGTTGTGACAAAAGGGAGATGAAAACGTTCTCGAGAGACGGGGGTACGGCCCTCCATTCCGTGACGCGAATCGAGTTCTTTTTCAGATACGAGGTGACCTTCCGCATGTCGGCTTCCTGCTCGCCCACCACAATGTTGAGACGGTCTCCAAATGCCTGCACCTCGCGCACGTTTGGGAAGGCCTTAAGGAGAAAGTACGCCTTCCGGATCTCCGTGCAGATAAGTTCCACAATCGTCCCGCGCATGCGGCCCTTCAGGCGGTCCGGCGTGTCAACCATCAGCAGCCTTCCTTCGTTCATCATCGCCACCCGCGTGCAGCGCTCGGCCTCATCGAGATACGGGGTTGTCATGAAGATCGTAATGCCCGTCTTCAGCAGCCCGGAGAGGATTTTCCAGAAATCCCGTCGCGACACGGGATCGACCCCGGCCGTCGGCTCATCGAGAAAGATGACGTCGGGGGTATGGATGAGGGTGCAGGCGAGCGCGAGCTTTTGTTTCATGCCGCCGGAAAGGTTTTCCGCGAAACGATCCCGGAAGGGCGTCAGCCGGGTAAATTCGAGCAATTCATTCCGGCGGGCGTCGTAGTTCCGCACGTTATGAATCTCAGCGAAGAACTCGATATTTTCATCGACCGTCAGGTCGCTGTACAGGCTGAACTTCTGTGACAGATAGCCTATCCGCTTTTTGACCTCCGGCGCTTGCTTCTGGACATCGAATCCGCAGACCGTCAGTGTGCCGGACGTCGGCGTCACGATGCCGCACAGCATCCGGATCGTCGTCGTCTTCCCGGCCCCGTCGGGCCCGACAAGCGCGAACATCTCCCCTTTCTCCACCGAAAGAGAGATCCCGTCGACGGCGACGTGTTCGCCGAAGGACTTCGACACCGACCGTAATTCAATCGCACTCATCCTGACGTCCTGCCTATTGGACATAGGCATCGGCCGGCATGCCGGACTTGAGGATGCCCTCTTTGTTGTCGACCTCGAGCTTCACCCCAAAGACGAGCTTCGTGCGGTCTTCCTTCGTCTGGACGTTCTTCGGCGTAAACTCGGCGATCGGCGAGATGAAGATGACCTTCCCGGGGAATGTGCGGTCAGGGTAGGTGTCGATCACGACATCGGCTTTCCCGCCGAGCTTCACTTTACCGAGCTCGTTCTCGTTGACATAAATCATCAGGTTCATCTGCTCCAGGCGAGCGATCGTGACCACGACGGTGCCGACGCTTATGAGCTCCCCTTCCTCGACCGGCTTCTCGGTTACCGTGCCTGAAACCGGCGCGAGGATCGTCGCGTCGGCGAGGTACTGCCGGAAGAGATCTGCCGATGCCTTCGCTTGGTCCACACGTGCCTTCGCTGCAGCCAGCTCCTGAGGGCGGGCAAATCGCTGCAGCTTCTGCAAGGCCTGCTTCGCGGACGCCAGTTGCGCCTGGGCAATCGTATGACGCGATTCCGCATCGTCGAACTGCTTCTGTGTGACCGTGTTCGTGGCCAGGAGGTCCTTCATGCGCGCGTAGTCATCGCTCGCGATCTTGAAAGCTGCTTCTGCCTGCCGAAGAGATTCCTCGCTGACGCGAACGTCCTCCGACCGCGCTCCCTCCACCAAGAGGCGGTACTGCGCATCAGCAACTTCGGCACCCGCCTGCGCTTGCCTCCACTGCAGTTGTAGAGTCTTGCGATCGAGGACAACCAACGTGTCACCCTCTTCGACCTGAGTCCCCTCCTGGACGTACAGCTTCTCGATTTGGCCGGGGACCTTTGCACCGACCTTCACCTCCGTCGCTTCGAGCGTCCCGCTCGCCTCGATGGCTCCCTTGTGATTGTTGCCGCATCCCCACAGGGTGAGGGCGGCAACCAGAATGATCATCGTTTTCTTCATGGGGTTCCCTGATCGTTGTCCAGCAGTGCAGTTGGTTGGTCCAGGAGATGAAACTCCTTTCTCGCAGAATCTGTAAGGGCGCCTTCGAAGAGTATCCTGAAGATGCTCCGCGCGGCTTCCTCGAGGGAGAACGAATGCCGCGTCAAGATCTCCGGATTGAGGACACCCTGAATGGAGCTGACAAACATCTGAAGCAGGACTTGCTCGTTCACGTCGGGGCGGAAGATGCTTTCACTCCTCGCTCGGGCAATCATCGTGATCAGCTTGCTGACGATGTGCTCCTGGCGATACCTGTCGACCTCCCGCCAGAGACTGGGAACGTTTCGTTGAAAATCGGCTATACTCTCTCTCCGAATCTTCTGGACGTACCCGCTCATGACGATCAATGCTTGAGCGACCTTCTCGACGAACGGTTTGTCGGATGCCGAGATTCGTTCCAGTTCCCCTCCGGCCGATTGTATCATCGCGTGGAGGGACGCCCGAAGGAGCTCCTCCTTGCTCGGATAAAACTTGTAAATGGTCTTCTTGCTGATCCCAAGATCCGCCGCGATCTCGTCGATGGTGACCTTGCTAAAGCCTTGCTGAAGAAACTTGTCACGGGCGTGAGCGAGAATTCGTTCCTGCGAATCAAAATCAGTGGGCATTTGTCGTCTTACCTAAGGAAACTGCTGAAGTATCTAGCGTTTCCAAGCTGTGAAGTGACTGTGCTTAGTGGTATTCAGGTGCGACACGAACTATCGTTTGGAAACTATTGGAGTATTTCTGGTTTCCAATGTAAGAGATGAGTTGCTCGAAGTCAAGCGAAATGTTGGACT
>Ga0315554_1001836_pt1 | contig 12451 bp, 11 predicted proteins | sample SalMarSW160370MG_FD_202114 | JGI IMG/M metagenome (GOLD analysis project Ga0315554, IMG submission 202114) | Salt marsh sediment microbial communities from the Plum Island Ecosystem LTER, Massachusetts, United States - Salt Marsh Sediment SW1603-70 ... | reverse complement strand
TCAGCTAAAGGCAGGCGAACGTTTGTTATGGTCAAGCTGAAAAGGGATAAGTCAAATCAGTTCGTAGCTGAGCCCGTTGAAACGGGTGCTTCGGGAGCCATAACAACGCTGGCTAAGGCTGATGGGTTTGTGGAAATTCCGGAAAATCAGCAGTTCATTGATTCAGGTGAAGAGATTACAGTAGCGCTATTAAGAAGCGCCGTGTGAATGAGGCTTATGCTTCTGGCGCTTTTCTTTTTAACATAATGTACGCTGTGAATATCCATGTTAGAACAGCATAGGCGACCATGCTTATGCCCACAAGCCAGTTACTAAATTGAACGACGTACAGAGTGTATAGGGAAATCGTGGTGGCAACGGCAAACAAGGCGCTAACTAGCCATAATGCCCAGAAGCTTTTTTTGAAAATGCCATAAGCGGTCACGAGGCTGAGTATTCCTGTCAAGCCCACGTGAGGCGGAAAATTGGCGAAGGGCAGCAATGCGAGAAATATGATTCCGACTGCGCCGTAAAAAGCAGCTGGCGCTAATGTGTGTGCATCAGCAGTTTTGAGTTTAGACCTGAATGACACTTTTAACCGCCTTTAACCTTAGCAAGTAAGGGATGAATTAATAAATCTGGCTATTTCTGTTTTGCTATAAAAAAAGAAAAAGAGGAGATTGTTTGGTTTTGTTGGTTGCTTATCGTTTTCTGAGCAGTAGGAAGAGCAGCAGCCCGACTATTACGATTGCGATGATCATGCCGATTCCGAAGCCCATTACGTACGTGTCTGTCATTGGTGCTGGCGTCGGTGTTGGTGCTGGCGTCGCTGCTGGCGCGTCTTCCACGACTATGGCGGTTTCTGCATAAGAGCCATAGTAGGACTCAGAGCCTTTGAACGTAGCAGTTATAGTGTATTTGCCAGGAACTTCTGGAGTGAAAGCGAAGCTGAACAGGCCGCTTGCGTCGCTTGTTGTTGTGCCAACTTCGTAGGTGTTGTCGTTCGGGTCAAGCACGCTTATGCTGACTTCAACGCCTGTCGCGTTTGCAGGCTTAATCTGCTGCTGGTACGCGTACTCCATCCACGCTTCCTGACTATCATCAGACATTGCTGGAAGTCCATGTGGAAAACGTGTTGTGATGACGTCCTGCTTCGTGCCGCCAGATTTGTCGATAACCGTGCCTTTGACTAGTATTTGGGTGCCTAGTGGTTGAGCGGTGTCAGGTGCCGTAACCGTGGCGGCGGATGGTCCCTTGCCGAAGCAGTATATCGTGCAGTCAAAGCTGTTGAATGAAATCAAGAAGCCGTCTGCTACAGGCTGGAGAGTTGTACAAGCGTAATCTGAAAACTTCCATACTTCAGTTCCATCAGTGCAGTTTATTACAGGCGTATAAGCTGGGTGCGCTGGCGGAGTGTACATGATGCCTTCTGTAAGGAACAGTTTTCCATCAGCAACAGTTTGCGTACCGTAGCCGAAAAGTGGGTAGCTTTCGAAGGGAGTGTCCGTTCCAGAGGCTCCGCGGAAATAGTGCCATGCGATTTCTCCTGTTTCAAGGTCGATGGCGTTCACGTGGCCGCCGAGGTCAGAGATGTAGACTTTTCCGTAAGCGATAATGCCATTGCGGTGGATTCTACTATAGCTGCCTATTTCCAGTTGAACTGGACCCCATAGCAGCTCACCGGTCTTTAGACTGTAGCCGTACGCTTCTCCCCTATCCTTGTTGTGCAGCACGTAGTAGCCTTCCCCGACAGCAACTAGAGATACGTCTTCATATTTACGATCCAGCCATGTGTGGTTAAATGGTCCCCACATTAAAGCACCTGTCTTTGCATTGAAGCCACAGTCGTATGCGTAGCCATTATTAGATCCTTGCCAACTGACTGATCCGGGCACTTGACGCAGAAGTATTACATCTTCGGTTACTCCGGCAATGCTAAGGCTGATGTTGTCACCGTTGAGTGTAGTTGGAAGTGGTACAGACCACTCTGTACCGTCATATCGTGAGCTTGAGGCGTCGCGCTCACCACTTATGCTAACTCGCCAACTGGTTCCTTGAAATAGTTTGGTATAGTTGTACTTTATTAGATTTCCACCGGAAGTGCGGTAGCTTAAAATTTCTCCCCTCAGAGCATTAGAGCCAGTATCGTAATTAAGTATCCTAGAGCCACCTGGAGCATTAGTAACGTTTGCTATCCAGCTTCCAGTCACTGGATCGTATACTCCAAACCAGTTCGCGCCGCCGCCGAAGAATCCGCCGCCTCCAGCCGCACTAAATAGAAGTGCACTTGATCCGAACTCCTGAAAGTTAACGTAGTTAAATACCGTACCCCAGTCAATTCTTTCGTTGCCTGTTTCACCCGCTGACCGCTCCCACACTATTTCTCCTGTATGAAGGTCCACGGCTCTCCAGCCAAGCAAAGTACCCTTATAGAAATACCTGTTGTAATAGAGTATTCCGTTGAGCATGCATTCTGCCGTAAAGTACTGTTCAAGCAGTGACGTCCCGCTGTAAATAGATGATTCATCGCCAGGTACTGGCATTCCTGGTTGACCTCCAGGCCTGTCGGCTTGCAGCGTCCACATAATGTGAGGCGCGTTCGGTGCGTAACCATACTTGAAGAAATTTGCTGAGCCACCACCCTGCACAACCCCACCACCTAAGTAGTTGGTTCCAAGCTCGGCCCAATTCCAGTTAGTTCCGTATATTGGGCGAACCCAGAACTCAGTTGGAAGCGGCGGAGTCTTGTATGTTGGTTCGACATATTCGTCCTGTACCACCAGCGTCAATATATTGCTATCAGAGGGCAACAGTGCGCTGCCCCGCAGATTCGACATTTGGCCTCCAGGGTTAGGTGCTTCGGGATTCCTGCCATCCATTGAAGGTTCTCCAGGGTAATGAGCTTGGATAGTGTAGTTACCGACTTTATCGGGCGTATAGTTAAACTGTATGCCTCCGGCCATGCTTGCAAGTGCAAAGAAGAAATCAGTCTTTTGTCCGTCAGGGTCTGTTATGTCGACGGTTATGTTTTCATACCTATCGCCGCTAGAACCCGCCTGTGTGGGTGGGGGTTTGCTGAACATTGCGCCAACGTAAACGAGTTGGCCTACGCCTACAGGGTTAGGTGAAGCTGTAGCAAATAAGAACGTTGGAACATCAATCGCATGCGCTTCAAATGTAGAAACTGTAATCGCAGCAGATACTGTCAACAGCAGAATCAAAGCAATCGCAATTGTTTTGTTTTTGTTCATTTTCATTCTCCTTAAATTTTTTTACCTAACATTTTGTGTCAGGCGTAATCTACTCTCTTTTTTATGTATTTAAGATTTTGGTAATTCTCAAGGTATTTTTCAAGGTTGTTGGGGCGAGGAAATTATGTTATATCTTTTTGGGGTACAAAAAAAGGTAATTATGAACGGCTTCTTAACCTGTTAAATGCTTTTAACGAAAACGCCAATATTCCGACAAGCTATATCGAGCAATTTATGCATTATAATACTAACAAGAATTAGCTTTTTGTGTTGAACCGCTGTACTCAGACAGAACTCCAGTTCTCTATTCACAGCTGGATCATTGATATTTGACAACAAAGGCTTTGAGTTTGACCTTTCTTGCTTCAAAAAGTAAAACTGCAACAGAACACACCACCAGCGGGTTCAGGCACACGCCATCATAGCTTGTTGCAGTGGCTAGCATCGGCGGGTACGAGGCTGCGGGAAACTCCACGTGCAGCAACAGCATGAGTCCTAAGACTGAAGAGTGCCAGAGTGATGGTGTATCGTTTAAGGCCGACCAGCCCCCGTCATAGTTCTGAGCTGCGATGACACGTCGCACAAATGCGTCGTCTACCCGTCTGCCTTGGCCTGCCAAGTAGAGAAACGCGGCGGCTTCAAGCGTAAGGTCGTTCACTTCTGAGCCATTACCGATTAGCCGAGCGTTGGCGTAATATAGCGACTCCGCAAAATCGTTGGATATTGGCAATTTGCAGTGGTTTTCTTGAAGCCAAATTGTTGCCAGGAGGGCGTGTGTTGCCAGGTAGCCGCCACTATTTGCTGCATGTTCGAGGTTCAACATATAATTGTCCGGTAGGTCCTTTCTGTCGGAGTAGAGGGCAGGAATGGTGATTTGGTCAACATCTTCTGTCACCTCAAAGAAAAAATCAAGCGGCACATTGTTGCTATAATCGGCCATTCGACGGAAAAGTAGTAGCACATGCGCATTCTCAGGATTGTTGGCCACTTCTTCATCAAAGCGCTGTAACGAATTGGCAAACTCGGTGATCCCGAAGCGGCGGTACATCACGTTGAGCATCAGCAGACAAAGGGGTTCAGTTGTTCGCGCCACGTAGCTGGTTGCGTTTCCAACCGCCTCCTCCAACGTGCGATTTGTTGATTGTACAACACTCGGCGGAGTTGGTTCCGGGGTAGGTTGCTGGAGACTTTGAGAGGGATTTTGAGAAGCACCCTCTGGCGGGTTTTGAGAAGGCTCTGGTTGCGTCGTTCCTTGCTTCGTCTGTGGAATTTCTTCAGGAGTGGGTTGTGAGGTTGACGGCGAGGGATTTTGCTGTGTAGATTGTAGTGTGCTTTTAGAGGTGGGAGACATGGGTTTTAGCAACGGTGGTGGCGCCAGACCGCAAAAGGCAATTACGCAGACGACCGCAAAAGCAATCGCAACTGTTTTGTTTTTGTTCATTTCCATTCTCCCTTGTTTTTTTACCTAACATTTTGTGTCAGGCGTAATCTACTATTTTTTCTATGCATTTAAGATTTGGGTGATTCTCAAGGTATTTTTCAAAGGTTGCCGGGGCGAGGAAATAATGTTAAACCTTTTCATGGTACCAAAAAAGTAATTATGAACGGCTTCTTAACCTGTTAAATGCTTTTAACGAAAACGCCAATATTCCGACAAGCTATATCGAGCAATTTATGCATTATAATACTAACAAGACCTGTTTGGTCATGAGATGACGTTGTTAACCGTTAACGGTTAATCTTTGCTCTATTTCAATGTGATTCACATTAACCATCAGGACCGCAGCTCCAAGATGTACGTAGCAAAAAAAGGGAAGGTTGCGCGGGAGACATCGCCACTTAGGTTCAAATTAATAAATTTACTGTCTCTGGGCATATTGGAAAATGGAAGCGAAGCGAAAAAGTTTAGAGCAACCCCACAATAAGCAGTTAAAAAGGGAAAGAACCTAAGATGAGCAACCGTGAACTTTTCGTTTCGCAATCAAACATTTTCAGTGGGGTACAAAAACCCTTTGAAAAGGCAAAATACGTGGTTTTCGGCGTTCCGTTCGATGCAACAAGCACCTATCGGACAGGAGCACGGTTCGGACCCAACGCTATCCGTCAAGCGTCTCAGAACATAGAAACGTACAGTTTTCGCACTGGAATAGATGTTGAAGACTTGGCGCTGCATGATTTGGGCGATTTGCACATGTCCACAAGCCCTGAGAAAACAGTTGACATGCTGAAACTGGTGGTTGAGGATGTTTTAGCAGCGGGAAAAATGTCAGTAGCGATAGGCGGAGAACACACGATAACGTTGGGTATAATGAAAGGTTTGGGCGCTAAAGCTAAGAAAACGGCTGTGGCAAGTTTCGATGCGCATCTTGATTTGCGCAAGGAGTTTCTGGGATTAACGCTTTCGCATACCACTTTTATGCGGGTAATAAATGAAGAGGTGAAGCCAGCGAAGGTAGTTGAAGTGGGCACAAGAGCCGTGTGCAAAGAAGAATTGGCTTATGCAAAAAAGGCTGGAATAAACTTTTTCACGTCGCAGTTGATAAGAAAGGAAGGCGCAGCGCAAATCACGCGAAGCCTCAAAGAAGAACTTGCTCCATACGAGAACCTTTACTTGTCAATAGACATGGATGTCCTCGATCCTGCTTTTGCGCCTGCAGTTCAAAACCCAGAGCCAGAAGGCATCGAAACGCATACGTTGCTGGATATTTTGTGCGCTTTATGCGATAAGCGCGTGGTCGGGTTTGACGTTGTGGAAATTGCGCCAAACTATGATCAGGGGATTTCGGCGGTTGTTGCGGCTAAAGTGATGTTTGAAGTGCTTTGCCAACTGGAGAAAGCGCGAAAGGGATAGCGTTCAAGCGCTGATGCGCTCGGAAAAGACTATACCCCCTTATTTAAAGGCGGAAACACAGAGTGAACTGTGATTTCAGACCAAAGTTCGAGAATGGTTAAGATTAAATTTGATGAACGAGAAAGTATAGGATGACAGAATTGGTGACTATGGCATCAAAAACGCTCAAAAGAAAGGAAGTTGAATTAGGGTTCATTCACATACCCGCCAAAAACAGAGCAGAACTCATGGGGGATACGCCAGCGCCGTTTGAGACTAGGTTGAATGATTCGCCCGCGAGAGTCGACCGGTATGGAAGACTCTGGTCCGAATATTTGAAGAATAGATATCCTGTCAACACGCAAGTAGCAATAAGTAAGAATAGTGAAGGCTTTCAGATTACTATGTTTGAGCAAAAACAAGAAAATCCCAACATAGAAACAACACAGCAACAAGAAATAATAGAGTCAAAAACCATTATGCCTGCTGTAAGCAAAATGGTCCAGACGATAGATGACAGAAAAAAGCTGAGTATACATTTCATGAAGACCTGCGACTGCAAGGCTAGTCATATTAGTTGTATTACCGCAAAACAATGGGTAAAAAGTCAGGTGGCAATTCAGGAATTTCTCATTACACAAGACGAAATCAAAGAATTCTACTATGAAGGCAGAGACATTCGAGACAAAGATGTACATCCAGCGGTGTATCCAATAGCGCTACCTGCTCATTTCATCGAAACGTTGACACATAAAGGAGAGCTAGTTCTTGACCCATTTGTGGGCATTGGTACGACGCTCATAGCAGCACGAGACTTAGGCAGAAATGCCGTGGGAGTTGACTTAAAAAAAGAATATATCGAGACCAGTAGGAAAAGGCTTGGGCAAAAAAAAATTGTAGATGATGGAACACAGCAGATTGCTATTCTTGATGACGCTCATAATATTCCTAAATACTTGGAAGAAAACACGGTTTCACTATGCATCACATCGCCTCCTTACGCAAATATGCTAGCTCATAAACGCCTAAACAAAAGCATTAGAGGAGACCTTAGGAGAAACAGGCATTATCTTAAAGTACAACAGTATTCCAATAACCCTGCTGACCTTGGCACTATGAATCATGAAAAGTACAGCAAAGCTCTTGAAGAGATTTATTCAGGAATTTTGCCTTTAATGAGAAAGAGAGCTCATTGTATCATAAATGTTAATGATGTTTGGGCGAATAACAAACGAATCCCTACACATGTGTATGTTCTTGAAGCGTTGCAAAATGCTGGTTTCGAGTTTAGAAATACTTTCATCTGGGACAAACGCAATCTCGTAAATAGAGTGGGAATATTCGGTTGGCCAAGCAACTTTATATCTCTAGGCGCAACAATGGAGTTCATATTGGATTTTTGGAAACCCTAGATTATCCTGACAATCTTCTCGAAGCATTTTGGCCTGTCTTTAGGCAATACTCGAAAACCAGTTCCATGGTCATGTGGTCTACCGTCAGAGTAGTGTCCAATTCTGAGGTCTAATTTGATAACTCCCTCTTTTACAAGCTCAGAAAACCTTTCAAAACTAAAGCCCTCAAGCAAATATGCTTCGTTAAACCAAAACCACTCCTTGCCACCCTCTTTCTTACTTGATGCCAAAACCAGAATCAACTTCTTGTATTTCTTCTCAAATGTTTCTCTCAAAGTATTTTCATCATAATAAGCAGTGACATTCTTGGCGTTGCCGATGTAAATTCTATTGTCTTTTATTTCAAGCTTAAGGCCGACGCTGTTGATAGATTTGGAATCAACTGTAACATGGAGTTCTTTTTCCCTCATGTTGCATTCTTGTTCGGGAATTTGGATGTCCATGTAGTCTGTCACATGCAACTGTTTTCGATTCTGTTTGGTTCTCTGTTTGTACCCGAATGCTTCCAAAAGATTCTTATTTGCACCCTTGGGCATAGGTGCCTTTGTGAATAACGTAAGCATAGATGAAGAGTCCTTTCGTCCTGACTTTAACTCATAAATGTCAAAATCAGGACCCGCTATATTGTTCTCTGAAATATGCAGTAGGTCTTCCAGAGTTTTTCCTATCCCAGTATCGCCGCTCCGATTCGACTTTACAAATCCCATGTCTTTGATTTGATTGATTCTTTCAACAAATTCGTTGTAGTTCATAGACAATTCAAGCTGTCAATATGCGTTGTCAATTTTTATAACATTTGCGTGTTTTAACTTCAGGTAGATAAAGAGAAGAGTCTAATAGACATGCATGAACTAAATCGCATCGGATTCAAAAAAATGTTCAATCATTGTTATTTCGAAAAGGTACCAAATCCCAGAGTACATAGGTCAAGCCATACGAGGCAAGCAAAAGAAAACTCCATTTGAGGTGGAAATATTTCATCGGAAGAGAAGCAACCTCCGACATTTCTTGTTTAGTTTCTGCGATGTGTTTATGTTTCACCCTTAAGGTTACTTTATCCCAACTAAAAGGGACTAAGAATGACTGATAAAAAAGACACAATCACAATGCTGCATGGTGCAGGCGGCACCGTCATGCACGACTTGGTTAAAAATTACGTTGTAAAGTATTTTGGAGGCGTGGGCAACGCTGAGGTTCCACTTGAAGCCATGGACGATGCAGCCGTCGTAGGCGACGTGGTTTTTAAAAGTGACTCTCACGCCGTCAAGCCCATATTCTTTCCAGGCGGCGACATCGGGCGCCTAGCCATCTCTGGAACAGTCAACGACATCGCATGTTTGGGCGCTGAACCGTACGCTTTGGCGTGCGGCTTAATTCTGGAAGAGGGGCTGGCGTTTTCCGACCTTGAGAGGATTTTGGCGAGCATGCGGCAGACTTGCGCGGAAGCGGGTGTGGGCATAGTCACGGGCGACACCAAAGTCGTTGAGAAAGGCAGCTTAGGCGGTTGCGTGATGAACGTTTCTGGGGTCGGTCGAAGAACAGTGGCGCTAGAGAATAACCTGAAGGTTGTCAAGAAATATAATAGCAGTTTCGCAGCGCGTTGGGTTCTGGACTCTAATCTGAGCGTTGGCGACAAGATAATACTGTCTGGAACCATAGGCGACCACGGCTTGGCTGTGCTATCGGCGCAACAGGGATTAACCTTCGGAAGCGAGATAAAATCAGACGTTAAACCCCTAAACCGCATGATTCAGCGCATGCTCGGCGAAGTTGGCGGAGTCGTCGCCATGAAAGACCCTACACGAGGCGGGTTGGCTGACGCCCTGAACGAGTTCAGCGAAAAATCGAAAAAGGGCATACTCATTCACGAGGATAAAGTTCCCGTAAGAAATGATGTGCGGGCTGCGTGTGAAATGTTGGGTTTGGACCCGTTTGAAGTTGGAAACGAAGGAAAAATAATAATCGGCACAGTACCCGCCAAGGCAGAACAAGTCCTGAAGTTCTTGAAAGAGACGGATGAAGGCAAAGACGCGGAGATCATCGGCGAAGTTACAAAAGAGTTCGCTGGCGTGGCTATGCAGACGACTGTGGGAGGCAAACGAATAATCGCCAGACCAGTAGGCGACCCAGTCCCAAGAATATGCTAGCAAACGCAGAAGAACATCTCTAACGGCTACACTTTCAATTGGGCAATGCCTGTTTAGAAAGAGAAAGTGACAAACATTCTCTTGCTTTTGTGCTCGCCCTTTTGGGTTTGGGATTAAAATTTTATCCAACCCAAAAAGCATTGTATTTTGGACAAAATCAAAATAACGGTACTCAAGGGAAACCAGAGCAAGAATTCAAATAGCAAGAAAATAAAAAGGTTCACCAATATGGAGAGAGGTGAAAAGATTTGTGGCATGAATATCCAATTCCAGCAGATTTCAACAAGCAAAAAGAAATCATTCGAAAACTGAGGAACTGGATACAGCAACTCGAAAATCACAATCTCATAGACGGTTTTGCTTTCAACCACTATTTTCAGGCTCCGCCGAACCCAAACGAGCCAGATGAATTAAGAGTCAGATTTCAATATCGCGACGAACAAAATCGAGATATAGTAGAATCAGAACTTGAAAACGAAGTAAAGAAGCTATTGCCGAACTACGTTAAACAGGAGAGGAATTGGGGTTCCGATACAACGGACAGACATGTGTTACAAGCATACGAATTTGGAAGCAGATGTGCCTTTCTTGCTTGGGAGCAAATCGAGAATGGGCGTTTTCCAGAAGATTACTTTTCTCAAGCTTCTATCGTACAAACCAAAGCAGGGGTTGCTGCTAAGCGGATACCAATGGAATTTCAAACCCATTTCAACCACGGAGTAATGAACTCTCTTGGTATACCCAAAAACCCTGATGAAAGAGCCATCCACATAAAAAATCTCATGGATTCCACCAATTCGAGAACAAAACAAGAATTGATAAACTGGTTGCAAACAAATGTTAAAAGTTAATTCAATCTACCATCATAAGTGAGATGATGAACCCGCTCTGAACTTGAGAAGCAACAGACTTGGATTAAAATTTTATTCACCACACAGGAATCGTAAGCTAATCAATTTCCAAAAAACCGCTAAAAATCAGCGTACAGTTTTGTAAGTAACTATCAAGTGAAGTGTATTCTCGCCGCTTTTTGCTGATATAGGTCTGTAGAGTACGAGTTAAAGTATAAAACCTACACATTTTCACAGCCAAAAGAGAAAGCAACGAACATTTCCGCTTAATGTCTTTTCTTGAAATTTTGCCAGTCTACGCTGCCGCTGAACACCTACTTCACACTAAAATTCAATCTACATTTCATGCTTTATATAAGGGGGCTATAGTCTCCGAGAGAGCAATTACAGAAACAGACTATCGCGTGGAACGAGTGGCTGTTGTAGCCCAGACTCTGCAGGTGCCTTCGCTGCTAACCATGCAAGCGCCTATGGGCTTTTCTGGAGTGCAACCCTTCATGAACATGGGACACTCGTCAGGCTTGATCTTGCCAATAATCACCAAGTGACACTCGCAGCCAAGCAGTATATCCTTTCCCTGCTCCACGTGGACGCCGAACTTGGCGTGCGCATCATACTCCACAAGCTCTTCACGCAGTTTTAAAGCTGAATCGGGCAGTCTGCCTATGCCTCGCCAGTTTCCGCCGGTAACTGCAAACGCCTTATCCATCATTTCCAGCGCTTTTGGGTTTCCTTCCCACTTCACTATGCGCATGTACTCGTTTTCCAGCCGAGCAGCGCCTTCCGCATGCTGCTTCAAAAGCATGTAGATTCCCATCAAAACATCTATGGGTTCAAAGCCAGCCACCACAGTTGGCATGCGATAAACCCGCGGAAAAAGCTCGTAAGGCTTCAAACCAATAATAACGCTCACGTGGCCAGGAGCAATAAAGCCGTCAATCTGCAGGTCGCCGACACCCAGCAAAAGCTCCATAGCAGGCGGAATCAACCTGTGCGAAACCAAGAAACTAAAGTTTTCAGGCGGCTTCCCGAGCGCTTCAACCGCTGTGGATGGCGCAGTGGTTTCAAAACCCACCGCAAAAAAGGCGAACTCCTTATCCTGTTCGCGCTTCGCCATTTCAACCGCATCAGCGACCCCGTAGACCACGCGAATATCTGCGCCTGCAGCCTTAGCGTCTAACAGCGACATTTGACTGCCTGGTACACGCAAAACATCGCCGAAGCACGTTACGACAACGCCTTTCCGAGCCAACTGCACTGCCTCGTCAATTTCGGCGGCTGGCACTATGCAGACTGGGCATCCTGGACCAGCGATGACCTCAACGTTCTTGGGCAAAAGGCTGCGTAAGCCATAATGCGTTATAGTCCACTCATGAGTGCCGCAGACATGGCAAAATTTGACAGTTTCTTGTTTCGGCGCTACTTCTCGAATTTTCTGCGCTATGCTCCTTGCGAGTTCTGGGTCCCTGAACCTGAGTTTTTCAGCCATTCCCTGTCAGCTACCTTATTCTTCTCCAGCCGCGAGAATCTCCTTCCATAAGGCTATAGTTTCAAGGGCGTCTTTTTCGTCTACGGTTTGGATGGCGTAGCCTGCGTGCACCAAAACGTAGTCGCCCACTTTGGCCTCTACAAGCGTCACGTTAACCTCTCTTAGGACGCCTTCTCCGAAGTCCACTTGGGCTTTGTTGCCGTCTAAGCGCATGACGCGCGCTGGAATCGCCAAACACATACCGTATCAACATAGACACGGGAGTAAACAGCGATAAAAAGGGTATGGTCTAAAACCTGAAAAACCCACCTACAACCGCCTGCCCAAAGGAAACCCCGCCATCACCCGCGGGAACAGCCTCGTGAACCAGAAACTTCAAGCCCGCAGTCTCCACCGTCCGCCGCATGATTCCCGCCAAGATCTGGTTGCAGGCGGCGCCACCCGAAAAACCCACAGCGTTGACGCCCTGTTCCAATGCCTTCTCTACTGCAA
>Ga0315554_1001834_pt1 | contig 12455 bp, 12 predicted proteins | sample SalMarSW160370MG_FD_202114 | JGI IMG/M metagenome (GOLD analysis project Ga0315554, IMG submission 202114) | Salt marsh sediment microbial communities from the Plum Island Ecosystem LTER, Massachusetts, United States - Salt Marsh Sediment SW1603-70 ... | reverse complement strand
CCGAGCAGCGGGGCAAGGTGGGAGGTGATGGTGCTGGGTAGCACGAAGTACCCGTCGGTGAGACCCTGCAGCAGCGAGTTGGCTCCGAGGCGGTTGGCTCCGTGATCGGAGAAGTTGGCCTCGCCGATGGCAAACAGGCCGGGCACCGTCGTCTCCAGGTTGTAGTCGACCCAGAGTCCGCCCATGGAGAAATGCGGTGCCGGGGCAATGCGCATCGGCCCCTCATAGGGGTCCTCGCCGGTGATGCGCTGGTACATCTCGAAGAGATTCCCATAGCGCTCCTTGATCGTGTCCCGGCCGACACGCTCAACGGCCTCTGCAAAATCGAGATAGACGCTGTTGGCCAGCGGACCTACCCCGTAACCCTCGTCGACCATATTCTTCGCCGCTCTGGAGGCCACGTCGCGGGGCACTAGGTTGCCGAACGCCGGATAGCGGCGCTCCAGGTAGTAGTCGCGCTCGTTCGCCGGGATCTGATCGGGCGCCCGCGTGTCTCGCTCCTGCTTCGGAACCCAAACCCGCCCATCGTTGCGCAGCGATTCCGACATGAGCGTCATCTTCGACCGGAACTCGTGATCAGCCGGGATGCTCGTCGGATGGATCTGCGTGAAGCAGGGGTTGGCCATGCGGGCACCCTTGCGGTGTGCTCGCCAGATCGCAGAGGCGTTGTTCGCCTTGGCGTTGGTGGAGAGGAAGTACACGTTGCAGTACCCACCGGTGGCCAGCACGACCGCATGAGCCGAATGGGCGGAGATCTCTCCGCTGAGCATGTCGCGCACCACAATGCCGGCCGCCCTGCCGTCAACCGTCACCAAATCGAGCATCTCGGCGCGGGTGTGCAGCTCCACAGTGCCCGCCGCAACTTGCCGGGCCAGAGCTTGAAAGGACCCGAGCAACAGCTGCTGCCCGGTGGCACCGCGAGCGTAGAAGGTACGCGACACCTGGACACCGCCGAACGAGCGAGTGGCAAGCAGCCCACCGTACTCGCGAGCGAATGGAACCCCCTGCGCCACACACTGGTCGATGATCTCAGCACTCACCTGGGCCAGCCGGTAGACGTTTGCTTCCCGAGAGCGGAAGTCGCCTCCCTTCACCGTGTCGTGGAAGAGGCGGAAGATGCTGTCCCCGTCCCCTCGGTAGTTCTTCGCCGCGTTGATCCCACCCTGGGCGGCCACACTGTGGGCCCGCCGGTAGCTGTCGTGGTAGGTGAACACCTTCACCCGGTATCCGAGTTCGCCCAGAGTGGAGGCAAGCGAGGCGCCGGCCACACCTGTTCCCACCACGATGACCTCAAAACGGCCCCGATTGACGGGGGAGATGAGCGGAAGCTCGAAGCGATGCTTCTCCCACATGTCCTCGATTGGAGCCTTGGGGATCTTGGCGTCGAGGGCGACGGTCACGGCATCACCCCACCAGTCCCGCCTGGACGGCGATGGGGAAGCTCAGATTGCCTCCAATCACCACGACCGTGAAGGCGACGGCGGCATAGCGCCGCCAGTCGTTGAAGCGGGGGTTGCTCCACCCCAAGCTCTGGAACAGGCTCCAGGCGCCGTGATAAACGTGCAGGCCCAGCAGCAGATTCGCCACCACATAGAAGATGGCCACGGGGACCCGCTGGAAGCTGGCCACCAGGTTGCCGTACACATCGCCGCGAACAAAACCACCAACCGCCGCCGGCTCGGCGCCCCAGGTGAGATCGGCGAGATGGAACGCGATGAAGAACGCCACGATCACGCCGCTCCAGCGCATGGTCCGCGACGCATAGTTGGCGACCAAGTAATCGCGGCGGGCATATCGCCCGGACCGGGCCCGCCAGTTGGTCCTGGTCAAGCCGTAGGCGGCATGTATGTGAAGGGCAAACGAGACAATGAGCACCGATCGCACCGCCCACAGAATGTGAGTGCGCGGGGCCAGGTGGCCCCCGAGATCCCGCAACGCCTCGCCGTACTCGTTGATCGCCCCGGGACCGATGTACAGCTTCAAGTTCCCGATCATGTGCACCAGCAGGAAGCCGAGAAGCACCACGCCGGTGACGGCCATGACCCACTTCTTGCCTACCGATGACCTATAGAAATCGAGCGGCCACGGGAGCCTGCGACGTCTGGCCGCCGGCTTCTCTGCGGTCGTCACCTGGCCTCCGCTGGTGCGTTCATCATCATTATGGCGAGTCGGACCACGCTCGGCCCGGAAGCGAACGGCGCGGCCGTGAGCGGCATCCCCGTTGCTAGGCTCGGCCGCGGAAGCCGAAAGGAGCCGTGTTGGCCAAGTTCCTCACCCCAGAATGGCTGGAAGCCCTCGTTGCCACCGTCAGCGCTCATGAGGGGTTCATGAGCAGCATCGGAGACATCGACCTGACCCTCCAGTTCGAGATCCCCGACGCACCCGAGGGCACGGAGCCCACGTACTACATGCAGATCGCCAACGGTCAGCTGTCGGCGGCGGCAGGGCCCGCAGAAGCGCCCGATGCCACCATCACCCACAACTACGAGACGGCCGCAGCCATCTCCAAAGGAGAACTCAACACCCAGATGGCGTTCATGACCGGCAAGCTCAAGGTGAGCGGCAACATGGCGAAGCTCATGATGAACCAGGCCATGCTCGGCGAGTACGCCAAGGCGGCCGCAGGAGTCGAGGTCGAGTACTAGGTCATCACCAGCGGCCGCCGGCGGGCCGGCGACTCAGCGATGCGCCAAAAGGCGCACTCCACGGTACGCCCTCAGCTCAGGCGATTTCGTCTTTCAGACCCTTGCCCGCCTTGAACTTGGGGGCGTAGTGGGCCGGCTTGATCGTGCTCTGGGCACGATCACGTGGATTGAAGACCTGGCGTGCCTTGACGAAACGCGCCTCGAAGCTCCCGAACCCGCTGATGGCGATCTTGTCGCGCCGCTTCAAAGCGTCGGTGATCGCTTCGAAGACGGCGTCAACGGCGACAGCGGCGTCGGTCTTCGCAGCACCGGTACGCGCCGCTACGTCGTCGACGAGATCCTTCTTGTTCATGCCTCACTCTCCTCCCGCTTCTGAGCGAATCACAATCGTGTAACTGTATCAGTGATGCGGACCGAAAAGCGGCCTTTTTCTTAGGAATCTGGTGGCCTGGAGGCCACAGAGAAAGCCGAGGAGCAACTCTGCTTCGGCCCGCGGACCGTGTCAGAGAGCCAGATCGCGCAGCTCGGCGGTCTTCCGACGCACCGCCTCCGCCGCCGCCCGAAGCGCCGCCAGCTCGTCGTCGGTCAGAGGCAGCTCCACGATCTCCCGCACGCCTCCTGCGCCCAGACGAGCGGGTACCCCAAGGTACACGTCCGAGATGCCGTACTCACCGGTGGTCCAAGCGCACACCGGCTGCAGGTCCCCCGAGTCCTCGACGATCGCCCGAACCATCTTGGCCGCCGCCGCCGAGGGCGCGTAGAAGGCGCTTCCCGTCTTCAGGAGACCGACTATCTCGGCTCCGGCTCCTCGGGTACGCTCGATGAGCTGATCAATGGTGGCCCGGTCGAGCACCTCGGTGAGCGGCCGGCCCCGCACCGTGCATTGTGACGGCACCGGCACCATGGTCACCCCGTGGCTGCCCAGCGTGAGAGCTTCGACGTCGAGGATGTCCGTGCCGACGGCCCCCGCGATGATGCAGGCGAAACGGGCGCTGTCGAGGTTGCCGGCCTGGCCCATGATCCTATCCCTGGACAGCCCGGACACCTCGGCGGCCAGAGTGGTCATATGATCGAGCGGATTGGTGACGACGATGATGACGGTCTCCGGCGAACGAGCGACTATCTCTCGCGTCGCCTGGGAGACGATGCGCGCGTTGACCTCCAGCAGGTCCATGCGGCTCATACCCGGCTTGCGGGGCACCCCGGCGGTGATCACGACGACCTCGCTGTCGGCGGTGTCGTCGTAGTCGTTGGTGCCCACGACCTTGGTGCCGAAACGCTCCAAGCACCGTGCCTGGTTCATGTCCAGGGCCAAGCCCTGAGGCCTTCCCTCAACGATATCGGTGAGCACGATCTCGTCGACGAGGCCCATCCCGGCGAGGCGCTGCGCCGTCGTCGACCCGTAGTTGCCGGCGCCCACGATCGTGATACGTCGCATCGATTCTCCGTCGAAGGAAAGCAAGGGTAGCGAGCGGACCGCGGCTAGAAACGGCCCAGGCGCTCGACGACGGCGTCGGCAAACTCCGACGTGCTCACCTCGGTCGCCCCTTCCATGAGCCGGGCGAGATCGTAGGTGACGATGCCCTCACCCACCGCCGCCTCCAGGGCCCGTTCGATGAAGTCGGCGGCCTCACCCCAGCCCAGGTAGCGAAGCAGAAAGGCCCCTGAGAGCATCAGCGAGCCCGGATTCACCTTGTCCTGTCCGGCGTACTTGGGTGCCGTACCGTGCGTGGCCTCGAAGACGGCGTGCCCCGTGTCGTAGTTGATGTTGCCGCCTGGAGCCATTCCGATGCCCCCCACCTGGGCGGCCAAAGCGTCGGAGATGTAGTCGCCGTTGAGATTCATCGTCGCCAAGACGTCGTACTCGTCGGCCCGGGTGAGGACCTGCTGCAGAAAAGCATCGGCGATGACATCCTTGATGAGCAGCCGATCGCCGGGATCGCCACCGCATGCCTCCCAGGACACGGTCCGGTCGCCGAACTCCTCGGCGGCCAGCTCGTAGCCCCAGGAGCGGAAGGCCCCCTCGGTGAACTTCATGATGTTGCCCTTGTGCACCAGGGTCACGGAGCGCCTGCCTTCGCCGAGGGCGAAGAGGATTGCCGCCCGAACCAGCCGCTTGGTGCCCGTCTCGGAGACCGGCTTGATGCCCACGCCGCTGTCGGCCCGGATCTCCCAGCCGTACTCGGTGTGAAGGAACTCGAGCAGGCGCCGCGCCTGCGGGGTGCCGGCCTCCAGCTCCTTGCCGGTATAGACATCCTCCGTGTTCTCCCGGAAGATCACCATGTCGACCTTCTCCGGATGTTTCACCGGCGAGGGCACTCCCCGGTACCAGCGCACCGGCCGGACACAGGCGTACAGGTCGAGGATCTGCCGCAGCGCCACATTGAGGCTCCGGATGCCGCCGCCCACGGGAGTCGTCAGCGGCCCCTTGATCCCGACGAGATGCGAACGGAACGCCGCCACCGTTTCCTCGGGGAGCCACTCCCCCGTCTCGTCGTAGGCCTTCTGCCCGGCCAGGACCTCAACCCAGGCGATGGAGCGCCCGCCTGCAAAGGCCTTCTCGACGGCTGCATCGAACACTCGCCGAGCCGCCGACCAGATGTCGGGACCGATGCCGTCGCCTTCGATGAAGGGCACCGTCGGCTCGTCGGGAACCTGAAGGCCGGAGGCACCCTTGGTGATGGACTCGGGCATGATGCTCCTTGCAGCTCGGACACGGATTATCGCGGCTCCCGGCGGCCTCCCGGGCCGGCGCTCGGATGCCGGGCACGGAACGTGTCACCAGGTCACCCTCGGCAGGGCCCGGCGTGCCACCAACGCCGGCCTCGAACGCCCGCGCTTCACCCTCTCCAGCCGCGATGCACTGTAGATCTCCACCACGTAGCGGGCCTCGACGGTGCCCGAGCCGGCCACATGATCGGCGAAGAGAGCCCTGTTTCGTCTGGCGACCGCCTCTCGCTCGGCCGGAGGAAGCGCGGCGATGAATCTGATCGACACGACGGCTGCAACGAGAGCAGCCTCGTCGAGGCGCCACCGATTGGCCAACTCAGCCAAGCTCAGAGGCCCAAAGCCGTCGAAGGCCTGCAGCGCGCCCTGCCAGGCCCCCGACCTGTGCGAAGGCGCGCCGCCCCGGTAGGGGTCAACCAGCGCAGTCAGAGCCTTGTGCAGCGGGTCGGTCTGGTCCCGCCGGTTCCAGATCAGCCCGAGCCTGCCACCCCGGCGAAGCACCCGACGGGCCTCAGCCAATGCCCTGGGTCCGTCGAACCAGTGGAAGGCCTGAGCCGCAATCACCGCATCAGGGACACCGGCGCTCAGCGGCAGGGCCTGGGCCGTGCCGGTGAGGACCTCGGCGCCGGGCACCCGGCGCCGCAGCACCTTTCGCATCGCCGCCACCGGCTCGACGGCGACCACCCTGCCTACCCGGCTTACGAGCTCGGCGGTGAGCCTCCCGGTGCCGGCCCCGACATCGACGACCAGCGAGTCGCTTCCGACCACCAGATCGGCGAGCAGCCAGTCGACCGCCCCCCTGGGATAGCCCGGCCGTCCGCGCTCGTACCCTTCGCTCGCCGTCTCGTAGGCCCTGGCCGCGGGGCGCAAACCTTCCCCGGTCACTCCTCTGCCCGTGCTTCGGCGGCCGCCACCGTGTTGGCCAGAAGGCTGGCGATGGTCATAGGTCCCACCCCCCCGGGAACCGGTGTGATGGCTCCGGCGACCGCCACGACGCTCTCGAAGTCAACGTCGCCAACGAGACGATCGCCGACATGGTTGGTACCGACATCGATGACCGTCGCCCCGGGCTTCACGTGCTCGGCCCCGATCAGCCCGGCGCGTCCTGCCGCCACCACCAGCAGGTCGGCTTTCCGGGCAAGCTCGGCCAGGCCTCGGGTGCGGGTGTGGGCCAGGGTCACCGTGGCGTCCCGGCCCTTCAACCCGAGCATGATGGCCAGCGGCCGGCCCACCAGGAACGATCGGCCCACCACCAAGGCGGACGCCCCCTCGGTGGGTATGCCGTAATGGTCGAGGATGCGCAGGATGCCGCTCGGCGTGGCGGGCAGCAGGCGCGGCCGCCCGAGCACGAGCTTGCCCAGGTTCACCGGGTGCAGTCCGTCGGCGTCCTTGGCCGGATCGATGGCGTCGAGCACCGGCTCGGGGTCGAGACCGGCCGGCAGCGGCAGCTGCACGATATACCCGTCCACCTCATCCGCTTCGTTGAGCTCCTCGACCTGAGCCAGGACCTCGGCCTGAGAGGCCTCGGCGGGGAGGTGGCAATCGAAGGAAATCATTCCTGCCCCCTCCGCCGCCCGGTGCTTGTTGCGCACGTAGACGTGTGAGGCGGCGTCGTCGCCAACCAGGATCGTGGCCAGGCCCACCGACTTCCCCCGGCTCCCGAGCGCGGCGACACGCGCCGCCACCTCGGACCGCAGTTCTGCCGCCACTTCCTTGCCGGAGAGAATGCGAGCGCTCAATGCCTGAAATGCCTCCTGCCGGTGAACATGAGCGTCACGCCGCGTTCGTCTGCGGCGGCCATGACCTCCCCGTCCCGTTTCGACCCGCCCGGTTCCACAACGGCGACCACTCCGGCGTCGGCCAGGGTGTCCAGACCATCACGGAAGGGGAAGAAGGCGTCGCTGGCGGCAACACCGCCCCTGGCACGCTCCCCGGCCCGAGCCACGGCCCGCTCCGCCGCTCCCACCCGGCTCTGGTCTCCGGCGCCTACGCCGACCGCGGCCCGATGCCGGGCCACCACGATGGCGTTCGACTTCGTGTGCGCCGCCACCACCCAGGCGAAACACAGATCAGCGAGCGTCTCCTCGGCGGGACGCGGCCCGGCAGCATGGGTCCAGGCTCCCACGTCGTCGTCCGGCCGGTCGCGGCCCTGCACCAACAGGCCGCCCTCCACGCGGCGCAGATCGAGATCGGCGCCTCCAGGAACCGGCGCCTCCAGGACTCTCATGGCGGGACGGGCGCTCAAAGCCTCGGCCGCTCCTTGCTCGAGGCCGGGGGCAATGACGACCTCTATAAAACGCTCGGCGATGCCCGCCGCCGTCTCGGCGTCCAACGGCGCGTTCAAAGCGACGACGCCACCGAATGCCGAAACCGAGTCACAGTCCCAGGCGGCGGTGAACGCCTCGGCCAGCGTGGCTCTCTCGGCGGCCCCGCAAGCATTGGTGTGCTTGACCACGACCGCCGCCGGGACATCCAGGTCGTTGACGAGGCGCCACGCCGCCTCGGCGTCGACGAGGTTATTGAATGACAGCGCCTTACCCTGCACGAAGCGGGCCTGGGTCCACCAGCCGGTCCCGTCGGTGTAGGCGGCCGCCTTCTGGTGGGGGTTCTCTCCGTACCGGAGAGAGCCGACCCGCTCCAGAGGAAGCACCAGGTAGCTGGGGAACCCGTCGCCGGTCAGATAGCCGAGTATGGCGGCGTCGTAGGCGGCGGTGCGGAAGAAGGCACGGCGGGCCAGTGAGACTCGAAGCTGGCCGTCGAGCCCGCCCGCTTCCACGGCTGCGGCGACATCCTCGTACTGATCGGGCGAGACGACCACGCCGACGGAGCCGAAGTTCTTCGCCGCGGCCCGGATCATGGCCGGGCCCCCGATGTCTATGTGCTCGAGAGCTTCGGCGAGCGTCGGGTCGTCAGCCACCGTCGCCTCGAACGGATACAGGTTCACCACCACGAGCTGGAAGGGTTCGATGCCGTGGATCTGGAGATCGGCGGCATGGCTCGGATTCGACACGTCGGCCAGGATGCCGCCGTGGATCTTGGGGTGCAGCGTCTTGACCCGCCCGCCCAGGATCTCCGGCGCTCCGGTCACCTCTGCAACCGACATCACCGGCAGGTGAGCCTCCCTGAGCATCAGTGCCGTGCCACCCGACGACACGATTTCGGCGCCGGCGGCGACGAGGCGGCGCACGAACGGCACGAGATCGGTCTTGTCCGAGACCGAGATCAGAGCGCGCCTTACCGGGATACGGGTCATGGTTCTCTCCATTCAACGCGACGTCCCTCGACATGCAGACGACCGTGGGCGAATGCCTTCACCACCTCGGGGAAAAGCACGTGCTCCTGTTCGTGGATGCGGGCGTGCAGATCGTCCTCGGTGTCTCCGGACAGCACGGGCACGACCCGCTGAGCAATAATCGGCCCGTGGTCGACGTGCTCATCCACGAAGTGCACGGTGACGCCGGACACCTTGACGCCGTACTCCAGCGCTTCGGCCACTCCGTGGGTTCCGGGGAACGAAGGGAGCAAAGCGGGATGGATGTTGAGTATCCGGTCGGGGAAACGGCGGATGGCCTCGGCATGCAAGACGCGCATGTAGCCGGCCAGCACCATGGCAGTGGCGCCATACTCCTGCGCGACGTCGCAGATGGCACCGGTGTGTGTGGCACGGTCGCGGTTCCAGGGCACTACAACCGCGGGGACGCCGGCGCTCTCGGCCCGCTCCAGAGCCCGCACCTCGGCACGATCAGATATCACAACGACCACCTCGGCGCCGAAGTCGGGGTCGGCGGCGGCGGCATCGAGTATCGCCTGAAGGTTGGTACCCGAGCCGGAGACCAGAACGGCCAGCTTCTCCATAGACCTCCCTCGGCCCGCAGCTTAGAAGCTGACGCCGCCGTCTCCACCCATGGCCGAGGGCATAAGAACTCAGGCCGCCCTGGGCCGGACGCCGTGCGCTAACCGACGCGCAGAGCCTCGCGAATCATCGATACCACCGTGCCCACAGCTACCGAGTTGCACACCCCGGGAATGATGACGTCGGCATAGCGCTTCGAGGGCTCCACGAACTGCGGATACATGGGCCGCACCGTGGCCAGGTACTGATCGTGCACCGCTTCGAAGGACCGTCCCCGCTCCTCGAGATCCCGCTCCAGGCGGCGAAGGACCCGCAGGTCGGCATCGGCGTCCACGTAGATCTTGAGATGAATCATCTCCCTCAGCTCCGGTTCGGCCAGGACCAGGATCCCCTCCACGATGATCACCGGCTTCGGCGCCACCAGCACCGTCTCCTCCGCCCGGTTGTGCACAGTGAAGTCGTACACGGGACGTTGCACCGAACGCCCCGCCAACAGCTCCTCGATGTGGTGGACCAAAAGATCGGTCTCGAGAGAATCGGGATGGTCGTAGTTGACCCGGGCCCGCTGCTCCAGAGGAAGATCACTGTGGCGGTAGTAGGCGTCGTGCTGTATCAGCTCCACTGATTCGGCTCCGATGGCCTCCACGATGGAGAGGGCAATGGTCGTCTTCCCCGAGCCTGAGCCCCCGCCCAGCCCGATTACGAGCGGACCGCTGGCGGGCCACTCGATGGGGCGCACGAACGTGGGGACGTCGACCATCTTCAGGGACGCTAGTCGGCGGGATGTTGCCGCACAGTCCGGCAAACCAAGGACTAGAGCCGCCCCTGAGCCGCCTGCCACAGCAGCACCGCGCCTCCCCCGATCAAGGCCGCGCCGCCGAGCACCAGGAGGCCGCGGCGCCAGGACCGGCCGAGCCGGCCGCTCCCCCGGGCGGCCAGCCAGGCCACAGCCACCTTGCTGCCGACGAGCATCGAGTAGAAGCCGGCGAGGAAGACAACACCGAACACCGGATTGCGGCGCCAGGCGGCGACCAGGAGAGGTCCCCCTGCCGCCATCCAGAAGACCCACGGGTGGGGGCTCAGCGCGTTGACCAGAGCGCCGCGCCAAACATCCTGCGCCCCTGCCGCTGAGGCGAGCGTCTCGGGGCCGGTCCGCGCCCGCCAGATCGTGTGCACCCCGAGAGCGGCCACCAGAACGCCACCGGCCATGCCCAGTCCTCTCATCACCGCATCGGGCACTGTGCCGGCCACCACGACGCCGAGGACCACTATCGGGGCATCGGTTATCAAAGGGGCGAGTGCCACTCGGACACCGGCGCCAAAACCCCGCTCGATGCTCGATGTGAAGACGAGGGTGAGCAGCGGCCCCGGCGTGAGCCCGGCCCCGAGACCGATGGAAAGCCCGGCGGCAAGCTCAGTCACTGTGGGCCCCGCGGAGCCCAGAATGCAGAATGCAGATTGCAGTCACGGAAGCTGCCGCTCACACGATTCTGAACTCTGAATTCTGAGCTTTCCATGACACCCCGCCCTGCGCCTCAGAGGACACGCGCCACCGCTTCACCTATCTCCGTCGGATAGGTGGCCACGGCGACCCCGGCGGCCTCGAGAGCTTCTCTTTTGGCCACCGCGGTGCCGCTCGAGCCGCTGACGATGGCTCCGGCGTGACCCATCTTCCTTCCGATGGGAGCGGTGAAACCTGCGATATAGGCGACAACCGGCTTGGTGACGCTCGTCTCCACATACCTTGCGGCCTCTTGTTCGGCTTCCCCACCGATCTCTCCGATGAGGACGATCGCCTCGGTCTCAGGATCGGCCTCGAAGCGCCGAAGCACATCGACGAACGTGGTCCCCGGCACCGGATCGCCGCCGATGCCGACACACGTCGACTGGCCGATCCCCAGAGATGTGAGCTCGTGGATGGCCTGGTAGGTGAGAGTGCCCGAGCGGGATACCACACCTACAGGGCCCGGAGTGGCGATCTCGTGAGGCATGATGCCGACGTTGGCCTTGCCCGGTGAGATGATGCCGGGGCAGTTGGGCCCGACGAGTACTGTCTCGCTGGTCTGGCGAAGGTAGTTGAAGACGCGAGCTTCGTCGTGGGTGGGGACACCTTCGGTGATGCAGACGATCAAATCGATGCCGTCGGCGGCTCCCGCCTCCAGCAGGGCATCGGCGGCATGTCGGGCCGGCACAAACGTCATGGCCGTGTTGGCGCCGGTCGCCTCGACCGCCTCGGACACGGTGTCGAAGACCGGCACACCCTCGACATCGCCGCCGCCCTTGCCCGGGGTCACTCCGGCCACGAGGTTGGTCCCGTAGGCCCGATTGCGCAGGGCGTGGAAGGATCCCTCACGGCCGGTGAGGCCCTGGACCAGCAACCGGGTGTGCTCGTCGACCAAAATCGCCATCAGAAGCCCCCCGCCAACTCGACGGCCCGGCGGGCCGCCTCGAGCATGGTCGGAGCCGCCTCCACCCGATCCATCGCCCCGGCGAGTATCGCCCGACCCTCGGCTGCATTGGTGCCGTCGAGCCGCACCACGACCGGCCACGGCAGTGCCTCATCCCGGAGCGCGTGCAGTATCCCCTCGGCCACCAGATCGCACCGCGTGATGCCGCCGAAGATGTTGATGAGCACCACACGAACCGTCTCGTCGTGGGCGAGAGTGTCGATGGCACCGCAGATGGTCTCCGGGCCGGCCCCACCTCCCACGTCGAGGAAGTTGGCCGGCGCACCCCCCACCAGCGACACCACGTCCAGCGTCGACATGACAAGGCCGGCTCCATTCCCGATGATGCCCACCGAACCGTCGAGCTCGACGAAACTGAAGCCCCGCTCCCGGGCCATTCTCTCGATGGGCTCCTCGGAGAACGTTTCGCGCAGCTCGGCGAATTGCGGATGGCGAAAGAAGGCGCTCTCGTCGAGGACGACCTTGGCATCGAGAGCGACGACATCGCCCTCCTTGGTGAGAGCCAACGGGTTCACTTCAACCAGATCGGCGTCGAGGCTCACATAGGCGCGGTACAGGCGAAGCAACGCGGCCGCCGCCTTCCCGGCGGTGGAACGGTCGAGGCCGGCCCGGAAGACGAGCTCGTTCGCCTGCCAGGAGGCCAGGCCCGCCACCGGGTCGATGCGCATCTTCACCACGACCTCAGGGGCCTCGGCGGCGACGGTCTCAATGTCGACGCCACCGCGCCCGCTGACCATGGCCAAGTGTTGACGCGCCGCCCGA
>Ga0315554_1001825_pt1 | contig 12505 bp, 8 predicted proteins | sample SalMarSW160370MG_FD_202114 | JGI IMG/M metagenome (GOLD analysis project Ga0315554, IMG submission 202114) | Salt marsh sediment microbial communities from the Plum Island Ecosystem LTER, Massachusetts, United States - Salt Marsh Sediment SW1603-70 ... | reverse complement strand
CAATAAAATCAGGGCAGACTTAAAGAGCGCCGAATAGCCAATTCCATTCCTCTCAATTCGGCCAGACTGCGCAATCGCCCCTGTAGTGAGTAACCGGGATAAATCCCTTCCCGATTCTGTTCAGTCTTCATTAGCAGCCCATGATCCGGGCGCATCGGCAGACGGGTATCCACACATCTCTCGTCAGTCCTTCTTTGCTGCTCAAGCAACAGGGCTTTCAAAACGCCATACAGATCAATATCACCCTCCAATGGGTGGGTTTCGGTGAAATCCCGATTGGCATTGCGGATAACATTCCGTGGATGAACAAAGTTGATCCGGGATGCAAAAGATTTGGTTATATCCACAAGATCATTTTCAATACTTGCTCCCAGCGAACCGGTACAAAGTGCCAGCCCATTTGCCGGAGTATCAATAACTCCCAGAATCTGCTTGATATCCTGTTTATTGCTGACGATTCGCGGCAGTCCCAGCAAAGACCACGGCGGATCATCCGGATGAATTGCCATGCGCACCCCAGCTTCCTGGGCGACCGGGATAATGTAATTAATAAAATCATGCAAATTTGCTCTAAGTTCGCTGTCATCAATTGCGCGATATTCATCGAGTGCCAGGCTGAATTCCGCAAGGCTATAGGCTTCCAGCGAACCCGGCAGCCCGAGGAGAATAGTTGCCGTGAGTTTATCTTTTGGGGAAGCACTCAATCCCTCAAAATAGCGCCACGCACTCTCATATTGTGCACTCGTGTAAATTTGCCGGGCACCTTTTCGTTTCAAGATAAATAAATCAAAGGCAGCAAACGCCGTGGAGCGGAATCCGGTAGTAATTGAACCGTCCTTATAGACGATTTTGAGATCAGTACGTGACCAATCCAGCACCGGCATAAAATTATAACAAATCGTATTAATTCCATTCTGCCCCAGATTCCTGATGGATTGTTGATAATTCTCGATATATCGCCGATAATTACTTTTATGCTTCTTAATATCCTCATGAACTGGCAGGCTTTCGGCAGCCGACCAATACAAACCAGCCGAATCGATCACTTGCTTTCTTTTGACAATTTCATCTACAGACCAGACATCGCCAATCGGAATATGATGCAGAGCGGTGACAATTCCTATTGCCCCGGTTTGTCTGATTTCTTGCAGGGTGATCGGATCATGTGGTCCAAACCAGCGCCAGTTTTGTTCTAATGCCATCTTGCTACCCGGGTTTATACTCCGCTGGAGATACTGAATCCACCGTCCACCGGAATGACTGCACCCGTGACAAATTTCGAGGCATCGCTGGCCAGCCAGATTACTGTTCCGACGAGATCACCCGGATTCCCGAATCTCTTGAAGGGCGTCATACTGATAATTTGCTTGCCACGCGGAGTAACCGAGCCATCCGGATTGGTTAAAAGAGTTCGGTTTTGCTCGGTGAGAATAAATCCGGGGGCAATGGCATTTACCCGGATACTCTTCCCGAATTTTTCCGCCAGCTCCACCGCCAACCAGCGGGTAAAATTATCAATTGCCGCCTTGGCTGCCGAATAGCCCACAACTCGCGAAATAGCTTTCATGGATGCCATGGAAGAGATGTTGATAATCGAGCCGCTTTTCTGATCGGCCATTATCTTCCCGAAAATCAAGGTGGGTAAAACCGTACCATTCAGGTTCAGGTCGGTTACCTTTTTAAATTGCTCGATTTTAAGATCGAAAAAATTCTGATCAACCTCCAGGGTCGCCTGGTTAAGATTGCCGCCGGCAGTGTTGATCAGGATATCAATCCGGTCGTACTTGGCTAATATCGTTTTTCTAATATCTTTAAGATCAGCTTCGTCTAATACATTTCCGACAAAACCGAATACCCTGGGGTGAGTCTCTTGCAGGTCAGCAATTCTTCGTTTGAGGTTTTCCTCATTGATATCGAGCAAGATGACTTGAGCTCCCGCTGCTAATAGACCTTTAGCCATTTCACCGGCTAAAATCCCGGCTCCACCGGTCAGCAGAGCAATCTTATCCTCAAGATTAAAAAGAGTTTTTAAATATTCCATTTACTCTCCCGTTTCTTATTGGTGCTAACTTACTTGCACAATTCCTTATTTTTAATTCAAATAGCAGTAATCCTCAGCTGTTATAAAAATTGTAAGATAGCAGATTTAGTTTATCGAAAACTTTTTAAATTGCCAATCAAAAAGAGATTAAAATTTAGCGTGTCAATTTTTACATATGATTGCCTTCAAATAAAATTAAAATATTTCGTTTTATTCTCATAAAATAGATAAATCAGTTCAAATTTTAAAAGTTATTTTTACTTGCTTTTTTTTCCCAAAATTTTTACAATTGAACCGTTTTAATGAATATTTTAAAAATAACTAGAGCAGCAATAAAAAGCTTCGTTGAAAAAGGTGAGTGGATTATATTTTAGTCTATGATTTTAGAGATTCACAGTAACAATGACAAATCCATATGGTCTTACACTTATTAACAAGTTAAAATTTTCTCAATGTCAAATATAAATAGTGCTAACCGGATTTATCACTCATCTCTAAAAGAGGTATTCGCAGGTGACTTTCTCATTGGAGCTGCCCTAAATTTAGACCAGATCACTGGCAGAGATCCAAAAGCCACCGCCATCATTGAAAAACACTTCAACAGTATCTCACCGGAAAATATTCTGAAATGGGAGGAGGTTCATCCCGAGCCGGATAGATACGATTTTACGGCTGCCGATCAATATGTGGCTTTTGGTGAAAAGCATAAAATGCAGATAATTGGTCATACGCTGGTCTGGTTTCATCAGACGCCTGATTGGGTATTTGAGGACAAATTAGGTAAACCGCTGAGCCGTGAGGCGCTGCTCGCCCGCATGAGAGATCATATTTTCACCGTGATGGGACGGTACAAAGGCCGCATTCACGGCTGGGACGTCGTCAATGAAGCCATCATGCAGGATGGCACATTTAGAAAATGCAAGTGGCTCGAAATCATCGGCGAAGATTACGTTCAGAAAGCTTTTGAGTACGCCCGCGAAGCTGATCCTGAGGCCCAACTCTATTACAACGAGTACGATACCGAGCATCAGTCCAAGCGCGATGCGGTAATTCGCCTGATCCAAAACCTGCAAGCCCATGGTGTTCGGATAGATGGCGTTGGCACTCAGGGACACTGGTTTTTAGATTATCCGACGCTGGATGAAATCGAAAAATCAATTCTGGAGCTCTCAAAATTGAACATTCCCCAAATGATTACGGAATTGGACATCGGCGTACTTCCCTTTTATCCGGTTGATTCAAAGATGGTGGATCTTGCTACTTTCGATCCCGAAACGCAGAAGAAGTACAATCCCTATCCGAATGGTCTACCGGATTCCGTCCAAAAAGAGCAGGCGAACCGCTACGGCGAATTATTTGCCCTGTTTCATAAACTCCGTGATAAGATCAGTCGCATAACCTTTTGGGCGGTTCATGATAAGCAATCATGGCGCAGTTACCTGCCGATCAGGGGCAGAGTGGACTACCCGACATTGTTTGATAGGCAATGCCGACCAAAACCGGCACTTGATGCAATCATCAAAATAGCAACCTAAACAACCAGATAACCAAACCAGAACATGAAAAAGGAACTGTAAATGAAATCCAAAAAGGATATTGAAATCGTATCGGCAGGACATACCTGCCTTGATTTAATACCTGCCTTCACAATCGAGGGAAAAGTTGATAAGATAACGGATGTTCTTGTGCCCGGTAAAATGATCAACATGGGCAAATGTGTTGTCGTCGGTGGAGGTCCGGTAACTAATGCCGGTGTTTCGATCCGCCGGTTGGGTGTCAAGACCGAATTAATCGGCAAGGTCGGTGACGACGATTTTGGCCATCAAATTCTGAATTGGTATGAAGAACATGAAGGTCACTTTAAAGGTATTCATATGGTAGAAGGTGAATCAACCTCCTACACCATTGCCATTTGTATTCCCGGCATAGATCGCTTCTATCTGCATCACTGCGGGGCAAATGATACATTCGGCTATGACGACATGGATTTCAATTTTGTGGGGCGTTCCCAACTAATGCTTTTCGGTTATCCGCCTTGGATGGCAAAGTTGTACGAAAACACCGGAGATGAATTAACTAAAATTCTGAAGAAAACCAAAGAATTAGAAACTACAACCGTTCTCGATCTCTCGCTCCCTGATGTGAACAGCCGCGCCGGCCAGGTAGGCTGGATGGCAATTTTGCAAAACTGGGTACCCCTGACCGACATCATGGTTCCCAGCGCCGAGGAGATATTCTATTTTCTTTATAAAGAAAAATTTCTCGAGAAGAAAGCTAACCTGGGACCCAAGGAAAGTGTACTTGATCACATTACGGTTAAAGAAATATCCAAAATAGGAAGCAAATTAATTTCCATGGGCACCGGAGTCGCGATGGTTAAATGCGGTCACCGCGGATTATACGTGCGCACCGCAGGTCAGGAGCGCCTAAAGCAATTTGGCGCTGCTCAGTGTGCCGATCTCGAAAACTGGGCTAACCGCGAACTCTGGTTCCCCGTTTATCAAGAAGAAAAATTTGTTGGGGCATTAGGTTCAGGCGATGCGGCAATTGCCGGATTTCTGTCAGCCTTCATTTGGGGTCACACGGTTGAATCCTGCTTAAGATACGCTAATGCGGCCGGCAGCATGAATGTCACCGTACCCGACGGACTGACCTGGAATAAAGGATTTGATGACCTTACCAGAAGGATTAAGGCCGGCTGGAGGACCAAAGAGCTGAAAATTGACGAACCAGGCTGGAAGAAAGAGCACGAATTCTGGGTTGGACCCGATAATCACGGTCAATGGGAATAACACCAAGTAGATAATTAGGAGAAAAAATGTCGAAAGAACGAGATTCATTTATTCAGAACAAAATAGCTGGCATGAGCTTAATGGAAAAGATCGGGCAACTGCTGACATTCACCCGCCGGGGTACAATATTGACTCCGAGCGGCATCGAACAGATCACCCGCCTGCATTGCGGCGGTCTTTGCCTTGAACCCTACGCACTTGAAACCTGTAAGAATCTTTATTGGGGTAATTCCCAGATTGATAGGACTTTTCAAAAACCTGAAGATTATTTTAGCATCGCCAATAATTACTTTAATGGCAAAACCTTTGGTATCAGTATCACACCGGAAGATTACACCAAAGATTTGAATCGCCTGCAGGAAATCGCTATGAACCGACCATCCGGGATTCCGCTGCATATGACCATTGATTTCGAGGGTGATTTTAAAAACGATTATATGGCTGGCGGCATCCGCCAATTCCCCGGGCCAATGGGCATGGCGGCGATTGGCGACGAAAAATTAACCTACAAAATCGGTGCAACCATTGCCAAAATGCTAACGGCGATCGGCGTAACTCAGATGTATTCACCGGTCTGCGATGTCAACACCAATCCCAAGAATCCCGAAATTGGCGTGCGCTCCTTCAGCGATGATCCTGAAGTCTGTGCCAGATACGCCGTGGCTTTGATCAGGGGATTGCAGGATAATGGTATCGCGGCAAGTGCCAAGCATTTTCCCGGAAGAGGTGATTCGGGAACCGATGCTCACGATGTACTGGAAATTCTGAATCTCGACAAGCAAAGAATGCACGCCGTCGAATTAGTGCCTTTCAAAGCGGCTATTGCGGCAGGCGTAAAGGCGATAATGACCGGCCATTCCGTCTATCCTGCCTACGATGCAATATACCCTACAACCCTGTCGTCAAAAATCCTGACCGGATTACTGAGAGAGGAATTGGGATTCGAGGGCGTTATCGTTTCAGATGCGATCGGCATGGCGGCAATCCTTAAAAAATGGCCGCTGCCGCAGGCTTGCGCCATGGCAATCAAAGCCGGTTGTGACACTATCCTCCTGAAAGCTGATGACGAGTCCCGGTCGCAGTGTTTCTTCGGAATTAAAATGGCAGTCGAAAGGGGCGAACTGAGCGAAGAAAGAATTGACCAGTCGGTTGCCCGGCTTTTGAAAATGAAATATGATCAGGAATTGTTCCAAACCGCCGGGAAAAATGATCCTGAAAAAACCCGTGCGATTACCTCCAGTAAAGCAATCAGCGACTTCTCCTGGGATGTCGCTCAAAAAGCCCTGATAATTATGCGCGATGATAAAAATATGTTACCACTAAATCCCAAGCAGAGGATGCTGGTCATTGAGCAACGCATTCCTTACGAATTTCTGGGTAAAGACCCTTATTGTCACACCCATATGTTCTGCGAGGCGATGGTGAATCACAACCAAAATCTGATTTTAGTTGACACCGCATTTTCGGCTTTTGAAGACGAGATCAAAGAGTGCCTGGAGCTGGCCAAACAGGCTGATCTGGTAGTTATGACTAATTACTATGCACGGATCGTCAAATCCGGAAACAATCAGCTGCTGGTCAAGAAACTAAAAGAAGCCGGTCACAAAGTCGTGGTCGTCACCAATAATCCTTATATCGAAGGAACTACTAAAGAAGCTGACGCCGTCGTCTGCAATTTCAGCGGTACGCCGGATTCAATTCGGATTTCAACTGACCTGCTCTTTGGGAAAATCAAGCCTTGTCCTACGACCAAACTACCGGTGAAACTCGGCACGCAGGAAGCAGTCCCGGCAAAAAACCTGAAGCCGCCGAAAAAACATCCGTTAAACCTTTCATATTGCTAATGAGGATAAGCCACTAAGACTCGAAGACTCTAATTAAAATTTATGACTCAGTATATTCCGAGTAACAAAGAGGAGTTAGTTGCAAAGAAAATTGTTGATGCAGCTTACCACGTGCACAAGGACTTGGGTTCTGGATTACTCGAAAAAATATACAATGTCCCAATAATAAAAAAGGGTATCAACAGATTCATAATATAAAATTGGAGTCTTTGAGTCTTAGCGGCAAAAATATCAACATCGGAAAATTAATAGAAGATCTGCTATGGAAAAAATAAATATTAGCGACGTCTTTACCATCTCAGGAAGACAAATATCCCGGATTTATAATGAAAATAAAATGACGGTTCACCATCAGGGAATGTCCAAAACCCTGCAATTTCCCCAAACCATTGCCCTGCAGGGTGCACCGACCTGTTCGATTGGCATTTCCCCCGATGGCTTGTATAACAGACTGAATAATGCCGGCCGATTGATCTTACTCAATCAGAACGCTATTCAATTGGGATCTGCACCATTCATTCGTATTTCTGCTGATCCGGAAAGCGAAGACGAAAGAGATCAATATGTAATGCTGACACCAAAAGATCCTCGCGTAGTTGAAGGTCCCGATGATGTGCCAGCCTTGCATAATTATTATCACCCTGCTATTGCTGAGGAGCAAGTCACAATTTCCCTGGCTACTCCACTGGCTGAAATCGGATATAATCTGGAGAAAATTCAAGTAACAAGAAGATTGATTTCACCCTTTCTGAGTGGTAATAGCCAAGCGCTAATGCCTATTGGCGTTGAGGAATTCGAAGTAACAAGCAAGGCCAATAAATCCCAGCAAGTTACACTGGTTATTCCCCGACCCTCACTAGTAAATCTTCAAGAAAAGGAATTAAAGCCAACCGATCAGGATACAGTTTATCTCTGCTTTGCTCCTGTAAAAGGTCACCAGCACGAGGCATTCGATTTCAACGGTGTCAGCGGCGTAATCATGGGAAGTAAGGCAAATCAGGATCGCATGGTCATCGCCGTTCCGCAAATGGAAGGGGTAAGGACTGACATCCAGCCTTATTTTTGTCTGAACCGGTTGAAGCAGGATTTGTTATTGAATGAAGATGGCAGTTTCTATGAAAAAAGACCGGCGATTCTGAATCAGGATTACGGCGCGGCGATTAGTCTGACCTTTACCCTCGAGCCCAAGGCTGTGATGCGAATTCCGTTTGCTATCGCTCTGGATTTTCCCCAGCAAAGATATATTGACGGAAAAGAATTCCCGCGCAAATACCTCAAGAGTTTTTCTAACGAAAATACCAGACCAAGAGAGATGGTGAAAATCGCGCTGGATAGCTATCAACGGTGGTTGGATCGGGCAATGGTGATCATTAATCGGCTCTATACTTATCTCAGAAAAAATCCCTCATACAAAGATGATGAGGAGGGCGCTTTAAGAGTTCTCCGCTTGATTCTCAATGAATTCAGTTGCCCGATCTCCAACGCCGCCGTCTGGGTAGAGAATGAAAAAGGCGAGCAAGTTGCCCGTTTTCTGGAATGTTTCGATTATGCCTACATCAATCCTTCTGATGTTGATTGGTACTCCATGGTACTTTTAATTCTTTTTCCTCACATCGAAGAGGAGCTCTGTCAGCGGTTTATTGATTCGATTCTGGATGAAAATCCGCAGCAACGATTTTATCATATTCACGCTTCTTTTACCGAAGCCAGACAGCATTTCGAGACCTATCCCGAAGAGTATGAGGGCGTCTCCCTGACTCAGATCAGAGATGCAATCAAGGTCAAGGGGAGTGTGTATCATGATCTGGGGGCCTTGCCGAAAGGTCATGCCCTGCGCAATGTGAGCGATTATGCCTGGTATAATAATAATTATTGGGTGGATCTTTTTCCCAAACTTGCCACCAGAGTTCTGCGCAACATCAAATTTACCGGTAATGTAGATTTTCTCAAAAAGAACTGGGAAACGCTTAAATTTGGTTTCGACCACTTACTGGAATTGGATATTGACGGAGATGGCATTCCTGAGGGCAATCCGGGTGAGGTTAAAAATACCTTTGACAATTTGACTCTGTTTGGCGTCGATGCCTATGATGCAACTACTTTCATGGCCGGTTGCCAGGTAATGGCTCGCATGGCGGAAATGATGGACGATGAAACTGCCAAAAAACAGTATGAAGAACATTTTAACGCGGTCGCAACAGTATTTGAGAAATTATGGCGGGAGACAACCAATAGTCGCGGTCAAAAATTGCAATATTATGTCACTTGCTATGATCCGGTATCCGGGAAAACTAACACCGATGTCTGGACCAATCAACTGGATGCTTTATGGGCGCTAATTGCCATGGGTGAAGAACCTTTTATTCCGGCTGACCGCGCCCGAAAAATACTCAAGACCATCTATGATAATAACCGAACACTAATGGGCTGGGCGATGTGTCGCACTGAAGACGGCGGACCAGTAGAATCTGAACAGGGACAGGATGTCTATACTACCTCGAATTACGTATTTGCGCAATTACTTGACTATTATGGTTTGACAGAAGAGAGTAAAGAAGTGTACGAAGCCATGGACAAAGTCATTTTCCAGCATGCAAATTCATTAATCTCTCCCGATAATCTCCGGGCTGAACTGGAACAGGAATCTGGCGAATCTGCTCCGGGACCGCATTATATCGTAGCCGCTTACCCCCGACCGGGCGCCGTGCTGACTCAAATTGTGATACAGCATATTAAAGAAATAAAAGAACAAACGGGACTCATCACGATTGATTCTGACAGACTGAAGACATTTATTGCCAACTTAATGAAGTAGGTATCAGCAAAAGAACCAGATGTGATTTCAAAATAGGTAATAATCTTAATAAAGAGGGTGTGTTATGAAAGAGGGTACGGGGATACTAAAATTAAGCGAAAAAATTGGATTCAGTCTGGGAGATGCCGCATCGAACATCTTTTTCCAGAGTTTTATTCTATTTGTCCCGATATTTTATACCGATGTATTCGGTCTTTCTCCAGCGGCAATAAGCATAATGTTTCTGGTAACTAAAATATGGGACGCGGTTAACGATCCGTTGATGGGGATAATTGCCGACCGAACAAATACCCGCTGGGGGAAATTCCGTCCGTATATCCTTTGGTTCGCAATACCATTTGGGCTGTTCGGCGTATTAACCTTTACAACTCCTAACATAAGCATTAACGGCAGACTTATCTATGCTTATGTTACCTACACCTTACTAATGATGGCCTATACGATTGTGAACGTGCCCTATTCTGCGTTGATGGGTGTTATGACTCCTAATTCGGATGAACGAACCGTTCTGTCTCAATTCCGGTTTATGGCAGCTTTTATTGCAACGACAATACTTCAATTATCGTTTGTATGGCTGGTGATTAGAATCGGTGGAAGCCGGACCAATCCCCTTGGTTGGCAAATGACTATGGGCGTTTTTTCCGGGATAGCGATTGTCCTGCTATTTATTACGTTCTTTTCAACTAAAGAACGCGTTCAACCTCCAAGGGGACAAAAAACTCCGCTGACGCAGGACCTCAAAGATTTGTTTACTAATTTACCGTGGGTGTTAATTGGAATCGCAAGTGTTTTCCAGCTTATTTACATCGTTATGCGCGGCGGCGCTATCATGTACTACTTCGACTATTTTATAGAAGTAAAAGAATGGAACCTGCCTTTGGTTGGCAAATTTCCTGTAGTCTCCATATTTATGGTATCAGGTACTATTATGACAATTGCCGGTGTCCTTTTAACAGGGGTTATTAGTAGAATATTTGGTAAAGCCGCAACATACGCGAGCTTACTAGGTTTAGCCGGTGTATCAACCGCACTTTTCTACTTCTTAACACCCACAAGTATCATTATGATGTTTATCCTTCAGGTTATTACGTCGTTCTCGGTGGGTCCTGTATCTGTGTTACAGTGGGCTATATATACGGATACAGCGGATTATTCAGAGTGGAAAAAGGGCCGTCGTGCTACCGGATTGGTAATGAGTGCAGGCCTGTTTTCACTGAAACTCGGGATAGCATTAGGTGTTTCCGCTTTGACGTGGATTTTGGGTGCCTACGGTTATATAGCCAATCAGCCACAAACAGAAAGTGGACTTATGGGGGTGCGTATGATTATGAGTATCTACCCAGCCATCTTTGCCTTGCTGGGCATGGTATTCATGTTATTCTACCCGCTTAACAAAAAAATGATGGTTAAGATGGAAGAGGATCTGACAGCCAGACGTCAGAGCAGCGAGAGCTAGCCAGTACGCTAAAAACATTTAAAATAGCAACAAGGGTAGAAAGGGGGTTGAAAGCAAAATCAAGCTTTACAATTGATTGTCTCTTTAAGGAGCAATCAAAAGAGCAAGAGACGAGTAACACATTACAATCTTTTAACAGGAGGATGAAATGAAAAGGACAACATCAACAAGCTTAATCTTCATTGTGCTGTTGCTTTTACTTTTAATCCCATCGATCCTTCCTGCCCAAGTTACTTTTGAACAACCTGATCCTGATAACAATTTAGGTATTACTGCTATAGGTGGTCTTATGGGATGTGCCTGGGGCGACTATGATAATGATGGGGATCTCGATCTTTTCGTTCCCTGCGGCACTGATCCCAGTGTCCTCTATCGAAATGATGTAAACGAGAGTAGTCAATTTACCAAAGTTTCCAAGGATGCAGAGACGGATGAGGGGATCCTTTATGATCCGGAAGGTAATACTCAGGGAATTATATGGGGGGATTTTGATAACGATGGTGATCTGGACTTATTTATGACCAACTCTGGAGTGGCACTATTCCGGAATGACGACAGTGTCTTTACCGATATTTCTGAAGCGGCTGGTTTAACTACTATTGAAGCCGAACAAGTTCTGTGGCAAGTTACTGCCGGTGATTACGATAAAGATGGTGATCTGGATATTGCTTTCGCCGGGTCTGATCAGGGTGCTGGCGGTGCTGCACTTCCGACTCACATTCTCAATAATGACAACTGCGTCTTTACTGATGTCAAAGATAACGTGATCGGATTTGATCTAAATCTTGAATCCTGGTGCCCATACTGGCTGGATGTGGATAATGACGATGACCTGGATTTATGGTTGTCCACCATCCGAACCTCAGGTGAACCTTGCGCTTTGTTATTGAACGATCAAGGAGAATTGAACTTTACCAGTTCCGATCAAACCGGTATTACTGCCAATTCAGCCATAACCTCTGGCTGGGGGGATTTTGACAACGACTGTGATTTAGATTTGATTGTTATTCCTTACTCCGGCGATACGGATGGCAACTGCAAGCTCTTCCGCAATGATGGCTCCACCTTTACGAATATTGCACCTGGTACAGTCCTGGATTTGGATTTCTCCGATGCCCGTGGAGTTTGCTGGGGTGACTATGACAATGACGGCCACCTGGATTTATGGATTGGTCGCCGAAGTGGTGGACAATCCATATTTCATAACAATGGAGATGGAACTTTTACTGACGAAGGTGCTCAAATCGGATTAGATGCGATGACTGGCCGGGATCCCCGCAGCGTTGTATTCGTCGATTATGATAATGATGGTTTCTTAGATGCTTTTGGAAAAGGACAAGGCGGTTTACCCTGGCTATTTCATAATGAGGGCAACACCAATCACTGGATTGTAATTAAACCTAAAGGTGATGGAGTTACCGATAATACGGCAGGTATCGGCGCGCGTGTCAAATTAGTGGCTGGTTCCCTCACCCAATTTCGTTATATTGAAGGCAGTGGTTCAGGTTGCGCAAGTGGCCATTTATGGGCTCATTTTGGTTTAGGTACAGCCACTAG
>Ga0315554_1001819_pt1 | contig 12527 bp, 10 predicted proteins | sample SalMarSW160370MG_FD_202114 | JGI IMG/M metagenome (GOLD analysis project Ga0315554, IMG submission 202114) | Salt marsh sediment microbial communities from the Plum Island Ecosystem LTER, Massachusetts, United States - Salt Marsh Sediment SW1603-70 ... | reverse complement strand
CTGAGCTTTGTGCGGGCGCGGTTGAGCATTCCCTTTGCTTGGTCAAGACCGACAATTTCATGGCCGTCGAGAGCTAGAGGTATAAGGATACGACCCGTTCCACAGAATGGCTCCAGAATCCGCAGGGGGCGGCGGTTACCAATCAGCTTTCGGATGAGTTCCACATCATCGGTGTAGGCATCAGTTCGGTCGTAAATCTCGGCGATGTGCGGTTCAATATCATACATATTGGTTTTGTTGTAGCTCATGAATGTGATTCCTTATTCCTGGTGAAGGGCAGCGTGCAATCAGCGTTTGGTAGCCACAATTCGCCCGTTTCCCCACCTCCCCTGGCGCATTCGTTTTATTTCGCTGGCGAACTCTTTATGCGCATAGACTACCCAGTCTTTTCCGAGGACGGTGGCAAACTCATCCTCCCTTTCCAATAGCTTGTGGTCCAGTGCCCTCCAGCCGATTTCAATATCTCTCTCGGTGATGTCCTCGGCGTGGTCTACTGCGTATCCCAGGTCCTGGAGAAGACTGACAATATCCTGCAGCCGCCACCTCGGGCTGTGCTTGTCTGGATTCTCCCGCCTGATATCAAAGGTCATGGCCAGGCGTCCGCTCTGCGCCAGCACCCGGTAGAACTCTTTGAGCCAGGTCTCATCGTGGTTCAGGGCACATTGGCTCCAGACAACGGTGAACTGGCTGTCTCCGAAAGGCAGACTGGTGGCATTCCCCATGCGGAAGTCCACACGGTCGGATAACCCGGCAAGCTCGGTTATCCGGCTGGCGGCCATAATAAACCTTTCAAACAAGTCGACGCCTGTGACACGGCATCCGAACGACTGCGCCAGTTGGATAGCCGGTCCACCCAGATAGCAGCAGACGTCAAGAACATAGTCATCGGCGGTGATAGCCGTCAGTTCCGCCAGTTCTGCCGTATCCTGCTCACCACCGAGGTGGTACTGCAGGCCGCAGACGGTAGCCGTCGGGCTGGCCAGGAATCTACCGTCCATGATGGCAGGTTGAATCATCCTTTCAATCCTGTCGAGCAGCGTTCCGCCCTCCGGTAATTGCCAGTTGTCGATGACTTCCTGCAGTTCGGGTGTGGTCACGGGTCTCTTTCTTACTCCTCAATGATGGCGACCACCCTCGCCCAGCCAGCGCTGCCGCCGGTTATTTTTATTGGGAAGCAGGCGACCTTGAAGCCGAAGGGCCTAGGCAGCTTATCCAGGTTGGCCAGCTTCTCGATGTGGCAGTACTCCTTCTCGATACCGGCGTAGTGGGCACCCCAGATAATACGGCTGTCCTTGCTCTTCTGGAATTCCTCTCGTATTGCCCAGAAGGGGCGGTCCCAGCCCCAGGCATCCGTCCCCATGACGCGGATGCCCTGCTCAATCAGCCACAGGGTGGACTCCCGGTTCATGCCACAGCCAGCATCGAAGTATTCTGGCTTACCCCACAGCCTATCCGCTCCGGTCTGGACGAGAACGATGTCCCCCGGTTTTAGTTGATAGTTAATCTTTTTCAGGGCTTCTTTGAAGTCGCTCACAGTGACACCACTGCCCCTCGGCTTGTGCCGCATATCAAGGACGACGCCGTCACCATAAAACCACTCCAGAGGCATCTCGTCAATCGTCCGTGCCTTCTTACCTTCAGATGTGGGGGCATAGTGCCACGGGGCATCGACGTGGGTGCCAGCATGAGTACCCAGGGTCAGGGTGTCCGTTGCCCAACCCAGTCCCTGCGGCAGGTCTTGGTCAGTGCAGCCGAAGGTGTTTTTCATGGCAGCACCACCCTCTTCGTGGGTGTGGTGGACGAGTTCCACTGCCTGTGCTCCGGGGATAGGCTCCATTGGTACGCTCAGGTCGATTATCCTCATGGTCATTATTTGCCTCCACATATTGTTGGGAATCAGGCCGTATTCTAACATCCCTGCTGCCTTGGTGGCAAAGCAGGAGCGGATATAGTTCATTGACAGATATCCGGCCCGCTACTATAGTTGGGTGTATCTGGATAGAGTTTAAGGAGGAGCTATGAAAGAGGCAGGCGTTGAGCGAGTGGCCGTTATTGGTGCCGGACTGATGGGCTGCGGCGTGGCCGTGGAGTTTGCCCGGTTCGGCTACGAAGTTAGTATCTACAACACCCGTGAGGAGACCAGCAGGCAGGCGATGCAGCAGGCGCGGGAGGCACTTGACCTGATGGCCGAGACAGAGCTTATTACAGGCGAGGAGGCCGATGCTGCCTACGGTCGTTTGCGACCCACTACTGATATCACTGATGCGGCTTCTGGTGCCGATTTCGTCCATGAGTCAGTGCTGGAGGTACTCGATATCAAGAAGGGTGTGTTTGCCCAGCTCGACGAGCTCTGTCCCCCGCCGGTAATCTTGGCGACCAATACCTCCGGCCTGCGGGTTACCGATATTGCCTCAGCTACCAGACACCCGGAGCGTGTCCTGGCAACGCACTACTTCCAGCCGCCGCATTTTGTCCCTCTGGTAGAGGTGGTGGGTGGTGAGAAGACCGATAAGACACTGGTGGAGAAGGCAGCCCGGATGCTGCGGGGGATGCGTAAGCGGGTGGTTGTTATCGATATTGAACTACCGGGGTTCGTGGGCAACCGTCTCCAGGGGGCTATCGCGCGGGAAATACGTTCGCTGGTGGAGCATGGGATACCCTATCCGGAGCTGATTGATGACGTGATATCCTTCGGGTTCGGTCGGCGGATGGCCTACACCGGCTACTTCAAACGCATGGATCTGATAGGTCTCGATTTTGGCTACCGGGGTGCTCGGGGTCGGGGTGTGCCTGCATGGGGTCCGGTCGCTGAGCGTGTCGAGCGAGGTGAACTGGGGATGAAAAGCGGTAAGGGCTTCTACGACTGGCCCGGTGACAGTGCCAAACAGCTACACCGCCGCCTCAACACCGAGCTTATACGCCTGATGAAGCAGGACATGGAGGCCGGGCTCATCTAGGGTGCTGCTCTTAGTATCGTGTCGCGCCAGGCTCGTTAATAGTCTCCACAAGCGTGACGTGCTATAATATTTTTATCCAATACAGAGCGGATTTGCTGTGCTTTGTTGTGTCAAAGGAGCGGAGAGACATGCCCAGTGATATTGTCAGGCAGCTAGACCCTATTTTCAAAGCGAAGTCGATGGCCGTTATCGGGGCTTCACGGGCACCATTCAAGTGGGGAGGTCGCACTCTCCTGACCGCCATGATGAGCGGCTACCGCGGGGCGATATACCCGGTTAACCCGGGGGAGAAGGAAATCGCCGGGCTTACCTGCTATCCTAGTGTCCGTGATATCCCGTACGATGTCGATATGGCAGTTATCGTTGTCCCGGCGGCGGTAGCACCCCAGGCAATGGCCGATTGTGTTGCTAAGGGAGTAGGGGGCGTGGTCATGATAACCGCCGGCTTTGCCGAAGCCAGTGAGGAAGGCAGGGTCTTACAGGATGAGTTGGTGCGGATTGCCCGCGAGGGTGGTATCAGGTTTGTCGGGCCTAACGGCATGGGGATATATAGCTCTGCGGTCAATCTGAACCTGTGTCTGCACGATGACATCCGGCCGGGGAAGATTGCTTTCGTGTCTCAGAGTGGCACCTTCGGCGGGCTGCTTGCCGAGTTCGCCGAGCGGAAGGGCTACGGACTGAGCAAGTTTATCAGCATCGGTAATCAGGCCGACCTCAATGCTGCCGACTACGTGGAGTACCTGGGGGAGGACGACGAAACCGGAGCGATTGTCCTTTACATGGAAGGTTTCAAGGACGGCGGTAGGTTTTTTAAGATTGCCCGTGACGTTATTAAGAAAAAGCCGATACTGATGTATAAGGCCGGTCGTACTGAGGCAGCCGCCAGAGCGACCATGTCCCATACCAGTTCCCTGGCTGGTTCGGACGAGATAGTCGATGCCATGTGTCGGCAGGTGGGCATCATCCGGACTTCGGAGGTAACGCACCCGTTTGACATGGCCGAGGCACTAATCGGCCTGCCCCTCCCCCGGAGTAACCGCGTCGCCATTATCGGTAGCGGCGGGCAGGGAGTGGTTACCTCCGATACCTGCGAGTCGCTCGGCTTGCGGGTCCCTGCCCTGGACCATGAGACAAGTATGAAGATCAAGGAAGCATTGCCTCCCCATGCCCCGGTCCCATCGAACCCGGTGGACTTTGCCGGGGGAATGCGCGGACCGCTCGATGAGGTGCAGGTGGCCGATGCGCTTGCCCGAATTGACTATATCGACGGCATCATCTGCAATACTCCCCATTTCCACGGGGATGATAGAGACGACTTGAAAACGGCTGTCCAGGGGGCGGAAATATTAGCCGCCGTCCCGAAGAAGTACGGTAAACCGGTGGTCACGCTATCGTGGCACAGTCACGGTGGCGGTGGCGCTATCGGGGACATTATGAAAGCGGCCGGCATACCCTCCTACGAGACGCCGGAGCAGTGTGCCAGAGCGATGATGGCCCTGGCACAGTATGCCGAGGTCCGCCGGAGACTGAATGCAGAATAGTTAGTTTGCTATAAGAAGCTCATGCCTGTCTGAGTCTATCCAGACTGTCAGGACTGGGGCTTGAAGAAGTCCATTAGGGGGGAGTTGAAGAGGGGCCACACCCCTCTTTTTTGTGTCTTCCACTTACCCTTGGAAAGGGGGATTAGGGGGATGGGGCTGCCACTATGGGAAAGGGGGCAGAACTATTATAGATTCTTAATTCCGGCACTCTCTATAAATAGAGGAAAACCAAGGGGGACACCCCCTTGGCATCCCCCGTCCAGAGGGGTTACACCCCTCTGACTCCCCAAAACGGTGAGAGGGCAGTTTCCTGGCAGGGGTCATTCGCACCTTATGGGCGTGCCTTACTATCATGTGGGGTATTCTTTACTCTGGCTGCAGAATAATAAGGGGAGTTTAAGAGGGCGCAGCCCTCTTATATTAATTTTCCCCTTCCCCATTGGGGAAGGGGATACAGGGGATGGGGCCGCCGCCAACAAATAGGAATGCTAGATAAAAAAGAGGATGTCAAAGTGCTACCAATCTCTGAGCAAGTGTATATCCTTGTTAAATCAAGGCCTCATATTTTATAATATCCCCCAGTTGGTCAGCTTCAGTCCCGTCAGGGACGTCAGGGGGTAGGGCGATGCCTGTAGACTATTTGGTGGCACAGGACCTTCATAAGAGCTTCAACGAGCACAAGGCGGTCAACGGTGTCTCTTTCACAATCTATAAGCGTGAGATTTTCGGACTGCTGGGGCCGAACGGGGCCGGTAAGACGACGACGATACGGATGCTGTCTACTGTCCTGGAGCCGGACCAGGGTGATGTCACCATCGGCGGTCATTCGATAAAGCATGAAGCTGAGGCGGTACGGGGCCTGATTGGCGTCTGCCCTCAGGAGCTGGCCCTTTACGTTGAGCTTGGTGCCCTTGACAACCTTATCTTCTTCGGACGGATGGCGGGGATGAGCAGCCAGGAGGCCCGGGAGCAGGCCATGTCTAACCTGAAGCTGGTAGGCTTGCAGGAGAGGGCCAGGGGCAGGATAGACAAGTTCTCCGGTGGCATGAAGCGGCGCGTTAATCTGGCGGTGTCGCTGATGGGGCACCCCGAGCTCCTCTTCCTCGACGAACCAACGGTCGGCATTGACCCGCAGTCACGGAATAACATCTACGAGACAATCGAAGGACTGCGTGATAAGGGAATGACGATTCTTTACACGACCCACTACATGGAGGAGGCCGACCGTCTCTGTGACCGGGTGGCTATCATGGATGGCGGGCAGATAATTGCTCTGGACACCCCGCATGAACTCAAGGCACAGATTGGCCCGCCGGAGCAGGTGACTCTGGAGGATGTCTTCCTGAAACTGACCGGCCGGAGCCTCAGAGACTGAGCAAGATACGATATGACTAGAGCGCTACAGATTGCACTGCTGCAGGTCCGCATATACCTTCAGGACAAGAGTGACCTTGCCTTCAGCCTGCTCCTGCCGGTGGTGACCTTCGCTCTGATGTACTTTGTCTTCGGCGGGCAGACGCATTTCCACGCTACCGTCCACATCGTTGACGAAGACCCGGGGGGTATCTACTCGAATGCCCTCATCGAACGGCTGGACGCTCTTGATGAGCTCAATGTTGAGCTGCTCTCCCTTGACAAGGCTGATAGAAAGCTGGAACGGTCCGACCTGCTGATGTTTATCATAATACCAGAGGGGTTTTCGGATAGGCTGGCCTCGGGAGAGCCGGTACAGCTCCTATTCAAGCAGCGGGGGAACGGCGGACAGGAAGGACAGATAGTGGCTGCCCTGGTGCGGAGTGTTGCCGATGACATCTCACTGGGTCTCCAGGTGAGGGGGCAGGTCACCGCGGCACTGGTTGGCATTGATGTCCCGGTTAACCAGATTGAGACCACCGTGGAGCGGTTACTCACCGAAGAGCGAGAAAGTCCTACCGTGGCTGTTACCGAGGATACCATCGGCAGCAGCCCGGACCCGGTCAAACAGTTCTTGCCCGGCATCATCACCATGTACGTCCTCTTTGCCATAATCCTGAGTGCCCGTACGCTGGTGGAGGAGCGCCAGCTGGGGACGCTGGAGCGCCTGCTGACTACCCGGCTAAGTATCGGCCAGCTCTTCGCGGGCAAGTTCATCGCCGGTATCAGTCGCGGCTTTATCCAGACTTTGATACTGATGGCGCTGTCTTACGCCGTCTTCCAGATTTTCACTCCCCTTTCATTTGCTAGCTCGCTGCTGGTTGCCCTTATTTTTACCTGTGCTGCCAGCGCATTGGGTCTTATTATCGCTTCGGCGGCACGCACCCCGGACCAGGCCACCTGGATGGGTGTCTTTTTCACGATGGCGATGGTTATGATAAGCGGCACCTTCTTCCCCATCGAGGAAGGTTCGGTAATGGAGACAGTCAGTCGGTTTTCCGTCAATACCTATGCCAACGATGCCCTGACGACACTGATTTCTGAGGGTGGTTCGCTGGCCGACGTCGGTTTCGAGATGGGCATACTGGCGGGGGTGATTGTCGTTGGCCTGCTGCTCAGTCGGTACCTATTTAAAGTCATGCCGGGAGGGAGATAGGGAAGTGGTACAGCCAAGGCTGGTCTGGCTTATTGCTCTCAAAGACCTGAAGCTATTTAGCCGGGACCGCATGGCCCTGTTCTTCTTTATTTTGTTCCCCTTTATGTTTGTCATCATGTTCAACTTTATCCTGGCCGGTATTGGTGGTGAGGACGACCGTCTCGTGTTCCGTCTCGTCTCCTTGGAGGAGGAGACAGAGACAGCACTGAGCTATCAGATAATCGCCGCCATGGTGACACCGGATGAGTCCAGTCTCCAGCCGGGCGAGCCTCTGATTATCCGGGAAGATGACTATGATGAGTTGCGCCGGCAGGTTGAGGAGAAGGAAATAGGCGGATTTCTTGTTTTTCCGGCAGATTTCACCGAGGGTATTTACTCGGGTAGGGGGGCTGTGATTGAGGTGGTGGCTGACCCCGAAGCGGTCAACTACCGGGCGGCACTGCACGGCCTGGCTGAGGAGATTAGCTCCTGGATTGGTGCCGAGTACGTCGTCAGGAGCGCCATTATTGAGCTGGCCGGGGAGCAGGCCCCGGCTATCCTGGAATCGTTAGACAGTCAGGTCGTCACTGGCGAGTCACTTATAGCGTATACCAGCGAGAAAGTGGGGGAGGTCGAGGCAGAGCAGCCATCTAACTATGTTATCCCCGGCTACCTGGTGATGTTCGTCTTCTTTGCGGCTGCCCTGTCCGCGGAGGCGATTGTCCGCGAGCGCCAGAACCATACCCTGGAGCGGCTGCTGGCCAGTTCGGTGCGGCGGTCTACGCTTATCGGTGGTATTTTCACGGGCACGGCGGCCAAGGGACTGGTCCAGATAATCATCTTCTGGACGGTGGGAATTCTGGTTTTCAACATCGACCTGGGGGTGGCCCCGGCGGCCGTTATTATCCTCTCTTTCCTGATGGTAATCGTGTCAGCTGCCTTCGGCGTGATGCTGGCCACCCTGGTAAAGACCGACCGGGGTGCCGGCTCGCTGGCGACCCTGTCTGCCCTGATAATGGCGCCGCTCGGCGGCTGCTGGTGGCCGCTCTTCATCGCGCCCCAGTGGATGCAGCTCCTGGCTAAGGCCACGCCTCACGGCTGGGCAAATGAAGGCTTCAACAAGCTGATGCTCTTCGGGGCTGATTTTGCCGACGTTGCCCCCGAGATGCTCGCCCTGGTTATTTTCACAATAGTCTTCGGCGGTATCGCCGTCTGGCGCTTCCGCACCGCGGCTGCCTGAGCTCGGAGAGCAAAAACGGTTCTAGCCGGCGCTTCCCTTCCAACTTTCCGCCCTCTCCATCAGTTCGCGGGCATTCTTCAGAGAGGTCTCCGTAATCTGTGACCCGGCGAGCATGGCTGCCATTTCCTCGGTGCGGGCATTGCCCTCCAGCACCTCGAGCCGGCTGACGGCACGGCCTCCGGAGACCTCCTTCTGTACCCGGTAGTGGGCATCGGCGAAGGCGGTAATCTGGGGGAGGTGGGTAACGCATATCGTCTGGTGGTGGCGGGCCAGCGTCCAGAGCTTTTTCCCGATTACCTCGGCGCTCCGCCCGCCCACCCCGATGTCAATCTCGTCAAAGACCAGCACGGGGATGTTGTCCGCCTCGGAGAGGACGCCTTTCAGGGCCAGCATGAAGCGCGACGTCTCGCCGGTGGAGGCTATCCTGGCCAGGGGCTTAAGGGGCTCCCCGGGATTTGTCGATGCGAGGAACTCGACGGTATCGGCACCATCACTGTTGAAAGCATAGGTCTGGCCGTCAGGGTAGGGGATGCCATCGGAGTCGGGGGTTTGTGTTATCGATACCTCGAACTCCACCTGGGGCATGTTCAGGTCCTTAAGCTCCTGTTCTACTCCCTTTTTCAGTTGAGTAGTTGCGCTGGTACGCGCCTTGGAAAGCTGAGAGGAAAGCTGTCCCATCTCCTGCTTGAGGTGGGCACGTGTTTCTTCCAGCTCCAGTCGCCGCTCTGATGAATGGGAGATGCCTTCCAGCTCGGCGGCAGCTTCTTTCTCGTAGTTCAGGATTTCGGCGATGCTCTGCCCGTATTTCCGCTTAAGGTCTCTGATAAGCTCCAGCCTCGACGTCACCTCTTCCAGCCGTGCCGGGTCGTGCTCGAGGCGGTCGCTGTAGCCACGGATGTCCTTGGTCGTCTCCTCGAGGCTGTAGAGGTTCTCCTCGAGGGAATCGAGCTGTGGCTTCAGTTCGGGGTCAAGCTCCGCCAGCCTCTTCATCATCGCCACCGCCTCGTGCAGCCGGTCCAGCGCCGAAGCCGGGTTGCCGGAGCTATCGTCGCCGTAGAGTTGCCGGTAGACCTCGTAGGAGGATGTCTTGAGTTGCTCTGCGGAGGCAAGCACTTTCTGCTCCCTTTCTAGCTCCTCGTCCTCACCTTCGTGCAGTTCCGCCCGGCCAATCTCATCGACCTGATAGTGCAGGTATTCCTCGCGGCGGGCCAGTTCCTGTTCATCTTTAGCGAGCGACCTCAGTTCCTGTTCCGCCTGGTTGAGTTCTGCTGCCATTGATGCAAAAGTCTGCCTCATTTCCAGGGTGTGGGCATAGGCATCGAGGAAGTCGAGGTGATTTTTCCGGTCGAGCAGGGAGAGGTGCTGGCTTTGGCCGTGGACATCAATCAGCAGGCGCCCGATTTGCTGGAGCAGCCCCCGTGGTACCGCCTGACCGTTGAGCCGGATGGTGCTGCGCCCCTGTCTTTTCATCTCGCAGTGGACCACCAGGGTATCTTCATCGGCGGCGAGTCCCTTTTCCACCAGTATTTCTCGTAGTGCGGCAAGTTTATCATTGTGGGATATGGTAAAGACGCCCTCAATACGGGCCTCGTCGGCACCGTGCCGTATCATCTCTTCGTCTGGCTTGCTCCCCAGCAGGGACTCAACGGCATCAATCACCAGGGACTTCCCCGCCCCGGTCTCACCGGTAATAACGTTGAGCCCCGGGCCCAGGCTCCAGTTTATATCCTCGATGATGCCGATGTCTCTGACCCTTAGCTCGAGTAGCAAGGCAATCCCTCCGGTCGCTCTACCCTTTGTCCGCTCAAATTGCCTCTATTTTACCATGTTCCGTTAAAATCGGTTGCATGCTGTCCGGGTATAAATTTATGGGCTAGTCCAGATAGGTTGGTGAAGCCAATTTTGGTACCTTTGCTTTTATCTGCGAATGAGGAAAACCAAGGGGGACACCCACATTTCATCTCCCTTTGTTAAAGGGAGACCGAGAGGGATTTCTCTTGGACACCCCAAAACGGTGAGAAGGCCAGTTCTTATGCAAGCACCTTTGCACCTTATGAGCGTACCTTGTTATCATGTGGGGTATTCTTTACTCTGGCCGCAGGCTAATAATTGGAGTTCAAGAGGAGCGAAACCTCTGGAGTAAATAGGCATGCCAAACACCATCTACAGGGGAACTAAAGAGGGGCACAGCCCCTCTTTCCTTTTCTCCCCCTTCTTTTACTAAAGGAAGGGGGTCAGGGGGATGGATTTCTCAGGGCGCTTAAGGAGATGGGGCCAGCACTACCAAACAGTGCGGGTGAAGAAAGGTAAGAGAATACCAGAGTGTCAATAATCACACGAACGAGCATAAATACTTGTCCTGACATCTATAAATAGCTAGAATAGTGTTGAAGAGACCTGACGAGGTGGGCATTGGGCATAGTCTTCTGTAGCGAGCCGGAACTACATCAACCGGCCATGATTGTCGGCTGGCCCGGTATCGGTAATATCGGCGTACTCACCGTCGACAATCTCAGGCAGCAGGTTGAGGCCGAAGAGCTCGGGGAGATTGAGCCCTGGGACTATTTCTATCCCAATAAGGTCATTATCAGGGATGGCGTCCTGCATGACCTTGAGTTCCCCACCAGCAAGTTTTACTACAAGAAGCTTGCCGATAGAGACCTGCTGCTTTTCATCGGGGAAGAGCAGCCTTCCGGTCGAGGCAGGATGTACGCTGAGGGTGGCAAAGCCTATGAAATGGCCAACCAGGTTCTGGATGTGGCGGAGAAGTTCGGCTGCCGTCGAATCTATACCTCGGGGGCCGCTGTTGCCCTCACCCATCACAGCTTGAGGTCGCGGGTGTGGTCGGTAGCTACCGAGCGCAGGTTGCTCTCTGAGATGAAGAGCTACACCAATGCATTCCTCATGAGCGAAGTTGAGGGCCGACAAAATATCGGCAACATCACCGGCCTAAACGGCCTGCTGATTGGCGTCGCCAAGAAACGTGGCTTCGAGGGTGTCTGCCTGATGGGTGAGATACCAGACTATCTCTCACGGGTTCCTTTCCCTTATCCAAAGGCTTCACAGTCCGTTCTTGAGGTACTTGCTGCCATACTGGGCATCAGTGTTGATATGACAGCCTTCGATGACATGATAGACCAGATGGAGGACTTAATCGCCAACGTCTTGCGGCAGTTCCCTCGGGAGATTAGGGAGAGAGTTGAGCAGCGGAAACAAGAGGCACAGCCTGAGGTGATTACTGAAGAAGACGAGGAGTGGATAAAAGAACACATCGATGATTTCTTCCAGGGGGGAGGGGGAGACAAGGCATAATGGATGAGAAGATCCACTTCTCGGCACGACCGGAGTTGCGCAACCCGACTATGATTGTTGGCTGGTCGATGGATGCCGGTAGACTGGGGTGGAGGGTGACCGATTATCTGGTCAGGAAGCTCGGCGGGCAGGCCTTCTGTGAGATTGAGCCGGCTGACTTCTTTCCCCTGAATGGAGTCACCATCATAAATGACATTGTCTTCTTCCCGGAGAGCAGGTTCTATGCCTGCCCTGAGAAGGACCTGGTGGTCTTTCGTAGTACGCCACCCAGCTATGAATGGTACCAGTTCCTCAGCCTGATACTGGATGTTGCCCAAGACTACTGCCATGTCAGGGAGATTTATACTGTTGGCAGCATGATTGCTATGGGAGCTCACACGGCTCCCCGTCAGTTTTTCGGCACGATGGGTTCCCCGGAGTTGAAGATGGAGTTGAGCGGATATAACCTGACCAGGGAGATGGACTTCGAGACACCTCCCGGCGGAAGGCCTACTCTAAACTCTTTCTTCCTGTGGGCTGCCAAGAGAAGGGGTATTCCTTCCGCTAATCTCTGGATACCAATCCCTTTCTACCTCGTCTCGGCTGATGACCCTGAGGCCTACCGCGGGGTACTCGATTTTCTCAGCGACCGACTCAGGCTCGGCCTTGACCTTACTGAACTTGATGAGCAGGCGGGATTACAGAATGAGAAGATTGACCAAATACGGGCAGCACACCCGGAAATTGATAGCATCATCGGCAAATTGGAGCGCGGCCTGAGACTCGGCGAAGGTGAGGGCGAGAAACTGGCCAAAGAGGTCGGGGACTTTCTCAGAGAAGCGGGTAATGAAAGTAGCTCAGGCTGAGCACGAGGGTTCTCAAGTCCCCTCCTGTGTCTCGCCCTGTTTATCTGGTTCTTCTTGTTTTTCCGCTTCCGCTGACTCTTTTGA
>Ga0315554_1001817_pt1 | contig 12544 bp, 14 predicted proteins | sample SalMarSW160370MG_FD_202114 | JGI IMG/M metagenome (GOLD analysis project Ga0315554, IMG submission 202114) | Salt marsh sediment microbial communities from the Plum Island Ecosystem LTER, Massachusetts, United States - Salt Marsh Sediment SW1603-70 ... | reverse complement strand
CAATCCAAAGAAAAGGAGCAGCACGATTCCGAAAATCATTGCGCAGATTTGTAACATTGGGCAGTCCGCTGGATAAATTTGCGGTCTTATTTCCCGAAGCGATGCGCCCATGGCCTGAACCGCCGAAAAACAGTTTGCTGGAAACAAAAGGTGATAATATTATAGGATCGAAATCTTCCGATAGAAATATCGTTAAACATGGCTGGTGGATTAATTTTTATAATGTACTGGATCCGGTGTCCGGTTCACTGGATAATCCGCTTATTTGTAATACTTATCAACCGTTGAATATCCACGCAGATTGGAAATCGCTATCGCTCATTCCCGGACTGGCGCATTCTTCGTACTGGAAAGCCGTCAGAGTACTCCGCTTCATACTGGCGCGCACGTACGGCAAAGAGTACCTGCATGATGAAGATATAGAATTTCTTTCGTCCAAAAACCGGGCATGGTTTGCAATAATCGGCTATTTTATCTGGACACTGCTCCTGTACGGAACTCCTATTTTACTCATCTTGTTTTATAAAGACATCGGAACCTTGCTTTGGAAAGTACTTTTTTAATTTACACATATGAATGTTTTTCTTTAACCGTGGTTATTCTTTCTCCTTTCATTAACCATAATTATGGCAGCAGCATATGCCAAGGATATTATATAAAAGCATGATTGATTTCTTGTCTTTTAGGAAAACATGTATACATTTCAGCGTTGAATGTCTTTTTTTACTTTCAAAAAGTTACAGTAAAAATTAATTGCATAAAATTATTTATACGGGACTGTCATGATGCTGATTCCCTATAAACTGGAAACAACTTTCACCCGCATACCATATGCAAATGTGGTACTGATCGTTATCACATCGCTTATCTTTTTTCTCCCATCAAAGGTTCTTTCATTCAGCGATATCGAACCATTTGTCCTGCGCGATTGGAACCTTTCCGGACTTATCGGATGCAATTTTTTACATGGGGGGTTTTTCCATCTTTTAGGCAATATGCTTTTCCTCTGGGTATTCGGAAATGCCGTGTGCGCTGCAGTAGGAAACGGAGCATACGTATTTATCTATTTATTTCTTGGAATATTTTCCGGAAGTATACATTTAATTGTAGATGGAAGTCCGGCAATCGGAGCAAGCGGCGCTATCAATGGAATTGTCGGTATGACACTCGTTCTATTTCCGCGAAATACACTTCATAACTGGTATTGGTTTTTTTGGATAATAGGAACATTTTCGGTTAAAACATATTGGATGATTCTTCTCTGGCTTGTCTTCGATATTATCGGGAGTATGGGCTCACCGGATGGTATCGCCCACTGGATGCACATCGGCGGTTTTGCAGGAGGTATTATTCTGGCATTTGCTGCGCTTAAATTCAATTTGATTGAAACTTATCACCATACAATTCTCGACATATTTACAGGAAGAAACGAAGAAGAAGACCGCCACAAAACATTGGAATTAGAACAACAAATTTCAACAGGTTTTGTTCCCGCGATCGTTCCTGTTGAATCATCTGAAAGCGATATGCTCCCCCAAGAGGCGGATTTACCGGCTCCTGTTCCAGCTTCTATTCCGGTCTCCCCGCCGCCTCCGGTTATTCCGGATATTCAATTAAAAAAATGTGTCGGAAGCGGAACATCAGTCATACTTTATATTATCAATAATGGAGCAGCTATGAATTCACTGATCCTGCGCGCACCGCAGGGAGTCACAGCACAGATAAGTCCTTCAAAAGCTCTCCGGCGCGGCGAAAGCGGATCTATTCGATTTTCTACCGTAGATACTGCAATAGATAGTATCGAGTTTATTATCGGTTATCAGAATTCCGGACTCGAGCAGCATAAAATTCGTTATCGATGCGTGCCGGCCGAGTCCAAACTTGAGATAGTATCCTCGACACAATAAAGTAATAAAACTCTTTTATTCGACGGCTGCCTCTTCCCGTTCTTCGACAGTTATACTGTCGAAGCATATTCCATTAAGAGTTATACTCTGGTTTTTTGCAAGGATTCGCAGAAACGTGATTCAATGTATTTAGATATTAGGATTTTCTTCATTTAATGTCTATAAAACTGTCCTTAATTTTCCTAAGCATATTAAAAGTATGATAATTATATATTATCTTACATTTTATTATTGACTTACAATAAATTATTTCTTACATTATAATTAAAGGAAGAAAGGAATAGTTATGGAAACAATAGCAACAACGAAAGGACAAATTGTAATTCCCTCAAAAGTACGGTTAAGATTAGGTATTAAGGAAGGGACACGGATTCAAATTGAGGTGAACGAAAAAGATCAATCTCTTACACTCAAGCCCATCACACGCCAATATGTACATTCCATACGCGGCAAGCTGAGAGGAAAAGGATTACTGAAAGCTTTAATAGCTGAAAAGAAAAAAGAAAGGGAACTTTGATGCCCTTAAAACACAAAGCATATGTTTTAGATTCATGGTCTATCATGGCTTTTTTAGAGGACGAACCGGCAGGTGAAGCAGTAGCTGACATTATTGCCAATGCACACGAATACAGCATACCGCTACTTATAACAACTGTAAACGCTGGAGAAGTGTGGTATATCCTGGCCCGGGAAGTTTCTGAAACCTCAGCCGATCAAAGTATAAAAGATATGCACGAGCTTGGGATTGTTTTTGTCGAAGCAGATTGGAAGCTGGCAAATCAAGCCGCACGTTTTAAAGCTGTTAAAAAAATGTCTTTTGCAGATTGTTTTGCTGCCGCATTAGCGTTTCAGCATAAAGGCACCGCGCTTGTTACAGGTGATAAAGAATTTAAAGAAGTTGAAGAAGCAATTAAGATTCATTGGCTGTGATTTTTTTTTATTAGATAATAAGGCAAGGAGTTTTATGGATAGACATCCAAAATGGGAATTTGCCCCAACTAATGGTGGAGATGACGACGGTTTTTCAGATGCATTCATCGAAACATTCACTGGAGATTATGAAACTTATCTTGCAAGGGAAATAATTCAAAACTCTATCGATGCGAGATTTGATAATTCTATTCCGGTTGAAGTAAAATTCGATAGGTATGATATCGAGACAATTAGTATTCCATGTATGATTGATTTACAGAATATTTTCCAAAAGTGCCTTGATTATTGGCCTTCTGATAAGAAAGTTATTGCTTTCTTTTCACGAGCAATCACACTAGCAAAACAAGACAAAGTAAGTGTCTTAAAAATTAGCGATTTCAATACAACTGGTTTAAGAGGTGGTGATTACGAAAAGCAGGGTGAATGGTATTGTCTTGTGAAAACACAAGGCGCATCTTCAAAGCAAGAAGAAAAAGGAGGATCTTTTGGAATTGGAAAAGGTGCTCCATTTGCCGCTTCAGCTTTTCGTTTAGTATATTACTCAACATTAACTGATACAGATGAAAATTTTTTCCACTATTCTAATCACAGTTAAGATGGAAATTAAAGGTCTTCTATATTAAAAATATACTCTTTTTTAAGAAGATACATCAAGATAGAAACCTCACACCGTCCTCATCTACATTCATATTGTAGCAGGAAATAGTCAATTAAACGGCAGCAGCCGCCCAAATTTCATCAAAAACGAACAAAATTTTTCGGCATATAAATAGTGTATATATTTGAAAAAGAAAGGACAGCTGCAATGAGACTGTTTATAAAACTCGGAATTTTTCTTTCAGTACTCTTTTTCTTAACCGGCTGTCACACAATGATCCTTATCAATGAAAATGAAGATGAAGAAGAAGTGGTAGTAGAAGAAGTCGTCGAACCGTCTCCGGTCGTGCGGATCATGCTGAATTTGACTCCTTTTCTTTTCAGGGAAATAATATTTGCCGGGAAATCGTATCCGCATCACATGCCGCCGTTTATACACGGGCATAAAGATCCGGAAGGAAAACCAACCCATACCGACAAACAGCGATCGACACAAACCGGCAGGAGTTCTGCAGATACCGGCACGAACTCCGATAGCAGAGATGAAGACGGGCAAAATACACGGGATTCAGGAGTAAGACGAAGCGGGCGTTAATAAAGAGAGGATGGCTTTTATGAAAGCACTTTTGACACTTTGTTTCTTACTCATCACAACGATAGTTTTTTCCGGATGCTATACAATTCTTCTTGTGGAAGATGCTCCGGAAAGTACATTTGTTGAACCTGCTGCGACTGTCGTCGAATACATCCCGGTTTATGTTTCAGTGCCTAATCCGGAACCTGTATTTGGACAACCGCCGCCGGCATATATACCGCCGGCCGTGCATGTCTCTGATAACCCTCCTTCAACTCCGCCGAATTCGGATGATCGCCGGCTGATACAAACAGGACGATATTCTGTTGATTCGAATCCTGCGCCTGCAAGGAATGATGAAAATAATACCGGAACTCGAGATTCAGGAGCAAGAAGAAACGGGCGTTAATTTGCAGAGATAACTTTAAAAATATATAGTAATTTTACTATTTTAAATTTCCTGAGAGCAGCAGCGACTCAATCAATATAACACTTTCCTCCACCGCTTTCTTTGTCATTTCCGATAATTCTTCACTGAATTCAAACTGCGAAGCAGGAATACCTATAACGTATGCTTTCTGCGGTATTCGCTGATATAGTTGTTGACTTAATCGTAACAATGATTCCGGAGAGATAAAATGAGAGCGCGGCTGGTTTTCCTCTATTCCGGGCCTAATAGATTTAATTACCGGCTGTGTAACATTCACATCCGCATCGATGAAAATTACAATATCGCAGCCGGATATCTGTTCGGCAAGCTCCGGCATCAGCTGATGAACTAATACACATTCAACTTCAGCGAAGCGTTTCGCAATCAGCTCGGCAGCACGGATTCCCGCTGCATCATCGCCGCGGAGTGTATTGCCGTAGCCGATAACGAGCACTTTGTTCATCGGCGGACTTCGTCGAGCACATTGCCTGCTGCATCAAGCAATTCTACATGCAGAGGCATTTGTCCGAGTGCATGTGTCGAGCATGAAAGGCACGGATCGTAACAGCGGATTCCGGCTTCTACCCTATTTAAAATGCCTTCGGTTATTTTTCCCTTTTTGCCGTCAATGAAATGCGAGGCAATCTGCCGCACTGTTCGGTTCATTGCAAGGTTATTCTGCGCTGTTGCAATGAGCAGGTCAGCTTTTTGTATTACGCCGTCTTTATTGACATTGTAATGATGGAAAAGCACGCCGCGAGGTGCTTCGGCGCACCCGATTCCCTCCGGCCGGTTGATGGAAGCCTGAGAGCGGATATTCTGTCCGAGAATAGCAGGATCTTTCAGAAGCATCTCGATCTTTTCAACGGCAAAAAGCATTTCGATACAGCGTGCATAATGATAATAGAACGAGTTGTTGACTACATTCACGTTTCCGCTGAGCGACTTAAAAATTTTCCGCTCGGCTTCTGCCAGCGGAGTCTCGATATAATCGCAAATATTAACGCGCGCCAGCGGACCGACACGGTACATTCCCTTAGGATAGTCCAGCGGTTTATAATAAGGGAATTTTAAGTACGACCATGGTTCCACAGCTTCGCCGAAATAGTCAAAATATTTTTTCGGATCGACAGCATCGGCGATAGTATTATCGTTGCCGTCTTTTATGCGCAGAAAACCGTCATAGTATTCCAGTCCGCCGTCTTCGGTGACTAATCCGACCAGCAGCGAGCGGAAATTGCCGAACTCAGGAATTTCTTTCGCATACTTTTTATGTATTTTTTTCAGCGCGTCCAGTGCAAGTCCGACCGTCTCTCTTGCTTCTGGAATCCAGTTAAGCATCTGATCCTTCATTGCCGGTTCGAGCGGTTCGCGTACACCGCCGGGAACCGTCCATGGAGTATGAATCCGGCGGCCTCCGAGAATCTCGATAATTTCCTGGCCGAATTTCCGCAGACGGATTCCGCGTTTAGTAAACTCTTTATCGGCAGCAATAAGTCCGAAGACATTTCGCGCTGCGGGATCGGAATCGAAGCCCAATAAAAAATCCGGAGATGAAAGATGAAAAAAGCTGAGTGCATGAGACTGGAGCCATTGCGCGAGCGTCAGGAGACGGCGGAGTTTTTCCGCTGTTTCCGGAATCTCCACCGCAAGAATATCATCTCCTGCTTTTGCCGATGTCACAAGATGGCTGGCCGGACAAATACCGCAGATTCTCGACGTGATACCGGGCATTTCCCACAACAGTCGTCCTTCCGTGAATTTCTCGAAACCGCGAAATTCATTTACATGAAACCGTGCATCGGCCACATCGTTATTTTCATCCAGTTGTATCGTAATTTTTGCATGTCCCTCGATTCGGGTCACAGGCGATATTGTAATCAATTTTGACATATTCTATTCATTTCTTTCGATTAATATTTCATGCTTATATACATGACATTCTGCATGAATGTATTTCCGGTTTAGGTCTATCCGTATCTCAGATATACGGGCGGCAGCTCCGGAATTCTGCCTTCCAATAATTCGGTTACCGCAAACCAGATCTGATCCGCCGTCGGCGGACATCCATGAAGCCACACATCTACCTTAATAATTTCATGAAGCGGCCTTGCTGTCTTTAAAAGTTGTGCAAGATTGATAAAATCATCCGGTATACGCGGATTTTTATCTGACAATTCGATATACGCCCGCTTCTGAATTGCTTCAACCCCGACCGGATTTCGCATCGCAGTCACATTTCCTGTCGTTGCACAATCTCCGAAAGCAACGACGATGCGCGAATTCTTACGTATGATGTGCGCCAATTCTTCGTTTTCATTGTTCGTAATTGCGCCTTCTACAAGAGCGACATCCACATTCTCCGGAAATTCCTTTATATCGGCAATTGGAGAATAGACAAGTTCGATTTTATCTGCCAGTTCAATAAGCCGTTCATCGAGATCAAGGAAAGACATATGACAACCCGAACATCCTCCCAGCCATGCTGTTGCTATTCTTGGTTTCATAGTTTTATTTCAAGTAATGATCAGTTTTCTGTTTTTACATTAGTTAGATTGTTTCTATTCTTCTTCATCCGCTGTCCGCACCCATTCATGCTTCTTACGTGCGTTCACAATGAATTTGATAAAACCGCGTTTTTTCTCCATTTCACCGACAGCAGCGCCTTTCTCAAACAACGCGCCTGTCGGACAGACACTTACGCACTTTCCGCATGATGTGCAGCTTGGCGAAGTGCCCCACGGCTGGTTGAGATCCGCTATGATCTCACAATCAATGCCGCGGCCTGCAATATCCCAAACGTGTGCTGCCTCAACCTCATGACAAACTCGCACGCATCGGGTACAAAGAACGCAACGATTTCGATCTATGACAAAATCTTTATGCGTTGCATCGAGCCTCTTTTTGGGGAAGAGATACGGAAAGCGCACATGATCGAGGCCGACTTCATAAGCCAGGTCCTGTAATTCACAATGGCCGTTCACGACACAGACTGCGCACTGGTGATTCCCTTCAGAAGCCAATAACTCGACGATCATTCTTCGGTATCTTTTCAGTTTATCGGTATTTGTATGAACAACCATGTTCTCTGTCGGTTTTGTTGTACATGCCGGGAACAGCTTCGTCGTTCCTTCTATTTCCACGACGCAAAGACGGCATGCGCCGAACGTCGACAGGCCTTCAAGATAGCACAACGTCGGGATAGGAATTTTATTATCACGCGCTACCTGGAGTATCGTATCGCCTTCTTTTGCGCTGTACTGTTCTCCATCAATCGTAAATGTAATAACCGACATAGCCTATGCCTCCTTCGCAGCAGTTACGGGTGAATTTTGCGGGGAATGCACATTTCCGTCCGATTTTTTCAATTTCGCAAGGTATTCTTCTTTGAAGAATCGAATTGTAGAAAGCACGCCGTTCGGAGCCGATTGACCGAGTCCGCAAAGACTCGTTTCTTTCACCATAACACAGAGTTCCTTCAGCAATTCAAAATCACTTTCCGTTGCATCGCCTTTGATAATTTTATCGAGCATCATATAGATATGTTTAGTCCCGACACGGCAGGGAATGCATTTGCCGCATGATTCATCCATGCAGAACTCGGAAAAATATTTCGCCACTTCCACCATATTGGATGTATTATCAATAATAATCATTCCGCCGCTGCCCATCATAGCGCCGACCGTCTGAAGCGATTCATAATCGACGGCAATATCGAGATGCTCCGTCGGGATACATCCTCCGGACGGCCCGCCTGCCTGTGCAGCTTTAAATTGTGTTCCTTCCGGTGTTCCGCCGCCGATATCGAAAACAATTTTTCTCAGCGGAATACCCATCGGCACCTCGATAAGTCCCGGCCGTTTTACATTTCCTGCAATTGCAAATACTTTTGTACCGGTGCTTTTTTGAGTTCCGATTTCAGCAAACCATGCACTGCCGTTCCTTAAAATCGGAGCGACATTTGCGTACGTTTCCACATTATTAATGACAGTCGGTTTGTCCCACAGTCCTCTTTCAGACGGATAAGGCGGGCGGACTTTCGGCCGGCCGCGGCGTCCCATCACGGAACGCAGCAGCGCTGTCTCCTCTCCGCATACAAACGCTCCGGCACCGATACGGATATCGATACGGAAATTAAATTGAGATTCGAAAATTCTATTTCCGAGCAGGCCGAGCCTTTCAGCTTGTTTGATCGCTGTCCTGAGCCTATCGATTGCCAGCGGATATTCTGCACGCACATAAATAAATCCCTGATTCGCGCCGACGGCGTATCCCGCAATCGCCATACCTTCCAGCACGCGATGCGGATCGCCTTCCAGCACGCTGCGGTCCATAAAAGCACCGGGATCTCCTTCATCGGCATTGCAAACGACATATTTCTGATCGGAGACTCCTTTACGGACGATATCCCACTTTAGTCCTGTCGGATAACCGGCGCCTCCGCGTCCGCGCAATCCGGCTTTTCGAATCTCGCCGATCACTTCTTCAGGCACCATTTCGGTCAATGCTTTTGCAAGCGCTTCGTAACCGTCTGCTGCAATATATTCCTCGATGCTCTCGGCATTTATTTTACCCATGTTCTCAAGAACAATTTTCTTCTGCGATGCAAAGAACGGATCATTCAAATCAAGTTCATTGTCTTTTAATTTCCTGCCCTGTCCGACGTGTTCCTCGATTATTCTGCGTGCTGCTGCAGCATCTACATGCTGATAGAGCGTCATATCGGGATGAACGATAACAAGCGGGCCTTCACCGCAGAGGCCGAGACATCCGGTACCGATTATCTCGCATTTCTTAGATAAATCAAGATCAACGATTGCTTTCTTCAACTCATTTTTTACAGCATCGCATCCGCTTGAGACACAGCCTGCAGACGAACAGTAAAGTATGCGGTATTTGAATTCCGCCTGCCGTGCCTGTTCCTTTTCCGCTAATTCACGGAGATCTTCTACAGTCATGCCGCAGCCTCCTTTTTCTCGTCCTGCCACTGTTCAATGCGTTTTACAGCCTCAGCGGCCGTAAGCTTGCCGGCAACCGTATCGTCAAGTACGGCTACAGGTGCCAAACCGCATGATCCGACACATCGTGCCGAAATAAGAGATACTTTATTGTCTTTTGTCGTTTCACCGAACTTGCAGCCGCAATGATGCTCGACGGTCTTCTGGATTTCGTTTGCGCCTTTTACATAACAAGCAGTGCCGGTACAAAGAACGAATGTATGTTCGCCTTTCGGTTTAAGGCGAAAGAAATGATAGAATGTTGCAACGCCGTACACACGGCTGAGAGGAAGTTTAAGAGCATTTGCAATATAGACCATGAGGTCGTTTTCAAGAAATCCAAAAATCCCCTGCGCCACGTGCAGAATCTCAATTAATGCATCACCGCTTGCATGATGCTTTGTAATTGCACGGTCAAGCAGCTTGAATCGGTTATCGCCGCTTGGATGGTTTTTAGGTTCTGGTTTTACCATAGTTATCGTCTTAATTCCGTTATGTTCATGTTCTTTTTTATTTTTTGTCTGCCAACCGATCCTTCAACCATGCACACCACTCTGCAATTCCTTGCCGTGTTTTGCATGATGTTTCAAAAACTTTCAGTGCCGGGTTGATGCGAAGAGCATTGCTTTTCAATTCTTCAAGATTACAATCAACATAAGGGAGAAGATCTATTTTGTTGATAATAAGGGCTGATGCATTTCGGAACATTCCCGGGTACTTCAGCGGTTTGTCATCACCTTCCGTAGTGCTCGCAACGACAATCTTCATGTTTTCGCCCAAATCATAATTGGCGGGACAGACCAGATTGCCGACATTCTCAATAATTAAGAGTTGAAATCCGCTGAGGTTGACGGATTCAAGCGCGTTTTGTATTAGATTTGCATCGAGATGACATCCGCCGTTTGTAATAATTTGCACAACGGGAACACCGAACTTCGCAACTCTCTGCGCATCCAGGTCTGTCTGTACATCTCCTTCTATCACGGTCACTCTAAGACTGTCTTTCAAGTGTTCAAGTGTTCGCTCCAGAATATTTGTCTTTCCGGAACCTGGTGAGCTCACTATATTTACTACAAACACACCATGTTGACGGAATACTTCACGGTTTCGAGCAGCAAGTGCGTCGTTTTTCTCCAGTACTTTTCGTTCAACCTTAATGATACTCATAGTGTTTCAATCGTCTCTTCTAATTCAATCTCTTTAATTCGCAACTCAGTTCCGGAAATTATTCGTATATCAGTACTCCCGCATTTACCGCACATAGCAAAACCCTCTTCATTCTCTGTTTCTGTATTACAGGTACGGCAATGAACACGAAACGGGATAAATTCAGTAATTAATTTTGCATTGCTTAGTACCGATTCTGTTGTGATCGCTTGAAAAGAAAATTCCAGAGAATCCGGTACAATTCCAGCCACCGCTCCAATCTCAACACGCACCGCGGTTACTTGGTTCCATTTCGATTCCGGAACGCTTTGCCGGATTATCTCAATAATATTCTGCGCAACTGAAAGTTCATGCATGATTGTATTCGTACTCAAAGAATCGCTATAATACAACGCAAGAAACGTACCGACTCATATTTGTCTTCTTTAGGATAAAACAAGCTTATCTCTTTCCAGTTATGCAAAAGAGAAAGACCGCTTTCCTGAAAATGAATAAAAAAATACAGATTTATCCGAGTCCAATTCCGGTATTCTATTTATTCGTGTATATATGTTAATTAAAATAATCTCTTCTCCCGCCATTTGCAAACCTGCAATTCAATGGACAAATATGTGCATCGTATTCTAATAAAAGCATCGATTTACGGCGCATTTCTGCAATACACTTGCTCCACTTACTAATTCTATGTTGATTTATAAAAAGCATTATGGTTCTTCATATAGATGGCTTCGCTTTTTTCATATTACAGGTAAATAAAATCATTAATTAACTTTATTATTAAAAACTTTTTGATGTTTCAATCGTCTTTATTTATGTAAGCGATGAATGATTCTCATGCATGCCGGCAAGGAGTAAGTAATGAAAAAAACCGTCTATATTTCAATCTCAGCAATCGTTGCAATCTTGATTATTTTATATCTTGTTTTTATAGGAAATAATCGTCAAACATACAGCTTCAAATTTAATGAAGTTACGCAAGGCGATCTTACAGTCTACGTCACTGCAACGGGAACAATTAATGCGGTAACATCGGTTGATGTGGGAACGCAGGTTTCCGGAATCATTTCAAAGCTGTATGCCGATTTCAATTCAATCGTAAGAAAAGGACAGCTCATTGCTCAGATAGATTCCACTTTCCTCGTACAATCCGTAAAAGATGCCGAAGCAAATCTCGAAAAGGCGAAAGCACAATATACAGACAGTAAAAGAAATCTTGAAAGGACGAAAACGCTTCTTGAACGAGGCCTCGATTCGCAGTTAAATTACGATGCGGCTTTAACGAAATATGAATCAAATGAAGCTTCGCTCAAGTCCGCTCAGGCGGCTCTCGACAGAGCAAAAATTAATTTAGCTTACGCATCAATCTACGCTCCTATCGACGGTGTCGTCATCAACCGTGCCGTCAACATCGGTCAAACAGTAGCAGCAAGTTTCTCTTCTCCTACATTGTTCACTATCGCAAATGATCTAAAAAAAATGCAGGTTCAAACAACGGTAGATGAAACGGATATCGGCAAAATCAGTATCGGGCAGGAAGCAGCCTTTACAGTTGATGCCTATCCGGATGATAATTTCAAAGGCATGGTGTCGCAGATCAGGCTTGCTCCTCAATCTATTCAAAATGTTGTCAACTACATTGTAATCGTCGATGTTAACAATAATAGATTAAAGCTAATGCCGGGAATGACGGCAAATGTTAAAATACTTATCGCCACCGCAAGTAATGTAATGAAAGTCTCTAATATGGCTTTGAGGTTTCAGCCGCCGAATGATATTATCGACACAACAAATTCCGGTTCAATACGCATAGATTCCTCCGGCAGAGGAATAAATGCCGGGGATTTTGCTAACGTTCAAATCGGTGAACAAAACATGCAAAATGGGAAACAATTTTCGCAGGTTGACAACGCGCGCTTCAGGGCTCTCGGAGATTCAATTC
>Ga0315554_1001815_pt1 | contig 12546 bp, 9 predicted proteins | sample SalMarSW160370MG_FD_202114 | JGI IMG/M metagenome (GOLD analysis project Ga0315554, IMG submission 202114) | Salt marsh sediment microbial communities from the Plum Island Ecosystem LTER, Massachusetts, United States - Salt Marsh Sediment SW1603-70 ... | reverse complement strand
TGATCGTTTCAAACGCTCGGTTCAATGACGTAAGCGATCCATCCTCGGCGGAGATGGTGTAGACCACGTCGGGAGCCGCTTCGACCAGGCTGCGATACTGTTCTTCGCTTTCGCGCAGCGCTTCCTCCGCCTGCTTTCGCTCGGTGATGTCCACCGTCGCAACCACCACGCCTTTGTCTGCCACTGGAAAGGGCGCCGCGCTGACGCTGGTCCAAATGGTCTTGGCGCTTTCGGTGATCACACCGATTTCGACATCGCGAACGGGTTGCTGTTCCTGAAAAGCCCGTACACTCGCATATTCCTCCGGCGGCATTGGCGTGCCATCGGGGCGAATGTATCTCCGGTTTTGATGCTTGCCCCGGAGTAAATCATCCCTCGAAATGTCCAATATCTTCTCGAGCGCCGGGTTAGCGTAAATCATCTTCCGGTTCTGATCTAAGAGAGAGACACCAATCGGCAATTGCTCGAACAGAACTCTGAGTTTTTCTTCGCTCTCCCGCAGTCCTTCCTCCGCTCGCTTTCGCTCGGTGATGTCTTCGACGATCGCCAGGGCGTAAATCGGTTTCCCATCACGCCCTTTGATGAGGGAGGTCGACAGATTTCCCCAGCGAATATTACCATTCTTCGCGATGTAACGCTTTTCAGTCCGGTAGTGGGGAATCTTGCCCTGCCACATGTTCTCCACGTTCTCTCTGTCAGCGTGACGATGGTCTGGATGCGTGAGGTCGAGGAAGGTCCTTCTGCTCATTTCCTCTGCCGTGTATCCAAGCATCTGACAAAACGCGGGATTCGCGCTGAAGAATCGCAAATCGCGGCTCGTCAACACCATGCCAATGGGACCCTCCTCAAAGACTTTGCGGAAACGCTCTTCACTCTCGCGCAGCGCCTCTTCCGCTGGCTTGCGCTCTTGCTCGACGCTTTCAAACTTCCTGATCTTTCTGCGAAGAGACCTGAGTTCGCGGATCAATTCAGACTTGGTCTTGAGGTTGTCATTCATGTTTACCCCTCACACATAGAGTAGGTCCGCGCACGTTGCAAGCCAGCGTACGCTGCCCTCAACCACCATCAAATCAAGCGAAAGAGATTCCGTCGCGATGAAGGAAATCGAGATGCTGGCCACGGGGAACTAGATTGATGGCAAGGAAGATATACGTCCAGCCGAGGGAGGATGAGACTTTACGGTGTTCGCCCAAGGCGGACACGCATACGCTCGCGAGAGTCGAAAGGACCATGCCTGAAACCCCTCCAACAACATCGACGTCACGTCACAGGCTTAGTGCTTCAGTAGGCTAAGCAAAATTACTGATTCCTACGAAGAATCGCAACAGACGGTCGCGTCCTGCCTTGTGGCGGGCCTGTCCGGTGAGCTGTTTGGCGGACGTCCTGACCGGAACAGTGGATGTGTCAGGAGGTCGGCCGAGAGATGAAGCATGGCGGGCCCCGACGACGTCGGGGCGGGCAAGTCCACTCCCGAGGTACAAAGTCTGCATTCAGTTCAGGAGCACAGCTCCTTCACAACTGGTTTTTCCCATTGTTCCGAGGGAGTTCCGCTCCCGAGGCGCAGGAGGCTCAGGAGCCCCCGACAAATAACATCCCGAAACAAGAGTTCGCGACAGGTCGGCGCAGGGGTGCTCCTTCAGGGATGGAAAGAAGCGAACATGGTTATCGCCGCCTGAGCAGCCGGTATACCATCGGCAACCCGAACAGAAGCAGGATGCTGGAGAGCGAGAACCCGCCGATAACGGCAATGGCAAGCGACTGCTGCATCTGCCCTCCGGAGCTGATGCCGAGCGCGAGCGGCAAGAGGGCGAAAACCGCCGCGAGTGTCGTCATCAAGATCGGGCGGGCGCGGACCTGTCCGGCCCTCACGATCGCTTCATCGAGCGACAAGCCCTCCGCCTGGAAACCCTTGATCGCATGCATGACGAAGATCGCATTCTCGGCAACGATTCCGATGATGAGAATGACTCCAACGAAGCTCGAGATATTGAATGTGACTCCCGCAAGCGAGAGGGCGCCGAACAGCCCGAGGAGTGAAAGTGCGTTGATGCTGAGAATCGATAGTGGGACGGTGGACTCGCCGAACTCTTAGAGCAGCAATAGTGGGGCCGCTTTATCGCAGCTTGTTCAGAAGAACATACAGCGTCGGCAGCTCGAAGAGCAACAGGAAACTCGATAACAAGAATCCACCAATGACCGCGACCGCCAACGGCTGCTGCATCTGAGCACCCGCACCAATTCCCAACGCGAGCGGCATCAGGGCAAAGACGCCTGCAAACGTCGTCATGAGAATCGGTCTGGCTCTGACCTTGGCCGCCCGAACGACGGAATCGATCGTGCGTCCATCCTTGCTGACGTACTCCTGGATCATGTGGACGATGAACACGCCGTTCTCATTGACAATTCCTACGATCATGATCATTCCTACAAAGCTGGAGATATTGAAAGTGATACCCGTGATGACCAGTGCCAGGATAACGCCGAGCAACGCCGTGAGGTCCGTCAAGAGGAGAGCAACAGGAATGGAGAAACTCTCGAACTCGATGATCATGAGGGCAATCACCAGAAGAGAAGCCGCGATGAGAACATAAAGCAGGCTGAGAAAGGATTCCTGTTGACTCTGATATTGTCCACCGAATGTGTACAGAACCCCTTGTGACAGGACTAACTTTGACTGTAGGACTTGCTTGATATCAGCAATTGTTCTGCCGAGGTCTCTCCCTGTAATTCTCGCACTGACAGGAACCATCAACTTGAGGTCTTCCCTGTCGACTTCGCTTTGTCCTTTCAACAGATCGACGCTTGCAATGGCGCTGAGGGGAACATAGAAGCCGTTCGAAGACTTCAGCCTCACGTTCTCGATGTCCTGCAACACACTGTGGTATTTGTCGGGATACCGGACTCGGACTCCGATCAGCTTCTCACCCTTCAGGACATACGTATCTGCGCTTCCCTGCATGACCGTCTTCAGTTGTGACTGGACATCAGCCATCGTAAGTCCGGCCCTTGCCGTAAGCACAGGATCGGGGTGGACAACAATCGAGGGGCCGCTGACGACGATGCCGTTGAAGACGTCCACAACTCCCGGAATCGCCTCAATCAGTTTGGCAATTTGCTTCGCTTTCTGTTCTGCCACTTCTTGATTCGGCCCGAAGACTTTGATGACAATGGGTGCGGGCTCAGTCGTCAAGTCGCCTATAAGATCCTGCATCGCCTGCACGAAATCGATACGGAGCGCGGGCTCTGTGGATTCCACTTTTTGCCGAACGTCATCGATGATGTCGAAAACAGAACGGGAACGCTTATCCTTGAGCCGGATGAGGAAATCACCTCTGTTGGGCTCGGTAATGAAGAAGCCCATCTGTGTGCCGGTCCTTCGCGAATAGGAATCGACTTCGGGAATTGACATGAGTATCTTCTCGACATGGGTCAACATTCTGTTCGTCTCATCCAAAGAGGTCCCGGGAGGCGAACTGTAATCAAGAACGAACGATCCTTCATCCATTTTGGGCATGAAGTCGCTGCCAATGGTTGAGTACAGGACCAACGTGGTCCCCAGAACCACCAGCGCAAGCACCGGACCGAGATAACTCCTCTTCAACAGCGCTTTTAGGACGTCGTCGTAGGTTCTTGAGATCACGTGTTTGGATTGTTCTTCCCTTGCGATTTCCAACACCACGTCCTTTTGTCTGATGAATGACTCAGCGACCAGCGGAACAAAGGTCAGCGAATAAATCATAGAAACACCGAGCGACACGGCCATCGTGACGGCCAACGGCTTGAAGAAGGCACCTGTCACACCGTAGAGAAAGGCGAAGGGGACGAACACGATCATCGAGCTCAGACTTGAGCCGAAGATCGCCGGCAGGATTTCTCTCATCGATTCACCAATCGCTCGTCGGATATTTTCTTTTTCATATCGCATGTTCCGAAATATGTTCTCAATCATCACGACGATGTCATCGATAACGAGTCCGACTGCTGCGGCAATGCCGCCCAGCGTCATTATGTTGAGTGCGTAACCTATGACATAAAGAAGCAGGACCGTTGTTGCGAACACTGCCGGAACTGTGATCACTGCAACCGCGCCGATGCGAACACTTCGCAGGAAGACAAATATCACGACCACGGCGAGGAAGAGCCCGACAAGAATCGAATCCCTGGCGCTTCCTACGGAACTGCTGATGAAGTCACCCTGATCGTAAAAATACTTGATGCGAACGCCTGCGGGGATGACCTGTTTCAGATTGTCCAGTTCTGTTCGGACTTGCTGGCCGATTGCAACCGTGTTTCCTCCCGGCTGTCGGATCACATTGACGAGCACCGCTTGTTTTCCATCGGCGGTAACGCGGATGTACTCGATTTTCTCAGAGGGCTGAACGGTCGCGACATCATTTACCGTGATCGGTGTGCCATTCTTGAAATCCACGACCGTCTTTCTGATTTCATCAAGCCCCGCATAGAGGCCATCAACCAACGTGAGATAGATTTGGTAATTCCGCTCCACCAATCCGGTTGCTGAAACGAAATTCGTCCTAGCGACCGCCGATGAGACATCATCCACACTGAGTCCATAGCTCTGAAGTTTCTGCGGATCGACCGTCACGAGGAATTCGCGCTGTTTTCCGCCGACGACGACAACCTCTGCAATCCCGCTAATCCTTACCAATGCCGGCCGGATGGTATAGTATGCGAGATCGCGTAACTGAACCAAATCGAGCGAATCAGACGTCAGACTGAATCCCTCAATGGGGAAGACCGTTGCGTTCATTCTCTCGATGTCGATGGATACAGCCGGCGGGAGCTGATTCCGGATACTCGAGACTTTTCCCTGCATGAGTTGCAGCGCCTGAATGATGTCGGTGCCCCAGGCGAAGTTTACCGAGATTTCTGAAGATCCCCGACTCGTCGCAGATTGCACACGGACAACTCCGGGAATTGCGCGGGCGGCCTCTTCCAACGGCCGCGTCACTTCAATCATCATTCGATCTGCCGGCTCTTCCCCATTATCCGCGAGCATGACAATGCGGGGGAAATCGATGTTCGGAAAGAGTGAAATCGGCATCTGAAAGAGCGATACGATCCCGCCGATGCTCAAGACAGCGACCAGGAAGAAAACAGCCTTTCTGTGCGAACTGAGTATTTCGAAGAATTTCATCTGTTCGGCGAATCTCTATTTTTGTGAAACAGTGACTTGTGTGGAATCCGGAAGGCCGTATCCCCCCACGGTAGCAACAATATCTCCAGGTTTGAGTCCCGAAGTAATTTCATAGGAGGATGAATCCTCCAGGCCTATGGTCACCCGCGTCACGAGCGCGAGCGAATCGCCCTGGATGCGCCAGACAAAGTACTGATTCAGCTCATCATCGTGGAATATGGCAAGTTTAGGCACGAGCACAACAGAATTGTGTTGACCGACTTTAATCTGCACGTTTGCAAATGTCCCTGAGGTCACAAGTGCTGGAATCGAGTTCAGGCTGATTCTCACCTGGACACTTTGGCTGTTGGGATCCGTCGCGGGATTGACAGCCTGGACGCTTCCGCGCAACGGTGGAATATCCATCGCCGGAATTGTCACAACAGCAGGAAGACCTTTCCTAATCTCTGAAACATCGTTGAGGGGGATGTTTGCAAGAAAGTACTTCGTGTCCGGGTCGACCATTTCGACCAAATCGCTTCCCTGGCTGACAAGCTCCCCTTCGGTAACAAACCTGTGTATGATGGCGCCGGGAAATGGTGCGGTGATATTTGCTCTGGCCGCCGTGCTTTCGGCCAGCCGGAGCGCGCGCTCGGCCTGATTCTGGTCGGCTTCTGTGGTTGCTTGATTCAGCAGTTGTTCAGCCCCGGCAATAGCCGCGTTTGATTCCTGCGAAAGGATCGTTACTAATACCTGCCCCTTTTTTACTGCGTCTCCTTCGAGCACGAGGACTCTCTCGACTTTCCCATTGATGGTTGACCTAATACGTTCGTCTCGAAGAACCTGGAAGGAGCCGGTCGAACTCACCACGTCGTCTATGGAGCCAAGAACTGCGGGAGCGACTTCAACGGTCGCACGAGGTTTGATATCAGCCTCGCTATCGCCGTTCTTCGAACTGCAGCCGAAGAAAACCACTGTGCAGAGAAGTGGGATCAAAAAGGAGAGAGTCTTGTTTGTCATTCTTGTGCAGCTCCGGAATAGTTTAACCTCTTCAGTTTGAAAACACTCATAGCCAATTGCGATCGTGCCTCTTCGATGGCAAGTTTGATCTGGTTGACCATTTGAATCGCATCAAGGACCTCGAGGCTCTGGCCGCTCCCACCCGCATACCGTGCCTCTGATAAGAGAAGATTTTGTTCAGCGACCAGGAGGTTGTCTCGCAGCGCAGCAATCTCGGCCTTTGCCCGTTCAACGTCGTTCCTCGTGATGCGGAAGTCGTGCGCAAGAGAGGTGCGTGCATAGTCATTCTGAAGCGAGATGCTGTTGGCGCCTGCCTTGGCGGCATTGTAGCTATCTTCGAGTGAACCGAACGTGAAAAACGGCAGAGATAACGATAGACCCACGGAGGCACCGAAGACGTTGGTGAAACCTTGCTGGAGATTTGGCAGGGAGGTCAATGCGCCGGCGTCGGCTCCGAGAGAAATCGTGGGTCGCATTCTAGATCCTGCGATTTGTGCGTCCAGTTCAGCCTGTTTCAGAAGCAGTTGCTGGAAAGCCAGATCGATGTTGCGGTCTGCGTAAAACGTCGTATCGAATGGCGTCGAAACAACTGTTGAGTCAACATCCGTGACATCGGCAGAAGGCAACCCCGAAGCTTGAGCAAGAGCAAGCAGGGAGTTTGCGAACGCGACTTTCCGTGCATTGATATCGATTGCCGCATTGTTGAGATCCACTGTTGTTTTCACGACATCAGTCTGGCTTCCCTGGCCGGATGCGTGGAGCTGTTTCACAAGCTGGAGATAGTCTTTTAGCTGAGCATAGCCTAGTTCAGCAACATTCAACTCCCGCTTTTCCTTGACGGCAGCGGCGTAAGCGGTCGATACGGAATAAACGATGTCTGCCTTGGTACGATTGATATTCAACGAACCCTGTTCGACTCCGACTCCCCCTTTTTGAATTTCATAAGACCTGGCTCCACCATCATACAGGGTGTACAAACCGACAATGCGAGCGCCGACCTCGCCGCCGTTCGTCACAGCCTGATCGTACCCTGGCGCAACGATGAAATGAGAGGCAATTCCAATTTGCGGGAGATAGCTTTTTCTCACCGACTCGCTGCTGTAGACGGCAGAGGCTTTGCCCTGTTCCGCCGCTCTGAGGAGGGGATTCTTCTGAAGCGCGACATTCAGGTAGTCTGTCAGCGAGACCAATTTCGTCTGTGCGCGCAACCGTGTTCCGGTGACGAACACAGATAGCAAGAACAGACACGCGAGAATACTCTTAGACTTCATAGTAATCATTCACTCCGGATGCGAAAAGTTCGTCATAAGTGCCACCCCATACACCGGCAACGATGAAGGGGGAGGAGGCGCGCAACAAACTGCATCAGCCAACAACAGGGTGACACGAATTCGTTTCATTCCTTGACTTCCCTCTTTTGTTCCACTTCAACCTAACAAAAAAATGGGGAATCTGAAACACCGATTCCCCACTCCCATTCAGCTCGTCTATCACTTCAAGCCCTGTCAGTCTTTGTCACCCTCCTTCGCTTCTTTCGCCTTCCTTTTCGATTTCTCCACGACTTTGCCCGTCGGGTCGAATACCACCTCCCACCGATCCTTTCCCGACTGGACAACGAGCTCGTATTTCACCGTCTGATCCTTCGTCACCTTTTCCGCCTTCAGGATCTTCGCTTTTGGAAACTCCTGCATCAGCGATTTCGAAACAGCGGCCGGAAGCGCCCTGGAAGCGACGGTCTCTTCTATCTCCACGCATGTGCCGTCAACCAGGTACAGAAGATCCCGCTTCACCTTCCCATCGACGCTTTCCACTTCATAGTACGTCTTGCCGTTCTCCTGCTCCGTACTGGCGCCCCTGATCTTCGCGTGGGGGTAGGCTTTGTGGAACGAGGCAGTTACGGCAGCAGGAAGATCCTTGACGGCGAGCTTCTTCTCTCCCTGTGCTTTGGCGGCCGTCGGCGGGTACGCAACAATGACTGCCACAAGGGCCGCGGCAATGAATGAAAGAAGTCGTGCGTTCTTCATGGTTCCTCCTCGGATTGATGGGCCTTTCATATGGAAGTGTCCTGCATCTGGTCTATGGGCCCAATGTACGGATCTAAAATGAAAGCAAGATGAAAGAGCCAACGCAACAAGAAGCCCCAGAAGAGCTTTTGCCTCTTCGCCGCGCCCCACACCCTATCCGCTGACCTGCAGGAGCGGCAGTTGGATGGTGAATGTGCTTCCGAGCCCTTCTTCACTTTGCACCGAGATCCAACCTTTGTGCATTTCCACAAATCGCTGCGCGATAGCGAGCCCCAAGCCGCTCCCGTCGGTCTTAGACCGGGATTGGGGTGCGCGGTAGAATCGTCTGAATATTCTCTCTTGCTCCGATCCGGAGATTCCCGGGCCGCTGTCCTGGATGACAATGGATGCTGTGCCGGGAGCGGCGGGCTGCAAGACCAAAGAAGCCGAAACCAAACCTCTTCTCCCGGAGTATTTGATGGCATTGTCCAGCAGATTGAGGACGACGCTTTTAAGCTTCTCGCGATCACCGGAAGTCTCGACGGCCTCCTGTACGAAGAGCTTAAGCCGCACGCCGCGCCTTTTCGCCACCCCACCGACTGCCTGAACGCACTCGACAAGAAGCTCATCGAGCCTCAGCCGGGCCGGCTCGAATTTCACCTGTGCGGCATCGAGCCTGGCGAGCACAAGCAGGTCACCCACCATTTTTGACAGTTGGTCGAGCTCGAGGAGCGCCGTCGAGATGCTCCGTTTCGATGATGATTGGCGGATGGTCCGTTCCGCGGACTCCAGCTCGGTCCGGATGATGGTGAGCGGAGTCCTAAGCTCATGCGACGCATCGGCGATAAATTGCTTCTGGCTTCTGATGGCGCTGTCGATTCGTTCCATCATTTCATTCAACGCGCTCCCAAGTAGATGCACCTCATCGCGGGGCTTCGGTAATTCGAGCCGGGCATCAAGATTCTTGGCGCTGATCGTCTCGGCCGTTTTCACCATCTTCATCATGGGCTTGAACGCCATCGCCGTGATGAACCAGGCTGCGCAGCCGGCGAGGAAGAGCCCCGCGGGGATCAGGATCAGAAACAGAAGTCTCAGACGGCCAAGAGAGCGTTCGATCTCATCCAGGGGAGCCGCAATCTGAACCACGTATGGAACCGGGTCACGGATCTCAACCGGCGCCTGCAGCACGCGAATCCTTTGCCCCCCCATCGTCACCGTCGCCTTTTGGAGGGCCGTAACTTCTCCGGAGTTCCATTTCATCCGCGTGTCGAGCGCGAATCCCGAATCGGCAAATACGATCCTCCCGTCGGCCGTCAGCAAGCGGACTTTCGCATCCGCCAGGCCTTCCGTTCGCACCGAATCCAATTCTAACCGGCTGGGGAACCCGGCCTCAGATTCATCTTCCTCGAGCTCCGTCTGGATCTTGTCGGCGTGGGTTTCGAGGCGCGCGTCGAGCTTGGCCACCTCGGCGTCGAAAGCACCTTGATAGATAATGAGCGCAAAGGCAGTTACCAGGACACCGAAAACGAGAGTGTACGCGAAGACTATCTTGGCTTTGATCGTGAACATATGCAGGCTGCTCCTTATCGCTCACGGTCCGAGAAAAAGTAGCCACTTCCCCGGACGGTATGGATCAGGGAGGTTTCAAATCCCTTGTCGATCTTCTGTCTCAGGAATTTCACGAACGATTCGATCACGTTGCTCCTCGGCTCGAAGTTCATATCCCAGAGGTGCTCCGAGATTTTCTCACGCGAGATGATCTCTCTCGGGTGCATCATGAAGAGCTCCAGGAGCGCGAATTCCTTCGCGGTGAGCGAGACCTCTTTCCCCTCCCGGAATGCCCGATGGGTCTTCAACTCCAGACGCACACCGAAACGCTCGATCTCTGTCGTTCGTACTTCGGTCCTCCGCCGGGCGAGGGATCGGATGCGGGCGAGAAGCTCGCCCGTGTGGAATGGCTTGGGGAGATAGTCATCGGCACCGACGTCGAGCCCTTTGATCTTATCCTCCACGTCATCGAGTGCCGTCAGCATCAGAATCGGCGTCAGCACGTTCTGGCGTCGAATCTTCTGACACGTCGTCCAGCCGTCTTGTTTCGGCAACATAACATCGAGGATGATCACGTCGTTGTCATCGACCACCGCAAGCTCTTCACCCTTCAGTCCGTCGTACGCAACGTCGACGGCAAACCCTTCCGCCCGGAGAGTTTTCTTCAGCGAAGCGGCGATCTTCCGATCGTCCTCGATCAAGAGGATTCTCATAGCATTCGACGAGAATCATGCATTCTTGGTTCGGGATCTTTCCTGAATATTCAGGGAACCGTCATCTCATGCCGAGCAGTCGAACGCTCACTGTTGCGCCAGAATCAGGACCACGAAACTCCCCGGCTCGATCGTCGGCCGCGGGCGCGGATGCTCGGCCGTCGGAGCAGGCGCGGGCCCCAGCGTTGCACCCGAGAGGTACACCCGATGCGTCTTCTCATCGAGCGTCATCGTGCGGCAGCTCCTCTGGGTGGCGACATTTTCGACCACGGAAAACTTCTCCGCCGTCTCCTCGCGAACAACCGTCAAGGTCCCCTCTCCGTTCGATGCGAAGGCGAGATGCGTCGTCGGATCGTACGCTGCGGCGTCCACACCTGACCCAATGGGCAGCGACGCCACGACCTTGCCCGAAGTTGAATTCATCACGATCATCATCTTGTTTCCGCAGACGGAGAAAAGGCGGTGGTGTGCGCGATCGAACGCCAGGCCGCTCGGTTCTTCGCCGGGAGCCAGAGGCCAGCGATCGAGGATCTTCAGCGTTTTCGACTCAAATACGGCGATCATGCTTTTATCTTCGAGATTGACGAAGATCTTCCCGTGACCGTCCGCCACCGCGAATTCCGGCTTCCCGTCAAGCTCGAGATTCCCCACGACCGAGTTCGTCTTTGAGTCGATCGCCGTGGTATTGTGGCTTCGTCCATTGAAGGTGAAGACGCGATGGGAAAACGGGTCGTAGATGATCGCGTCCGGATTGCTGGCATCGAGCTTGATAGTGGTGAGCGTCTTCAACGTCTTCAGGTCGAACACCGTCACCGACGAGTCACGCCCGTTGCTCGTATACCCGCGTCCGAGTTCCGGCACCAGCGCGATGCCGTGAACGCCATTCGTGTTCGGGATTTCCCCCACCACAGTATTTGTCTTTGTGTCGACGACAACCACGCGCGTGGCGTGAGAAACATAGAGTCGGTGGGTGGCAGCATCGGAAAGGAGATAGTCCCATCCTCCTTCACCACCGATCTTGATTTTGCCGACAACCTTGTATCCCTTCGAAGTCTGTCCCATGCTCGTAGCGCCGAGGAACAGAGCGAAGGCAAACAAAGTCAGGAAGCCGAAGCGGATTTTCATTGGTGCCTCTTTTGGATTGTTAGTAGATGTGGGTTAAAGCTCGAATCCGACATGGGGGGCTGGAAACCTCGTAGAATGGAGGATCAAGGGAGTAACGCATCGCCGTCCCTTTGGTTCCGCTTCTTCTCAACATTTCTTGGGCCCGATTCGTGCCAAGCGCACAAGTGCAAACAGGCCGCAAGACGAGGCGGCATTATCACGATCGTTCAATCTACTTGTTAAGAATGAAACCAAGATGAAAAATACAGTCCGGGCGCTCCGGCGGGCCGAATGGCATGTTTTTCGAAAGCCGAAAGCATACGAGAAAAGAAGGCTCCGAAGGACGCGAGGAAGGAGCGTACAATCGGCTGGATGTGGAATTCCGCCATCCTCGGCTGGAGACTGAGAATCCTCTCCGATAAGGCTCTTGCTCTGATTCAGGGGGATGCTTGATGGGCTGGCGAGCAATCAGAATTTCCGGGGTTTTCATCACGGCGCTCCCTCAGCGTCCGAACTTGAAGCGTGCCGGTGTCGGACCTATTCCCACCCTTCCTTCGCCAGCGCCAAATGCAGCTCGTTCGGATGATGGCGACAGTGATACTCGATCTTGCTTGAGTCTTCATGGGCTTTGCTGTACGTCCACCCTCTTGACATCAGATTTCTCTCGTGCAATTCGTGGAGGAGAACGTACGGACGTTCCACTTCCTCAAGATCGTTATCGATCCACACTTCGTTTTGAGGTACGAATTCATAGACGTAGTCGTGTCCGCCTTCCGTGAAATCGTCATCGAAGACGCTTCTTACCAGCCGGCCGTCGATAATCCAGACGCTGACCTCGGATTCAAGCTTCTTCCAGAGCCGTACGTGGACCTTCTGCGGATCGGGGAGGTTCCCTCCTTTCGTCAATTTCTTCACATCGCCGGCCCTCTTTCGTTCCGCCATCTCTTTCCTGTCGGCGGCTTCCAGCGCGTCGTCGTACGGCACACCCTTCTCCATCAAACGGTGTTCCACCAACAGATGG
>Ga0315554_1001812_pt1 | contig 12554 bp, 11 predicted proteins | sample SalMarSW160370MG_FD_202114 | JGI IMG/M metagenome (GOLD analysis project Ga0315554, IMG submission 202114) | Salt marsh sediment microbial communities from the Plum Island Ecosystem LTER, Massachusetts, United States - Salt Marsh Sediment SW1603-70 ... | reverse complement strand
CGCTGGAGTCGGGCCCTTCTCAGTGCTCATCGCCAAAAACAATGCTGATGCGAAAGTCTACGCCGTAGACATAAACCCAGACGCAATCGAGTTTCTGAAAAGAAACATCAGACTCAACAGGGTGGAAAACAGAGTTACCCCAATTCAGGGAGACGCAAGACAAGCTATTGAAGAAAGGCTTTTAGGCGTTGCAGACCGCGTTATCATGAATCTGCCTGAAAAAGCCCTAGAATTCGTTGACACCGCTTGCAAAGCAATAAAACCAGCAGGCGGCACGGTTCACTATTACGCGTTCATTCGCCTTCCCGATTCCTTAGAAAACGCGCAACTTCGCTTTTCTGAAGCTGTGGAAAAAACGGGCAGAAAAGTGGATGCGTTCCTTTCTGCAAAGACGATTCGTGAGACTGCGCCGTATGAGTGGCAGGTTGTTTTGGATGCCAAAATTCTCTAGATGCGCGCAGAACTGCTTTATACCTTTATGATAGCTTCAAAAATTGGCTATTTTTTTTTAACTCTAAAAAAATGGGGCTAAAAATTGCCGCGTCGGTATATTAGTAGAAAAAAATTCCAGAAAGCTGATTCAGCGCGAATCAAACTTGCCTTTTGCCCGAGCGCGCGTTTTGACCTAAACTATAATTACCACTACTTTTTCATATTCGGAACTTGCCCTTTAATTCTTCGAGCTTGACCCACCGTTTAGGTTTATCAACCCGCGTTCTTTCGTACTCCCAAACTTCGTCAGGAGTCTCTGATTCTGAGTTGATTTCCCACTTCTCTATCGCATGAAACTTGTAATCGTCAGTGTATTTGTGGCGTTCCATAAACTTTTCGCCTCTACGCATCGCGTTTATTAACGAGCTACTAACAGATATAATACTAACATCATCTTCCAGATGAGTTATGTGTATAAATACAAATTGTTTTTTCATACCCAGAGCATCCCATTACTTTTACTCCGTTTTTCTTGTTCATAACAAGTAATTGTTGTAATATTTTATAAATTGTGTAAAGTAGGCGAGCGCTAAATTCTTTATTACCAATTAAAGCTAAATATTGAGGATGGACTTACAGCTTGCTTTGTAGGCTTGGTACAACCTTTCAAAACAAGCCTTTTAGTCTTCGCTTCAGGAAAAATCGTTGTAACAGAATTGAAAAGCTCCGAACAAATAGAACAAGTTATCAAACGGATAAAGGGATTATTGTCTTTTGAGAATTCTCTAGTTTTTGGGATTTATACCCTTTTTTATACCCTATTTTATACCTTTTCCCATGCCTAAATTGTTGCGCGCTATCAGTGTAATTTTCACTTTTTGCTCTGGATTCTTCAGTTTTTCCACTAGCGCTTTGGACAAGTCTTGCGCGGCTTTGTCTGCGTGAACCGCCAATGTTCGGTTGCACACATAATCGCTTTTCCTTATCACCATATCCGTGGGATGGGCTAGAATTAGCTGTGGAGAACCATAAGCATTCACCTGCTCAATTATTCCGCCAGCTTCGATTAATATGATTAGTTTCGCGTGTGGTTTTCGCAGATTTTCCTTAAATTCAGCGCTTAAATCGGCTAAAGCCTTGTCAGCGGCTACTGCTACTATGCAGTCTCCTTTTTTTGACAGATACTTGTCCTTCGTGAATTCCAAAGTGGTCTTATGTGTTGCCTGAACATTTCCGTGACCACATCCAACAATGGCTTCTCTTTTTTCAGAGGCGCGCAATTCTATTCCATAACCTCGATGGAATCTACTTTCCCATCTCCGTCCAAATCGAAACCCTGTATGACAGTTGCAAAAGTGTCTTCGCCACGGTATTTTTGCAGGGTTTTCTTCCAAAAGTTAGTCAAGGCTAAAACGCACGCTTTCGTTCCCACGGCTTTATTCCCCGCTAGGACTACGATGCGTTTGGTTGTGTCCCATGGATTCACGATTTTAGCTATTACCCCAGCAACGTCTGCAGTGTAAACGCGTGAAGTCTTTTTCGATGATAAACCTCCGAGCAAGAATCCTTGGTCTGAAGATTGCATGTTAAACTTGACTGGTAAGTGCTCGTTAATTTCTTGTGTGAGCAAATTTGTTCCCGGACCCCCGACTAGAATTAGGTGGTTTTTTTCTTCTTTTTCAACCTTCACATCTACGTCTAACTTTATGGCGAATTCTGCAGGCATCTTGGCGAATTGCCCTAGGAAAAGCGTTAGATGCGCGGCGTAGTGACCATCTCTGGCGCTGGTTTTGAAGGGACCATGCGGTGTGGGACTGCCCACCACTATTTTTCCTTCCAGAATGCCTTTCCCATTAACGAACTCTTTGAAGAATCTTTGGATTTGCTCATCCATACTCTGGAGGGAGAGGTTCTGAATTGTTTTGTATCCTTGAGGGAACTCTATGCCAAAGGCTGGGGACACGGTTTTGTAGTATTTTGCTGTTGCTCCTTTCTTCTTTTCTTCTTTCTCTACTGTTATGGCGCCTGCCTTCGCCAGTTTCCTTATGTGATAATAGACTTTCTGTTCGTGGACGCCAAGTTGTCTGGCGATTTCTAAAGGGTACATTTCCTTTTCGGAGAGCATTGTCAGGATTTTCCAGCTTAGTTTGCCTAAAATCATCTTTAGTTTCTGTGAGTCTTGCATGAGGCTGATTTCTTTTACTTTTTGCGTGTGGCCATCGTCTTGGAGCAACAACTTCTTTTCCATGTTTTTCTCCCAGTCATAAATCTCAGTCCATTATTAAAAATTTTGTTATAGTTATCATCGAAAAGCATGACCTTCAAGGTTTGACAGGGCTTCCGCGAAAGTTCCAGTTAACGAAACTCTTAAAAATTTTTTTTAGAACTCAAAGTTTTATCCTAAAAATCCTTATTAAGAAAGGAAAGACTTGAATAGGGCTTGAAAGACTCAACCATTGAAAGAACGGGGCCAAAAAAATGTGTGGAATTTTCGGCTGTATACTGAAGGAAGGAAATGTTGCACCTTTGATTCACGCTTCACTGAAACGGCTTGAATACCGCGGGTATGATTCGGTAGGTGTAGCAACAATCCAAGACGGCAAGATCTACGTTAAAAAAGACCAAGGAAAAATAGATGACGTGCATAGAATTTTGAACCTTGACGATTTGCCTGGTAACGTGGGCATAGGACATACCAGATGGGCTACACATGGCGCGCCATTAAAGGTTAACGCGCATCCACACTCGGATTGCACGGGGAACATAGTCGTAGTTCATAACGGTATCATAGAAAATTTTTCTGAGCTAAAGCTTGAACTGGAAAACAGCGGTCACAAATTTGTCTCAAAAACGGACACCGAAGTAATAGCACATCTCATCGAAGAGAACCTCAAAAAAAACCCCGAACTAAACCTAGCTAACGCTGTCTTAGAGGCGGTCAAAAGGCTTGATGGGTCTTACGCCATTGCCGTGCTTTCGACGAGGGAACCAGACAAAATAATATGCGCCAGAAACGAAAGCCCCTTGGTCTTGGGGGTCAGCGAAAACGCCGTTTACTGCGCATCGGATATTCCAGCGTTTTTACCCGTAACTAACAAGGCAGTTTTGATAAAGGATGGGGAACTCATAGTCCTTTCGTCTACAGGCTACGAAATCAGAAAAATCCCTGATTCAAACGTTGTCACGCGAGAACCGGAGATCGTTGATTGGACACCTGAAATGGCGGTTAAACAAGGCTATCAGCATTTTATGATAAAGGAGATTCATGAGCAGCCCGCAACCCTCCGCAACACGTTGAGGATGCAGGAGCACTACCTTGATTTGATCTCAACATTTCTCGACCGCGCCCAAGAAGTCTTCTTAGTCGCCTGCGGGACATCCTACCACGCCTGCTTGGCCGCGTCCTACATGTTCTCAAAGCTTGCGTTCTTACCAACATATCCAGTCTATGCCTCAGAATTCACGGAACAACACGGCAAATCAGTTAACATAGACAGCACCATTCTAGCAGTAAGCCAGTCAGGCGAAACAGCGGATACGCTAGCATCAGTTACATGCGCGCAACAACGTGCCGCAACAATCCTCAGCTTGACCAATGTGATTGGTTCAACTTTGACGCGTGTTTCTCGGGTTTACGTAAGTCAACAGTCGGGTCCCGAAATCGGCGTGGCAGCCACAAAAACTTTCACTTCGCAACTTTCGGTGCTAGCACAACTGGCGCTTAGGCTGTCAAAGAAGCGGGGCAAAATTTCGCAGGACGAGATGGATGATATTGCGGAGAGACTGGAAAAACTACCAGAGACTGTTGAAACCATAATTCAAACACAAGAGGAAAAAGTCAAGCAACTCGCTAAAAAATACAAGGATGCCAAAATTTTCTTCTTCTTGGGTCGAGGGATAAGCACAGCCACAGCTTACGAAGGGCGACTCAAACTGATGGAGATAGCCTACATTCCATCAATAGCCTTTCCAGCTGGAGAAAGCAAACATGGCCCGATAAGCCTCATTGAAACTGGTTTTCCAGTGGTGTTCATCTGCGCCAAGGATGAGTCCCGTAAGACTTTGATCGGCAACATAATGGAAATGAAAGCCAGAGGTGCCTCGATAATCGCGATTGTAGAGGAAGGCGATGAGGAGATCAAAGCGCTGTCGGACGATTACGTTGAGGTTCCTAAAGGAATACCTGAGGTTCTGTCGCCGATACCTTTTGTGATACCCTTGCAGCTTCTGGCGTACTACATGGCACTTGAGAAAGGACTGAATCCAGATATGCCGAGGAACTTGGCGAAGTCTGTAACCGTAAAATAGCTTGAATGCGTTTGCGTCTTGGTGAATGTGGGTGTTGCTTGGAATCGAAAGTGGCAAGATTGCCGCTTAACGATTACGTTTCTTGAAGTAGACCAGCAGACCTACACCAACCACGGCAACTGTGGCTACGGAAGCAGCCGCTACAAACGTCGTCGGGAAAGGCTCTGGTACTTCCACACTAAAATAAATGGTTTCGGAAACTCCAGTGTTCCCAGCCTCATCTTTTGCATAAATTGTTAGATTATGGTCTCCGTTAGCCAATCCAGTTAAGGTCGTATTCCCAGAAATGGTAATGTTTTCTTTTCCGTCAAGGCTGTATGCGATTTGCGAAACTGGCTGGTTTACTGTGAAATGTAACGGAACATCCGAAAGGTCGTATGTCTTGTTTACAAGTGACAAAACTGAAACGCTTGGAGAAACGTCAATGGTGAAGCTAGCTGATGAAGAACCGTTAATACTAAACATATGCACAAATAAGCCATCGATGTATGCGCCCCATTCAACGGCGTGAACCGTTATGTAATGTTTTCCTTCTGGCACTCCTGTCAGGTTGATATTATAAGAAAAATAGGTAATTGCATTGGGGTCATAAGGAATATTAATGCCTTCATTATTGTAAACGTAGGTTTCGTTTTGTTCCCAATCTGTTTTGTAATAAACCTTCATCAGCCTCATATAACTCGCCGAAGTCGATTCTCCGAGACGCGCATTGAAACTAAGGGTGACGTTGTTTGAGTTGTATACACTGTTTTCTTCTGGAGACTTTATTGTCAGTATAGGTGGTTTCGTTGCGGCTGCTGGAGACACCCAATCAGTCCCCATCCACGGATTCGCCTTTGCCCAATTAACTAATTTTGTTCCTGCCATCGCAGATATTATGAAAGCCAAGATTAGTGTAAGTGCTAATGCTTTTCTTTTCATGAGCATCACTTTTTCCTTTTCTTGAAGTAGACCAGCAGAACAGCGCCCACCACGGCTATTGTGGCTACAGAAACAGTCGCGGCAGGTATTGTTGGAAAAGGCTCGGGCGCTTCTACCTTGAAATAGACGATTTCGGAAGCTCCAGTGTTTCCAAACTCGTCGGTTGCGTACACCGTTAGGTTGTGGGAGCCGTTTGGCACCTCGTTCAGAGTGGTGTTGCCAGTTATGGTCACGTTGTTTTGCCCGTCAAGGCTGTAGCTTATTTTTGAAGTGGGCTCGCTTGTGGAAAAAGCCAGCGTGACATTGCTGTCATTGTATGTCTTGTTTTCTGGCGAAGAAATGAAAATATGTGGAGGCGCATTGTCGGGTTCCCATGGTTTCATTAGAGGGTAACGGTCTTGATTGTTAGAGCAAACTGTGTATGGTGTGCCGCTTATACCGTCGCCGTTGACGTCTATGCCGTTGTAGTTGCTCCAGTAGTTTCCGCCAGAAAAGGAACCATCATCCCAAGTGTTCACTTGTAGGGATTTCATGTCATGTTTGACAACGTTCGCGTGGTTATCGACGAAATTATTATGGTAGAAAGTGTTGTTTGAGGCGTTCCATAATTCTATTCCATGAACGTTGTTAATAATGTTGTTTTCAATTATGAGGCTGTCTTCAACCGCGAGATTCATGCCGTAGACATTATCCTCTAATCTATTTCCAACTATTGTGTCATGATTTCCTCCCCGAACGGTGATGCCTCCTGTTAACTCCGAGAAAAGCGATTTCAATATTTCTATTGTTAACTCCGACGGAACAGGAACTGCTGTTCCCGTTATTGTATTGTTAGAGACCGTGATGTTTGAGCATTCATTTAAATAAACGCCGTACTGGCAGTCTTTTATGATGAAGTTTTTCACTGTTACGTTTTCGACGCTTTTCAGGGTAATTCCGCCAACTCCGCCTTGGTGTGTGTGTCCGTTTCCATCAAGCGTCATGTTGCTCCTTTCTATATCGATGCCTCCAATATCGCTTGTTAAAATGTAGAGATCTCCAATTTGTTGAATTGCGGGTGTTGAAGGGGAAACACTGCCATCCGCTTTAATTGTTATGAGCGTTTGAGCAGAAACGAGTTTTACGCATGGTGTTATAGGTATCGCTGAGAACAAGAGTGTTATTATAGCCGTTAATGCTAACGCTGTTCTTTTCATAGCTCTATTCTAGCCTTCTTTTCCTTACTTTACCGAAGTACAGGACAGAACCAATGCTGATAACAGCTATTGACAGGGCAGAAGCCACAACTAATGTTGCTGTTGGGGAGGGCTCTGGCACTTCAACGCTGAAATAAATCATTTCGGAGGCGCTGGTGTTTCCAAACTCATCGGTTGCGTAAACTGTTACATTGTGGTCTCCATTAGGCAATTCAGTTAATGTTGTGTTTCCATTTACTGTCATGTTCTCTTGCCCATCCAAGACATACGAGATTTGTGAAACCGCTTCGTTCACGGTGAAATTTAATGCAACATCAGATGAGTCGTACGTCTTATTCAGCGGAGAAAGAATCGAAACTTCTGGAGGAGAAGCGATTGTGAAATTAACCACCGAGATAGTTGTCATGTGAAAAGAGTAGTACGTCAAACCTCTAGCATAGTGGCCTCCTCCCCAAGCGGTAATGACTACGCTGTATTCGCCATCAGGCATGTCCCAAAAAGTTTCATTGTAACTCCAAAACTTGGAAAAATCAGGGTAAACAGTTACATTGTCTTTAATCCAACTTGCCTTGAAAGAAATACCGTATATAGAGTCAAGACTGGTGCCTTGTGCGTTTACGTTAAACGTAAGAGCGACATCATTCACTCTGTACACGGCATTGTTCTTTGGAGACAATACCGAGATTACAAGTGGAGTTGCGCCTTCTGGAGGAGCCACAGCCTCATGATACAGGTACGGGTTTGCCTGTGCAAATTGGACGAAACATCCTTCAGTCATCGCCATTAAAAAGAGCGCTAAGATGAAGGCTGCGGTTAAAAGCGTCTTCTTTTCCACAGGCAATCCCTGCTTAATATAGGGTTTTTTCGCGATAAAAACTTTTTTGTAAAGGTTTCTTGACAAAACAAGCTTACAGCGAAGATTTTTAGTCAAGGTTTCTTGACCAAGCAGCTCAAACCTTAGTCAAGATTTCTTGACAAAGACCCCGCGGTTCACTCTACACTTCAGTCTTTAAATAAGGGGGCTATAGTCACCGAGAGCACAACAGTCCCAACCATTTCACAAACACATAAATCAATTGCGAGAAAGAAGAATCCAGACAACAAGCTTAGTTTTAATACATATATGTTAAAAAGGGCTGTTTACAGTATTCTACTCGGTGCTTTACTTTGGAAAAGACAGACTGGGAAAAACTCGTCGGCAGCCTAATAAAACAAGGCATTCTACGGTCGCCAAAAGTAATTAAAGCAATACGCGCCGTGCCTCGCACAAAATTTCTGCCCCTAGACATGCAATCCTACAGCGCTGCGGACACGCCGCTTCCAATTGGTTTCGGCCAAACAATCTCGGCGCCACATAGTCTCAGCTGCGTGCTGGACTAGGCGACACATGGTTTCAATAATGGATGAAGCCCTCCAATTGGAAGTTGACCAAAAAGTTTTGGAAGTCGGCGCAGGGTCAGGTTGGCACGCCGCCACAATAGCGGAGATAATCGCTCCATTAGATGCGCCTAGAAGCGAGTGGGGGCACATCTACACCGTAGAGATAGTTCAGGCTTTGGCTGAAAACGCACGGAAAAACATAATGACCGCAGGTTACGGCGACCGCGTAACAATAGTTAACGCTGACGGTTCTAAAGGCTATGCTGAAAAGGCTCCTTATGAACGCGTCTTGGTGACGGCTGCTGCTCCAAACGTGCCAAAACCGTTAGTTGACCAGTTGAAGCCCAGCGGCATTATGCTAATCCCAGTCGGCAGCGTTTCCCTGTTCCAGAACCTCATGAAAATCACAAAGGGACTGGACGGAAAAATCCAGCAGGAGAACCTCGGTGGAGTGGCTTTTGTTCCTTTAACTGGAGAGTACGGTCACAGGTTCTAGCCGTTATCCAAACCATTTTTCCAGTGTGGTTTTTCCCTTAAGCTTCTTGGTGCCTTCTTGCATTTTTTCCAGCGCTTTTCTCACACGGTCTTCTGAGAAGTCTTTTTCTCTGCAGAGAAAATCAACAACACCTTCCACGTTTGGCTCCGTCCATTCCAGCTTGTAGTCATCTCTCACTTTTGGGTGTAAAAATATCTCCCTTATTCTTTGAGGTTCAGCTGGAAACTCAACGTTTTTCAAGTGCGGCAAAGCGTTTTCCAAATTTTCATGCTCTTTTATCAGTTTTAAGGCGGTTTTAGGTCCCAAGCCTTTTACGCCGTCGGGGTTGAAGTCTGTTCCAATCAGGATGGCTACGTCGATTAGCTGTTCATAAGTTATTCCACAATCTTTCAGGACGTTGCTTAGCTCCACTACCTCAGGTACGACGTTTATGTAAACGTTTTTGCTGGGCAGTTTTCTTCGACCAGAAATAGTCACGTTCCGAATCAGCTTGGGCGCTCCAAAAAGCAAGCTGTCATAGTCTTGGCTTGCGCAGTAATCTGAATCTCCCTGTTTGGTGATGTGCGCAGCTTGGGCTTCTCCTTCGCTGGGAGCTTGAATCCAAGGGATGCCCATAAGAGAGAGAAACCTTTTGCTGTCCTCCTCCATGTAATCCTTCAAACGAGAGGTGGCTTGCGCATACATGCGGGCTTCTTCGATTTTGCCTGTCGCCAAAGCATGCTCATACTTGATTGTGGCTTCTTCTTTCGCTTTCATACGCCTTTTAATTTCCACTTCTTTGAGAGCAGGGGGAACGCCGTCAAAAACGTAAATCGGCTTTATGCCCATCTCCACAAGGTTGCTTGTTCGGTAGAGCAACCCGCTCAGGTGGCTGGTGACCTTTCCCGTGCTGTCTTTCAAGGGTGTGCCGTCTGGCTGGCGAATTATGGCGAGAAACTGGTACAAAGCGTTGTAAGCGTCGATGGCGATGGATTTTCCGCTTAAATTCTCTAGTTTAACAACTGTTTTTGGAACAATGTTTCGAAGGTTTACTCCCAAAATAGCCCCGTAGAGTATAGCGAAAAACCAAAATAATAAACTTGCGAAAAGCAAACGCAGAAGATATAAGTAAGGCTTGCATTACAGAGCCGTCACAGAGATGAGTGTGATGTCCGAAAGAACAACATTATCCTTAGTTACATGCACAAGCTGCGGTAAACCCATCCAGCCGGGAACAGAAGCAACAAAATTCCTTTGCCCCAACTGTGGAGAAATACAGATAAAACGTTGTGGAAAGTGCAGACAGTTCGGTCGCACCTATAAGTGTCCAAAGTGCGGTTTTATAGGACCGTAAGAGGCGGCTGATGATGGGTAGCATAAAAGTTGTTTACAAGGTTTTTCCAGAAGATGTAGTCGATAGTTTTGATGACTTGAAAGCGAAAATTGAAAAATGCCTTCCTGAGTTTTCTTCTGTTGAAGGCTACGGTGAGGAGCCCATAGCTTTCGGGTTAAAAGCCCTTCTAATTCAAGTGGCTTTCCCAGAGGACAAAACAGGCATTGTTGACGAGTTCGAAACCGAGCTTGGAAAAATAAAGGGCGTAAGCCAAGTTCAGACGGTTATGGTGCGAAGAACAAGCAGATAGCTGATTAACGCTTGCGCTTCTTTAAGTAGACCAGAAGACCTATGCCAACAACAGCCACTAACACAACAGAAGCTATGACTATCGTTGGGAAAGGCTCTGGTTTCTCGGCTATGGTGAAAGTGATTGTTTCAGATGTTCCCGTGTTTTCAAACGCATCCTTCGCGTACACCGTTACGTTATGCACTCCGCTGGCTAACCCGCTTATGGTGGTGTTGCCTGTTATGGTTACGTTTTCTTGCCCGTCAAGACTGTAGCCCAACCAGACAACTGGCTTATTCACCGTAAAAACTAAGGAAACACTAGTCTCATTGTACGCTTGGTTTTCGGGTGAAACAACCGCAACGGCAGGCGGGACAGTTCCGTAACCGATGGGCGTGTACTGCTCATTTAAAGCGCTTGCTGTTATATTATTGTTTGAAGAAGCATCGATGACATATCCGCCGATTATGTACAACGTGTCGTTTATGTTGGCAACACCAAAATCAAATCTGTATTTAGGTATGATAGCGCCAGCCATCCAACTATCACTCTCAATATCATAAACATAGTTAGCGCGCCGCGAAGCAGGTGCCGTGCTTGCATCAAGGTACGAAATATATGGTGCCACGCCTAAAACGTAGATTCGTTTAGGGGCCATCACACCAGTTGTCGCACCTGCGGGTCCATCAATGGCAATCGCTGGTGAAGGAGTGCCTTGACTCGAACTGTTAGTTTCAGCATCATAAATAGTTAGACGTTTTGAAGATTCGCTTAAAAGATATATCTTGTTATCAACCACTACCGAAACTGAATAATCACCTGCTCCAGTCGGCACAGCCTCTTCAGCCCAAGAATCTGCCGCGGCGTCATAAACATAATCTACTTCTCCACTTATCAGATGAATTTTGTCGTTTACAACGTTTGCTGTTAACCAAGCTGCAGCTGTAGGCATGGACGCTTTGGTTTCCCACGTGTCCGTTGCAGGGTCGTAAACCTCGTTTACCCCAGACAACACATATCTCGAAAATATAACATCGATTTTTTCAGTGCCGACTATTCCTCCTATACAATAAATCTTGCCTTGGCAAGCGGCGATGGCAAAACGCGCTCTCCGAGTCGGCATCGGCTTCTTGAAAGCCCAAGTGTCCGTTGCAGGGTCGTATTCTTCGTTTGTTCTCACTAAATCTTTAAAGGCAGCGTCTGGATAACTTCCGTTTTGGGTTGAGCCTCCGATGGCGTAGATTTTGCCGTTCACCACGGCGACGCCTAAACCACCTCTTACTTGTTGCATTGACTCTTTTTGCGTCCAAGAACCTCCATTAACCTCCATGGGCGGTCTTGGAGTCCCAAGCACACTTACCGTGACTATTGGACTTTGCGCAGGTTGGTAGGTGAGAGCACCGTTGGCGAAGGATTCACCCGGATAACTAAACTGAAATGTGAAATTACCCACTTGGCTTGGCTTATACAACCAGTGTCGCGTACCGTTTATATCGGTTGTAATAGGCGCAAAAACATCGGTGATTCCGTCAGGGCGTGTAACCTTAAGAGTAATGTCATGAAATATGTCCATAGGCTCAGGCGGAGCCGGTTCGATCCGAATGTCAACACCCACCGCCTGACCAACTTCAGCAGTCTCAGGCTGCACGCTTATGAACGCTGAGGTTGCAATGTTTGTTTGAGCTCTAACGGGCGGAACACCTGCCTTGAATGCAGGCATAACTGAGATTATGCTTGACGCTGTTAGGAAGACGAGAACAAGCAGCAGAGTAGCGGTCTTACCCATGCCTATTCCCTGCTTAATTATGGGCAATTTCCGTGATTAAAGCGTTTTTGTCAAGGTTTCTTGACCAAGCAGCCCGAAGTTAGTCAAGATTTCTTGACAAAGAACCCACAATTCACTCAGCGTTTCAGCCTTTATATAAGGGGGCTATAGTCTTTTCCGAGCATAACAGTCCAGAAACCTTTCACCATGGTAGTCTTTTTGCGTACGCTTTAAAGTTTATATAGGAATAAACCTCTGTTTCAACACGCTCAAAGTGACATTAGGAGGATTCTAATTGAGTGAAATTCAATTACGCGTGGGAGACGCAAGACAAAGAGATGTTGGAAGAGGCATCGCCCGCATAGACCAACGAACCATGCAGAAACTAGGCATAAGCGCTGGCGACGTGATAGAGATAGTTAACAAGCGAACAACCAGCGCCATAGCTTGGCCAG
>Ga0315554_1001811_pt1 | contig 12557 bp, 12 predicted proteins | sample SalMarSW160370MG_FD_202114 | JGI IMG/M metagenome (GOLD analysis project Ga0315554, IMG submission 202114) | Salt marsh sediment microbial communities from the Plum Island Ecosystem LTER, Massachusetts, United States - Salt Marsh Sediment SW1603-70 ... | reverse complement strand
GCTCGAAGAAGGCCTTGCCGATTACAACGGCACGATTCTTATCGTCAGCCATGACCGAGATTTCCTCGATCATGTCGTCAATAAAGTATTCGAAATTGAAAATGGTTCGTTTTTCCGCTATCTCGGCAACTACAGTGAATATTTGGAACAAAAGGAAAACCGTCAGGCCGCGTGCACCAAACAGGTCGATAATGCCGAGGAAAAGCGGGCGTCGTACGAGGAATTCAAGGAAAAATCGCGGCAGAAATCGCGATACAAGAAGAAACTACAGTCATTGACCGACAGCATTGCCCAATCCGAACAGCGCTGGAATGAGCTCGAGAAAGAAGAAATGGCCGCCGACGGCAGCGACTGGGAACGGCTGGCGGCCATCCGCGACGAACGCAAGGCGCTCGAAGATCGAATCCTCAGCCTGTATATGGAGAAGGAAGAACTCGAAAAGGAGCCGCCCGGTGAGTGATGCGCTGCTCAAAAACGTGCTGGGAATCAGCGGCTCGCCGGTGATCGGAAGTTCGACCGAGCTTCTGGTAAAGGAAATCCTGCGCGGCGCCGAGTCGAAAGGCGCGGCGACCGAATATATTTTCCTGAACGAACTCGACATCATGCCCTGCCAGGCCTGCGGACAATCGCCCGAAGACGGCTATTGCTTTTTCAACGACGGCATGGATCTGATCTATGAAAAATTCGATTGGTGCGATGCCATCGTGATCGGGTCGCCGATCTATTTCGATTCGGTATCGGCGCAGACCAAGCTGTTTATTGATCGCTGCAACTGCTTCCGGGCGTTCATTCCGGAAGGCGAGTCGGGATTCATTAAGCGTATCGAAAAATGGCGTCGGGGGGCGATGGTCCTCGTCGGCGGCGAGCGGGAAAAATACGAATACGCCCGCCGCGTGATTGGCGGCTTCTATGTCTGGGCCAATGTCGAATCGGTCGGGCTGATCACTTACGCCCATGCCGGCTCCCGAAAAGGATCTGTGGCTGAATCACCGGATTTATTGGAAAAGGCTTTCGATATTGGCGTGAAATTGACTGAGTAGTGAAGATTTATTTTTCGACTCTTATTCCCATGACAACTTTATTCCGTATTAAATTCGACAGCACCGTAGCCGGTCGCCTATTGACTTGATTTTGGCGGACAAAACCGTATATTGGCGGCATTGTAGGAAATGAAAAGGCCATACCAAGACTCAGACGATGATATATAGCTTTGAACATAGTGACGTGAGATACCGCGACTTTCTGACTGTGCTGGACGATCTGAAGCTCGATTATGAAACCATCGAGCGGGACAAAATAGTCGTCCGCGTGTTCGGACATATCAACGACAGCCTGCGGCAAAAGCTGGATCAAGTATCGGGCCGCACCGGCAAACTGACTCTGAAGAAGACCGGCGAATCACGAGAAAAACAAAATGCCGAAACGACCGGCCATAAGGTGATTATCGCCGGGCCGTGCTCGGTCGAATCGGAGGAGCAGATCGACGAAATTGCCCGATTCCTTTGCGACCTCGGCATCCGGTATCTTCGCGGCGGCGCCTTCAAACCGCGCACGCAGAGCAGTTCGTTCCAGGGTCTGGGCAAGACCGGCCTCAAGTTGATTGCATCGACGGCCGCCCGCTACCATATGAAGGTCGTCACGGAACTGATGGATCGATCGCAGTTGGACGACGTCGGCCAATATGCCGACGTAATCCAGGTCGGTTCGCGCAATATGTTCAATTATTCGCTCCTGACGGCCCTGGGGGCGGTGGATAAGCCGATATTGTTGAAACGCGGCATGGCGGCGACGATCGATGAATGGGTCCACGCTGCGAATTATATCCGGCGCGGCGGCAATGAGCGGGTGATCCTGTGCGAACGAGGCATCCGCACTTTCGAACCGCGCACGCGATTCACCCTCGACATTCAGGCCATTCCGATCGCCCGGCAACTCAGCGGCCTGCCCGTAATCGCCGACGCCTCCCATGCTGCCGGGGACCGCGATCAAGTGCCGCCGCTTATCAAGGCCGCGCTGGCGGCGGGGGCCGATGGAATCATGGTCGAAGTGCACCCCCATCCTGACGTCGCGCTTTCCGACGGGCGGCAATCGATGACGCTGGATGGTTTTCGCCGCGTATTCGAAGAAATCACGCAGATGGGTCTGTTGAATAGATCGGATTCTCAGGGCGGCCCGTCGTTTCATCTGTAACTCCATAGTGCCATGCCTCTCAGCGAAAGCGACAAGAGACGCCTTACCGATGAAATTTCGTCGGTCATAAGCCGGGCGAAAGAGAGCAGCCGCGTGCTGCCGTTCGCGGCGTCGGTCGACATCGATCCGGTCGATGTCCCCGGCTGGCTGACCGCGTGCCCCAGGAAAACACTATGGTATTGGCGCAGCCGTGACGGTAAGATCGAGGTCGGGGGCATCGGCGATGGATTGTCGATTCCCGGTGGGAGCGCCGCTTCCTCGCTCGACCACGTGCGAAAGGTGCAGGAAAAATACCCGAATTTCCGCCCGCCGATGTTTTGTGCCCGGCGATTCAATCTCGCCGAACCCTACGACGAAGTTCAGCCGTTTTTTCCCGGCGATATCTGCCGAGTGCCGGCGAGGATGGTCGTCCGGAAGAACGATCAGTATTCATTCCACATTTCAATCAGTGTCCTGCCCGATACGGATGGGGATCATATTCTCGACACGGTCGAATCGGAAATTGAGGAAACGAAACAGATAAGCATTTTGGGAATGCCCTTCTCACTGCCGTCGATAACGGCAACACGCGCGTTCCCCGATCGGGACGGCTGGCGTAAAAATATCGTCAATGCTCTGGCGGCCATAAAGCGGGCCGAAATTGAAAAGATCGTCCTCGCCCGACGTTTGGATTATCGTTTTGGGGAACGCATTGATCCCGTAGTTCTCCTGATGCTGTTGCGTGAGCGCAATCAATCTTGCTATTCGATCCTTCATCAGCCGCGTCCGGATGTGGCCTTTATTTCGGTGACGCCGGAAAGACTTTATCTCCGCGAAGGGAGTCGCATTTCGGTCGATGCCGTTTCGTCGACGATGCCCCGGGGATCGACGCCCGATGAAGATGCCGTTCTGGAGAAGAAGCTTCTGAACGACGACAAGCTCAGCCGCGAGCATCGATTCGTTTCCGAGGCCGTTCTGGCTGATATAACGACGTTGTGTGACGGCGAGCCGACTATCGACGGGCCTCGGGCGCTCAAGCTCGATCGCATCCAGCACATCGCGTCGACCGTCACGGGACGATTGAAACCGGACGCGGACGACGCGAAGATTGTTAAGAGGCTTCATCCCACCCCGGCCGTGGCAGGCGTTCCGCGCGAGCGCGCGATGGCGATGATATCGCAAATGGAGCCATTCACCCGCGGATGGTACGCGGGGGCCATCGGGATGATCGACGATGATCGCGCCGAATTTGCCGTCGGCATCAGATCGGCGGTCATGCACGACAACCTGATTTCAGTATTTACCGGGGCGGGAATTGTGCGCGGGTCGGATCCGGATGTAGAATGGGAAGAGATCGAAAGCAAAGACATCCTGCGGCCGCTGCTTTCGGAAAAGGCGCTTTCGTGAAGCCGCCCAATATCAATAGCTTTGTCTCCGATATAATCATCAGAGCACTGGTCGAATACGGCGTCGGCCTGTTCTGCATCTCTCCCGGTTCCCGCTCCACACCGCTGACGCTGGCGGCGGCGAACCGATCGGGTATTGACGTACACATCGTTCACGACGAACGCGCCTCGGCATATTTCGCCGTCGGGTACGCCCGCGCCTGCGGCCGGCCGGCAGCGGTTATCTGCACATCGGGAACGGCCGTCGCGAATCTTTTGCCTGCCGTGGTTGAAGCGTACCAATCGCGGCTACCGCTGATATTGCTGACCGCCGACCGTCCTGAGGAATTGCAGAATTGCGGCGCCAATCAGGTGATAGATCAGAAGAATATCTTCGGGAAGTTCGTCGCGGACAGTATCACCATTCCCGCGCCCGACGATACGACCGATCCATATAGTCTGCTCGATAAGATCAGCCGCGCGCTCGATGCCGGACAAGCCACACCGATCCATATCAATTGCCGATTTCGCGAACCGCTGGCCCCCGTCGAACAAATCTTCGACCTTCATAAGATGCAGGCGAGCTCGGATAAGTGGTACACCGAGCACAAAGGTGACGCATCGTCGAAGGCGCACGCGGTCTCGGATGACGATATCGATTATCTGGCGCACGCAATGAATGAACGCCGTAAGTGCCTGATCATCGTCGGGCCGGAGGCATCCTGGCGACAGGCGGCGAAGATCGCAGAATTGTCGGAGAAGCTGCATGCTCGCGTCATTACCGATGTGCTTGCAAATCTGGTCGTGGTGCCGAGCGTCCATCGCCTGCGGCATTACGATTTGTATCTCGATATCGATGAACTCGCCGATGATCTCGCGCCCGACCTGGTGATCCACTTCGGCGGTCTGCCGATCTCCAAGCGGCTTAATCAATTTCTGGCGCGACATAGGGAGATCGATTACATCAAGATTCAGGATCATAACCGCACCATCGATCCCGACCTTCTGGAAACCCACCGCATTGTCGGACCACCGGATGATATTATACGCCGACTGTTGCCCGAATTGAAGGATTCAGCCGCCAGCGAATACCATCAGACGTGGCGAACTATCGACGAACATACCTCGCGTTTTCTGCACGGATATTTCGTCATCGGAAAACTCACCGAATGTTCGCTGCCCTTCATGATGAGTAGTCTCATTGAAGAAGGGGAGGCCTTATATTTGTCGAACAGCATGCCCGTGCGCGACGCCGATACGTTTTTTGCCTCGTCTTCTCACAATGTCGCCACCGGAGCCAATCGCGGCGCCAGCGGCATCGACGGCACGATCGCATCGGCCTGCGGATTCGCCCGGGGAATCGGAAAACCGACCACGTTGATCATCGGCGACGTCGCCTTCCTGCACGATCTCAACTCGCTGGCGATAGCGGCCAAGTCGGCGCCCCCGGTGATCATCATCCTCGTCAACAACGACGGCGGCGGGATATTTCATTTCCTGCCGGTCGCGAACGCGACCCATCATTTCGAAAAATTCTTCGCCACGCCCCACGGATTGCATTTTGGCAAGGCGGCTGAACTGTTCGGCTTGCCGTATTATCATCCGGCAATGCCCGATGATTTCGCGGCCGATTATCATAAAGTCCGCTCTGCCGGCCGGTCCGCCTTGATCGAAATATCCGGCGACCGCAGGGAGAATTTCGAACAACACGAACTTATCCGATCCCGTTTGCCCGCGTATCTTATGACAAAGCGAAGGAGCGGATAAATGGACGATTTCCACGTCGATTGGCACTATTACGCCGAGGGAAACCCGAAATCGACGCCGTACCTGTTCCTGCACGGATTCATGGGCGACGGCAGCGTCTGGCTTCCGATTATGAAAGAGCTATCCGCGGATATTTATGCCGTCGCACCGGATTTACCCGGCCACGGAAAAACACAGGTCGATCAGGAAAAATATTCCTGCGATATCCTGGTGCATGCACTCGTCAAATTCGCCGCTGAGCGTTTCGCGAAACCGCCGGTCGTGGTCGGCTACTCCATGGGTGCGCGCATCGCCCTGTATATGGTTCAGACTCATCCCGACGAAGTATCCGGCCTGATTTTGGAATCGCCCTCGCCGGGTATCGAGGATGAAAAAGAGCGCCATAATCGCCTGGAATTGGACAAGAAACGGGCCGATGACATGCGTCGGGTGGGGCTTCCGGATTTTCTCAAAGAATGGTACACGCAGCCGATCTATTCATCTCTGGCCGACAAACCCGAAATGGTCGCCAGGCTGATTGAAAAAAAATCGCGCGGCGACGCGGAAATGCTGGCCCGAACAATCGTCTGCCTGTCGCCCGGCGCTCAGCCGTCGCTCTGGCATCATTTGGGACACTGGCAGAAGCCGACCCTGATTATTGCCGGGGAAAAGGAACAAAAATACCGCGATATCGCCCGCCGCATGGCGGCCGTAATGCCGACCGCGACGCTCAGTATCATTCCCAATGCCGGGCATATCGTGCATCTTGAAAATTACCCTGAATTCATGGCGGCCTTGAAATTCTTCGTCTCGACATATATCTTATAGGCTAAATTCGCAAGACAAAGGAGCTGCCGTGTCTGATATCGTATGGAAATCGGCCGGTGATTTTGAGGATATTCTGTATCACAGGGCCGACGGAATCGCCAAAATCACCATCAATCGCCCCGAGGTGCGCAATGCCTTTCGGCCCTTGACCGTTATGGAGATGGCGCAGGCGTTTGCCGATGCGCGCGAGGACCCGGATGTTGGCGTCGTTATCCTGACCGGACAGGGGGAGAAGGCGTTCTGTTCGGGCGGCGATCAAAAAATCCGGGGCGACGCCGGGTATGTCGACGACAAAGGCGTCCATCGGCTGAATGTCCTCGATTTGCAGCGCCAGATTCGCACCCTTCCCAAGCCGGTAATCGCGATGGTGGCCGGGTATGCCATCGGCGGCGGCCACGTGCTGCATCTGCTGTGCGATCTGACTATCGCCGCCGACAACGCCGTCTTCGGGCAGACCGGCCCCAAGGTCGGATCATTCGACGCGGGGTATGGCGCGAGCTATATGGCCCGCATCGTCGGCCAGAAAAAGGCCCGCGAGATATGGTTCCTGTGCCGTCAGTACAGCGCAAAAGAAGCGCTGGACATGGGATTGGTCAACACAGTCGTACCCTATGAGCATCTGGAACAAGAGACGATTAAATGGTGCCGTGAAATTCTGGCCAACAGCCCGATGGCGATACGGTGCCTCAAAGCGGCCCTGAATGCCGACTGCGACGGCCAGGCGGGATTGCAGGAATTGGCCGGCAATGCCACCATGCTGTTTTATATGACCGAGGAGGGTCAGGAGGGCCGCAACGCCTTCAATGAAAAGCGCGACCCGGATTTTTCGAAATTCCCGCGACGGCCGTAGCATGAGCGTCAGCGTCGAAAAAAAGGAAATATCCCCCATCCGAGTCTGGCTGCTGGCGGCGCGGCCCAAAACCCTGCCGGCCGGGATCGTACCCGTGCTCGTCGGCGGTGCGATGGCCTACGGCGATGGCGGCTTTCATCTCCTGTCATTCCTCGCGGCGCTTTTCGGTTCCATCATGATTCAGATCGGCGCCAACTATGCCAATGATCTTTTCGATCATTTGAAGCAGACCGATACCCATGAACGGACCGGGCCGATGCGCGTCACCCAGGCAGGCTTGGCGACGCCGCGTCAGACAGCTATCGCAACGATCATTGTTTTTACGCTCGCATTCCTGGCGGGAATTTATCTGGTTTACCGGGGCGGTTGGCCGATCGTCATTATCGGATTATCATCGATTGCATGCGGCGTGCTCTACACTGCCGGACCGATGGCGCTGGGATATATCGGTCTGGCCGATCTGTTCGTGCTGGTCTTTTTCGGCCCCGTGGCGCTGGCCGGGACATACTATGTCCAAACTCTTCGCATGTCATGGCTAATCATCCTGGCGGGGCTACCGTTCGGGATGATCTCAACCGCTATCCTCGACGTCAATAACCTCCGAGATATCGTCACTGACCGCAAAGGCGGCAAAAAGACCCTCGCTGTCCGCTACGGGCAAACCTTCGCCCGCTGGGAATACGTAATAATGCTGGTCGGAGCGGCATTGATCCCGGTTATCATGATGATATCAAATCATGCGGGAATCACGTTCCTGCTCCCGGTCGCGTACATACTCTTCATCTGGCCGTCGGTCAGAACCGTTTTCACGACGAGCGATGGAAAGAAACTCAATGATACTCTCGCCGCCACCGGACAACTATTGATTATCTACGGATTGCTGTTCGCCATAGGATGGCTGCTGTGAAAATTGCATCCGCACAAATCAAGCCGTACCGGAGGAAACTGCTCGCAACCCTCAAAACGGCTCATGGAGAGATAAGCGAACGTCGCGGCTTTATCGTAGTCTTGAATTCGGATGAAGGCCACACCGGGTTCGGTGAAGCGCCGTTTCCCCTGTTCGACGTAGAAGATGAACATAGGTTGGGGGACTCGGATGCCGATAAGCTATTCATGGCGGTCGTCGATACGCTCACCGGCAAAGACATCCCGCCGTCGCTGGAGGATGTCGAAGTAGATATTGAGCATCTCTTCGCCGCAGAAGCTCCGGGCGTTTATTTCGGATTGGAAACAGCCCTGTGCGATCTCGCTGCCAAAATCGTCGGCCATCCGCTCAGCCAATGGCTGTCCGCCGATCCCCGCCCGGCGATTCCGGTCAATTATCTGATCCGGCGTCCCGTTGCGGCTTGGGACGAGCTGACCTCGGTTATCGCCGAACGCGGTTACCGCGCCGTCAAAGTTAAAATCGCCCTCGGATCCATAGATAACGATGTCGATTTTATCGAGAGATTACGGTCGGCTATCGGCGATGATATCGCCGTCAGGCTCGATGCCAACAGGGGATGGGATTTCGATACTGCGACGGCGGCTTTGAACCGTATGACAAAATTCGGAATTGACTATATCGAAGAACCGCTGGCCGATTTCAGCGAGGATAATCTGATAAACCTCCGGTCGAAGACTGCGATCCCGATTGCGCTCGACGAAAGCCTGACCGAAATCAATGACATTGACGATGTACTGTCCGCCAAAATCGCCGATGTGCTGATTCTAAAACCGTCGCTGATCGGTGGCATTGCTCGGACTCTTGACATATCTAAGCAGGCAGCGAGATATGGATGCCGCTGTGTCATCACGACAAATCTCGAAACCGAAATCGGCACGGCGGCGCTACTTCACCTGGCGGCGGCCGTCCCGGGCGATCTGCCTCCCTGCGGACTGGATACGCTGCGCCTGTTTGAAAACGCCGATCCCGCGCTGGCGAAAGTGGCAAACGGCGTAATCAAAGTTCCTTCGGGGGTCGGTCTGGGAGTCGGGGAGGAGCTATGGGCGGAATTATAGACCATAGCATCGCCTGTCCGATCCGGCAGACAGCCGTAGATGATCCGGATCGCGTGGCATTGTGCGATGATCGTGGTGATATCTCATACGGGAAATTGAATCGATTGATCGATGCGGCTGTCGTCAATCTCGGAGCGCAGGGCATTGGAAGCGCCGATCCCGTCGCCGTACTCGGACATAATTCCACTGCCTATGCCGTAATGCTTTTCGCCGCCTGGCGTCTGGGATGTATCCTCATGCCGTTGAACTGGCGGCAATCGCCGGAGGACTGGCGTGGGCAACTTGCCGACGCCGGATGCAGACTTCTGGCTTGCGACGATGAATATGGTAAGTATGCCGATCAGCTCGATATCGGCTCGACTTCATTGAATGAAATCGTAGCCGAGCCCGAATTACCGTCATCGCCGGATGCAACAATCGAATATTCGCTCGACCGGGAAGCCTTGATTGTTTTCAGCTCCGGTACGACGGGTGCTCCGCGCGGCGTGGTTTTATCGTGGGCGAATCTCTATTACAGCGCACAGGGTGCGGCGTCGGTGCTTGCCTGTCGTTCCGACGATACCTGGCTGGCGGCGCTGCCGTTTTTCCACATCGGCGGCATATCGATTCTGTATCGAACCGCTCTGGCCGGCTGCGCCGCATATATTATGAATCGTTTCGATGCCTCCCGAGCCATTGAAATCATGACCGACCGGCGAGTCACATATATCTCGGTGGTATCGACGATGCTGACCGATTTAATCCGGGCTGACCGTGAGAATGTCCTTGCCGGGTGCCGGGGGATAATACTCGGCGGAGCCGCCTGGGATGAATCACTGGTCGAGGAAATCAAATCCCGGGATTTGCCCGTGCTCACTACCTACGGTCTGACCGAAACTGCATCAATGGTGACGCTGCTGCCGTTCGACTCATCGCCTGAAAGGCTCGCGACATCGGGCAGAGTACTACCCCATCGCGAAATCAAAATTGTCGCTGAAGACGGCCGCAAATGCATGCCGGGGGAGACCGGCCGGATCGCCGTGCGCGGAGAGCCCGTCTTCGTCCGATATCTTGGTCAAACATGTCCGCCGGATTCACAGGACGGCTGGTTTGTCACAGGCGACATCGGCAAAGTCGATAGCGAGGGATTTTTGACGGTCATCGGCCGCTCCGATTCGGTCATCGTTTCCGGCGGCGAAAATATCGACCTCAATCATATCGAACGGGCGATCCGTCAAATTCCCGGTATGATCGGAGTTGTGGTCATGTTCCGTGCGGACAAACGCTGGGGTGCCCGCCCGATTGCGTTCGTGGAAGTGACCGAACAGGGACAAAACGAATCTTCGCTGAAATCAACTATCGCGGAGCATGTGCCGAAAATCATGATTCCCGATCGAATAATTATCCTCGAACGCCTGCCCCGCACCGGCAGCGGCAAATACGACCGGTCGGCTCTACGACGCGATCATCCCGACGTTTTCGGAAACGACGCCTAATCCTGATTTTCCGCAGCCTGCTCCAGCGCAGTTCGAAACGATTTCGGTAGTGTGATTTTGCCGCGCGTTTTCGGATTCACCGTGACATGGGTGGTTTTGGCCGACCCGACCTCTTTGCCGTCAAGGTCGATTATTTGATATTCGAGAGTAAACGACGTCTTGTCGATCGCGGCCACGCCCAACGAGACCTCCACCGTATCGCCGACGGTCAGCGGTGCATAGAAATCGGCCTCGGCGTGCACGATCGGGAGAGAGAAATCACCGGAGGCAAACCGTTCCTGAAGAGGAAATCCGATCTCATCCAGAAACCTCTGATAGAGGTCATGCACGATCTTGAACTGATTGGCAAAAAACAGAATACCGGCGGCATCGGTGTCGTGAAGTTTGATGGTATAATAGTCCTTAATTCGGCTCATTTTCGACAGTTCCGATTAAAAGGTGCGACGGCAATATATCGGCCGGGCCGGCCATTGTCAAAATATTTGGGAAGGGCTATATCTGGAGCGCATGGATACGGGCTCGATTGGCCGAGATACCCGTTGACGGCAACGGTAGATTTGGAGAAAATGAAAATTCCCGAACCCCTTGACAATGCAGCCGCCATATAGTATCTACGAGGCGAAGTAGGAAAACCTTAATCTATGATTTTATGGATAAGAAACAGGAATATTTCGACGCCAGAGGAGACGACTGGGACCGGGACCTGACCGCCGAGGACCTCGAGCGGCTGAACCATATAATCGACAAAATCGATATCACTCCCGGCCTTAAAGTCTGCGACCTGGGTTGCGGCACCGGCGTATTATTCGACTTTTTGCGGCGTCGCGTCGGCGAAAGCGGCTATATCGTCGGTCTCGATTTCGCGCCCCGGGTGGCGCACAAGGCGCACCGGAATTTCCCCTTCCATAATATCGGCGTGGTCGAGGCGGATGCCTGTTGTCTGCCGTTCCGGGAAGAGGTTTTCGATCTGGTCGTTTCGTTTGCCGCCTTCGCCCATTTCTCGCACAAGGATGAAACCATCCGGCAGGCCAACGAGATTCTCAAGCCGGGCGGGCGGATCATCATTATTCACTTGGTGGGTCGCAGTGAACTGGCCCGGACGCATCATCAAGCCGGCCGGCCAATTGACCGCGACGAACTCCCCGACCGCATAGAGTTGGAGGATATGTTCGCCCGCGGGCATTTCCCGCGCTATGAACTGACCGACGACGAAAATCTTTACTTGGCTATCGGTTACAAAGAATAAGTGAATTCCGGATCAAAACTACTGGTTCGAACCGCCCTATTCTTGGCCCTGGGGGTGCTGTTTCCCATCATATTTCACCAATTCGGTATGGCCGGGCGCATTTTTCTGCCCATGCATATCCCGGTATTGCTGGCCGGCTGCATCTGCGGCCCCCTGTCGGGCCTGATCATCGGCCTTCTGGCCCCCGCGCTGTCGTTCGCGCTGACCGCCATGCCGCCATCATACGCGGTTCCCCTGATGACCATCGAACTGTCGCTATATGGGCTTGCGGCGGGCCTGTTCTATTATCGCCTGCGGCTCAATGTGTACATCGCCCTGGTCGTTTCCCTTATTCTGGGGCGCATCGGGTTTGCCATCGGTCTTCTGATTCTGGGATTGTTTATCGAGCTTCCCTACGGTGTGAAGACATATTTCTCCATATCTGTCGTGACCGGCCTGCCCGGCATTATTATTCAATTGGTGATTATCCCGCCAATCGTCGCGGCCGTGATGCGCCGCGAACGCACCTGATTCTTTCGTTGCCGCCCACGCTGAATTTGCCTATTTTGACTCCGGCATTGTGAATCCTAACCATAGTCGAGGGCTGGCCTACGTCGATGGAAACGGCATCATATATTGGTCCCGACAATCTGTGGCGGCGCGCCAAAGCGGCGATTCTGAACTCGCGCCAATCAAAATTCCCGATTGGCGACGATCCCTGGATAAAAGCGACTATCAAGGCCGTCGAATATATCGAGCAGAATGCCTATGTTATCCTGACCTCGGTCGGCATGAATACCTGGGAACTGACACTGACGTTGGCGTCAGAACGAAAGATTCCCGTAATTGTCGTCCTACCTGGAGCCAAAAAAGATAAT
>Ga0315554_1001809_pt1 | contig 12570 bp, 12 predicted proteins | sample SalMarSW160370MG_FD_202114 | JGI IMG/M metagenome (GOLD analysis project Ga0315554, IMG submission 202114) | Salt marsh sediment microbial communities from the Plum Island Ecosystem LTER, Massachusetts, United States - Salt Marsh Sediment SW1603-70 ... | reverse complement strand
GATAATGGCTGCGCAGGTCGTAGGTCAGAGCGATTTTCATTGCAGTTCCTTCACATAGATGATTTTCCCGTCCCCCGGACCGTAAAAGTCCGGAATCAGGGCCTGTTGCAGGTACCTCATCCGGTTGTAAAAGATGTGGGTTGGCAGATACTGGTTGCGGCTCGAGGTTTCAACGTAGATTCGTCTACCCCCCATTCGCCGGATCACAGCTTCACTCTCGGCGAGCAGCGATTTTCCCAGACCACTCCCTCGGTGGCTGTTGTGAACCGCTATCCAGTAGAGGTCGAAGGAGAATTGGGTACAGGGGATGGGTCCGAAGCAGCTGTATCCGACGGTTCCGCCAATCGGTGCCTCGGCATCAGCGAACAAGAAGTGGTAGCCGCTGCCCGCACCCTGGAACAGCCGTGCCTGCACCAGCTCCACGGCCACGTCGATCTCCGGCGCGGAGAAGAAGCCGCTGGATTCGGTGATGCGGCGTACCGAAGCAGGATCCTCCGGATGGACCTGTTCCCGGAGGCTGATGGGCATGCCGCCGATCGTGAGTTGCCTGGAGGCGATCAACACACTCATGATCCGCTCCTCCTGCCGCCGTACGGCGGAGAAGCCTCAACCTCCGCCCCGCTGTTCCCGGAAGCGATCTTCGTCAGAACCGGCTGTAGAATCCGCTGTACCAGATTCCGGTAAGGATATCCGGCCCGGGCTGCGGCTGCGGCCAGACCGGCATCCACGGAGATACAGGGATTGGGATTCACCTCCAAAATCCACGGAATACCCCGATCGTCGACCCGAAAATCCACCCTGGCGTAGCCGCCGATCCCCAGCTGCTCCCAACAGGCACGGGCGAGCTCACAAAGCTCGTCGATCAGCTGCTCGTCCTCCCCACCGAAATCGAACCTGCGCACCGTGTGGGTGTATTCGAATGAAGCCGGGTCCCACTTGGCCGAGTAGCCGACGATGCGGGGCATCTCCGGCGGGTAGTCGACAAAGAGCATCTCGGCAGGCGGCAATACCTCGGCTTCCGGACCGTTCTGAAGGAGGGATAGGTTGAACTCCCGCCCCTCGATGTATCGCTCCACGAACACATCCACCGGGCGACCTGTGGAGGCGAGGACCGTCATTCGATCCTGGAGCTGTCCCCTGTTTTCGATGAGATTCTCAAGACCCTGGGAGGCGTTGTCCCACACGGACTTCACGATGTAGGGGGGCTCAAAATCGGGCCCGGCTGCCAGTGCCTCCTCCGCCCCGATCCAAGGGGGCGTCGCCATACCCGCCTGAGCAAGCAGCCGCTTGGCCAGGGGCTTGTTGGAAGCCAGATACATGCCCTCCCCGCCGGTCCCCGTGTAGGGGATGCCGAGAGAATCCAGCAGGGAAGGAGCCAGATGGAGCAGTCGATCCTGCCCGTCGATGGACTCTACCAGATTGAATACCATGAGAGGTGACAGCCGCCGCAGCTGGCCGGCCGCCGCCTCCAGATCCAGGGACAGGGAGAGGGGAACTGCCTCATACCCCAGGCTGTTCAAGGCGCCTGAGATCTGCCGGACCTCAACCAAAACGTCCTGTTCATCCGCTCTGGCCTCAGCAGGCACACGCCCGTGGAGGATTACGATACGATTAGCCGTGTTCACTGATCACGCCTCTTATCGGCTGGATGGATGCGCTTCAGAGTCAACCAAAACAGAGCTGTTCGCGGCTTTCTCGCCGTCCACGGCATCGGGATAGCGGAAGATGCGGCCCTGGTAGTTCCGCAGGACCAGATCCTCTCCGTCCCTGCCCACCACGTATTCCGGCAGGATGGGGATCTTGCCTCCGCCTCCGGGGGCGTCGATCACATAGGTCGGCACGGCATAACCGGAGGTATGTCCCCGCAGTCCGGCGATGATCTCCAGACCCTTTTCCACGGGCGTGCGGAAATGGGCCGAGCCGAGGATCGGATCGCACTGGTAGAGGTAGTAGGGCTTGACCCGCAGACGCAGAAGCCCGTGCATCAACTCCTTCATCGTGTCCACGCTGTCGTTGATCCCGGCCAGAAGCACCGTCTGGCTGCCCAAAGGAATACCCGCATCGGCAAGGCGGGCGCAGGCCGTACCGGTTTCCTGGGTCAGCTCCCGGGGATGGGTGAAGTGAATGCTCATCCAGAGAGGATGGTGGCGTTTGAGGATCCGCACCAGGGCGGGGGTGATCCTTTGGGGGAGCACCACGGGCACCTTGGTCCCGATCCGGATCAACTCCACGTGGGGGATCTTCCTCAAGCGGCTCAGCAACCACTCGAGCTTCTCGTCACACAGGGTAAGGGGATCCCCGCCGGACAGAAGCACATCCCGAATCCGGGGGGTGTTCTCGATGTACTCGATAGCCCGCTGCCAGCGGTGCCTCATTCCGGCCTGGCCCTGATCCGAACCGACGATCCTGGAGCGGGTACAGTACCTGCAGTTCGTGGAACAGAAGTGAGTCACCAGAAAAAGAACCCTGTCCGGGTAGCGGTGCACCAGACCCGGCACGGGGCTGTCGTCCTCCTCAGCCAATGGATCTTCCGCCTCTCCCGGAGAGCGCAGGTACTCCTCGTTCACCGGAACCACCGTACGCCGCAAGGGCTGAGCGGGATCGGTCGGATCGAGGAGACCGGCATAGTAGGGGGTAATCACCAGAGGCAGGGTGCCCCGGTGACGGAGAACGGCGGTCATCTCGTCCATTGTCAAATCGACGAAGGGCGAAAGCTGTTCCAGGCGGCGTATCCTATTACGCAGCTGCCAGTGCCAGTCATTCCAATCCGTCGTGCTGGATTGCGGAAAGAAAATCTTTCGGAATTGCTCTGAATCGGGACTGATCGGAAATTTATGAATGAGTCTGGATGAATCGTGAACTACGGTGGGGTAATGTTCATCGAAGGGAAAGCTGGGCTGGTGGAAAGCGATGCGCTCCGGCCGGTTTCTGCGCTGTGAGCTTCTGTCGATCCGGATGTCAGACAACGGCTGATCGGATCGATTCGGCTCGACGTCGACGACCTCTTTGAGTTCGGGATCAAGGAAGGCGACTTTTGCAGGTTTCGGACGTACGTCCGGAGGTTCGTCCTCCTCGGTGGTACAACATTGCTCTGTCTCCATTTCCTATGGGACTCCTTTGTTGCTGAAGGGTTTGAGAGAGCCTTCTCTCCCTCAAAGTCTTCGAACAACAGGTTACCACCAAGGGGCAGACCGGCATTTTCTTCGAAACGCGACGCGTTCACTATTTACCAGCACCTCACACTTTTCTTAGACGAAAGCAGATCGCTTCGCGATGTCTTCCGCCTGTCGAAAATCCTAACCAATTAGTATTTTCGACGAGCATCATAATAGTATAATATACTAAAATTACAAGTGGTCGCATCTACAATTTTCAATATTTATTTCGTGGTGTTCCAAATGATATGATTTCCATTCGCCGGGTTTACAGCGGAGCGCTGGCCAGGGATGCGGATAAGATCCGTCAGGTCCAGAACATCTTCCGAAGCAACTTTGCGGAAGACTCCTCCTACGCGGACAAGATCCCCGATATGCTCGACAAACCCTTCGCCTTCGGCTACCGCACCATCCTGCTCACTTCGCAAACCGCGGATCGAAGGGTCACCGGATTCTCGCTGATCCTCCATTTCCCCGAGATCAACAGCTCTCTTCTCGACTTCATCGCCATTCGTCCGCAGATCAAGGGGGGCGGGCTGGGGAGCGCCCTCTACGAGGCCAGCCGGGACATGCTCCAGAGGCTCGGCTCCCGCGGCCTGTACCTGGAAGCCCTCCCCGACGATCCGACCGTGGTCAAGGATCCGGCGCTGCTGAAGGAAAACCGCAGGCGCCTGAATTTCTACGAGTACTACGGGGTCTACCCCATCACCGGAACCGCCTATGAGTCCCCGATCGGCGACAGCCCCGCTCCTTATCTCCTCTTCGATTCTCTGGGGAGAGTCCGACCCCTGGGCAGGCGGGAATGCAGGGCCGCGGTACGGCTGATCCTCCAGCGCAAGTACGGCCACATCGTGACCCAGGAGTATATCGACATGGTGGCGCGCTCGATCAAGGACGATCCGGTGCGTTTTCGCGAGCCCCGCTACAACCGGGTCGAAATTGTTCAGCCGGCGGTCAGTGCCAACGAACGGCTGCAGAGGGAGATGGCTCTGATCAGCTCATCGGTTCACCGCATCCACCACGTCCGGGAACGGGGCTACGTGGAGCGTCCCGCCCGGATTGAGATCCTGGAACAGGTTCTGTCCGAAACGGGATTGTTCGACTGCGTCCCTCCAAGATCCCACGGTGGCAGGCTGCTGCGGGAGGTACACGATCCTGATTTCGTCACCTATCTGAAAACCGTATGCGAGAAGCTGGCGCCCAGCCGCCCCGTGTATCCCTACGTCTTCCCGATTCGTCGCCCCGAGCGCAAACCAAAGGAACTGGCAGTACGGGCCGGGTACTACTGCATCGACACCTTCACCCCCCTCGATCAGAACGCCTATAGGGCTGCCCGCGCAGCGGTGGACGTTGCGTTGAGCGGTGCGCAGGAGCTGTTGGACGGCCGCCCTGTGGCCTATTCGCTCTGCAGACCGCCGGGGCACCACGCGGGCCGGCGGGTGTTCGGCGGCTTCTGCTACTTCAACAACGCCGCGGTAGCCGCTCAGGCGCTGTCCGGGGAGGGCAAAGTGGCCGTGCTGGACATCGATTTCCACCACGGGAACGGCACCCAGGACATCTTCTGGACCCGTGCCGACGTGCTCACCGTTTCGATCCACGGCCACCCGAATTACGCCTATCCGTACTTCTCGGGCTTCGCAGACGAGATCGGCGAGGGATTCGGACGGGGCTGTAACAGGAACTTCCCTCTGCCCGAAAACGCCGGGGATGAGCCGTATCTCAGCACCCTGGATCGAGCCCTCGATGTGACCGGCGGTTTCAAGCCCACCTTCGTGATTATAGCCCTGGGCTACGACACCATGACCGGGGACCCGACCGGTTCCTTCGCGTTGAGCTCAAAGACGCTCCAGACCATCGGGACTCGCCTGGCTTCGCTTCACCGTCCCCTGCTGATCGTCCAGGAGGGCGGCTACAGCCTGCGCAACCTTCGCAGGGGTTCCGCTGCTTTCTTTCGGGGGATATCCAGGGTCCTGCTCAGGGAGTAAGGCGGGATCTAATCTGCCGGAGCGTGCTGTTCGTACGCGTACAGTAAAAGCTGTTCGGTTTTCTCCCAGCTCAGGCAGGCATCGGTGATGGAGACCCCGTATTTGAGCTTGCTCGGGTCGCGGGGGATCTCCTGGCGGCCGCCGTGCAGATTGCTCTCCATCATGAATCCGATCACCTCCCGGCATCCGCTGCCCCTGGTTTCCAGCAGGCTCTGCAAGACCTCCTCCTGCCGGTCCGCACGCTTGTCGGAGTTTCCGTGACTGCAGTCCACCATGATAGCGGGCAGGAATCCCGCTTCTTTCAACAGCTCCGCGGCGTACACGATCTCCGGCTTGCGGTAGTTGCTGCCGGTGCGGCTTCCTCGGAGGATGACGTGGGTGTCCGTGTTGCCGTTCGTTCCCAGAACGCTGGTTTTACCCTCCTGATCGATACCAATGAAGTGATGGGGATGCCGGGCCGAGGCCATGGCGTCGATGGCGATCTGCAGATTACCGTCGGTGCCGTTCTTGAAGCCAACGGGCATGGAAAGGCCGCTGACCATGTTTCGATGGGTCTGACTCTCGGTGGTCCTTGCCCCGATGGCTGCCCAGCTGATCAGATCGTCGACGTATTGGGGCACGATCGGATCGAGCATCTCCGTGGCGGCGGGAATACCCATACCGGTAATCTCTATGAGCAGGCGGCGAGCCAGCGCCAGACCCTCGGATATCTGGTAGCTTCCATCGAGATGGGGATCGACGATCAGTCCCCGCCAGCCGATGGTGGTGCGGGGTTTTTCGAAGTATACCCTCATCAGCAGGTAGATCCGCTGCTCTACCCGTTTCTTCAGCTTCGCGAGCCGTTCCGCGTAGTCGATGGCGGCCTTGTAGTCATGAATCGAGCAGGGACCCACCACGGCCAGCAGCCGTTCGTCCTTCCTGACCAGGATTCGCTGGATCACGGCCCGGCTTTCCGTCACCGTATCTGCGGAGCCCTCGGGCAGCGGATGGCAATCTTTGAGCTCCTTTGGGCTGATCAGGGGGTCGACGAATCGAATTCGCAGGTCACTCGTCTTCTTCAAAGGGACACTCCATCTGAATTGGAAGTCCTTAGTATGTCACGTTTGTTCCAGGGTGTACATACTCAAAGATCCCGGCCTGCTGGTTCCCATTTTTGACTTTGTTCCCCCTCGTTTCTATCGCGATGACAGACGAAAATCTTGTTATTGGACTTGAAGCTTCGCTGTGGTTTAAACAAGATTTTCGGATGGAAGAGAACATCCCGAGGAGGAAATGCAGTGAAGAATCTCCGACGATTTATATATTCGGATTACCGTGCTTTCGACAGCAAGTTTTTAGTGGAACTGATATAGAGCACGGGCTGGTACACGACTTCTCCTGGAAGCGACCGAACCGGTTCCATCCGATAGGAAAGACCCAACTCGAGATCCGATGCCCATCGGGTACTCCTTAATGCCACTCCTCCTGTTCCTCCCATGCCACAAATTACCAGGTCTTCCATTTTGTACTCAGATAACTCCACCGCTCCGCGGATCGCAAACCGCTTCGCCGCCCAGAGTAAGAGGCCTGATCGAGGAAGATATCGTTTCGCTGTCGTACGAGTAGGTAGATCTTCCTGTCCAAGAAAGCGAAAGTGACCGATTCCTCGAGCAGAAGTGGAAGGGCCACCGAGTCCCCCATGGTGTAGGGAGTGGCGGAATCGCGGTAGTCGGCCAGTTCCTGAGCCAATAGCAGGTACTGCGGCGAAAACGAATAGCCGGAGAGAATGTCAAACACGACCGTCGAATCAGGATTCTTAACTACGGCGCCCAGGCAGAACGCACTTTGCACCTGCGGTGGGTCCTTTGGGGATTGTTCATACACCTATGAGTTCACTGATAGGAACACGGATGTGCTCACACCGAAAGCCAACCGGTCGGTTATGGCCCAGCCAAGGCTAAACTGCGTACCCCAGCTCATTAGATCGTACCATTGGTACTCTGCTTCTTTCGGGTCTTCTTCTGTGCGAAGCTCCTCACCGTTCGGCGACCAACCAAATATATTCGTCTGATAGCCCGGGGTCTTCCCAAGCGGGGCGCTGTAACCCAAAGTCCAGTGGCCAAACTGATTCCAGTAATACAAGTCATACTCTTCCAGATGTAAATACGGCACCTCGTCGGATAACATATCAGAAACGTTCACCATGAACGCAACCTGAGCGTATTGGAGGAATCCGAGATAGGCCGGGTTCTGGCTGGGCAGCTGTAATGCTGCAGCCTCGATCTTGAACTTGGACAGATTAACAAGCAGCTTGCTCAAGTACAATCGAACCGCTTCGTTATCCGGATCGATCCGGCGTGCCCTGACCAGTTCCTCCCTTGCCGCAGCGTTCTCCTTCCGGTCATAGGCATCGACGGCCTTGGAAAAAGCCACAACGGCATCCTCGTCCTTCGCCTTGATCGATTCGACCTTCGCTACAGTCGAACGGGGAACAGACAACCCCAAATACTTCAGGATCGACTCGGTGAAGAAACCTGTGATGTAATCATAGTTCGCGATGTTGGTAACGACCTGATCGATCCAAACAATTTCGGCTGTTTCCACTTCCACCATGCGCAAACTGATCAGAACATCCTTGTCCATGTCTATGATCTCGCCAAACACCAGGTACTTGGCGGCCAGCATCTTGCCCACCTCCACCTGCCTGGTAGCGTCGGCCAAATCTGATAAGGCGAACTCGATCTCCTCAAGCATCTCAGCCCGTTTTTCCCGCTCGATCAGGTCTAAACCCGTCGATTTCGCCAACTCGACGGCAATCATCTCGGAGATGCCTTTGCCCATGTACTCGTATTTCGGGTTTTTACTGTGAACGGCGAAGTCCGAGAGAGCGATGCGGAAAGAAACAGTGTAGGCAGGAAGCACAAACGAAAGAAGCAAAGCCGGAAGTAGGAACGCTTTTTTCATATTTAGGCTCCATAAGTGGCTTACTCGTCGTAGATTATACCCCGGTAAGAGTAAGAGAGCAATTTAACAGATACAATTCGTAGGGTGCTATGAGTCATCTACGATCTGAGACAACCAGAGAAATGGCCCAATTTTTCTTCCCTTATCTTTGCTTCTCGCAACTACTCAATCCACCGCTGCAGATAATGTCCCTGTCAGATAGCAGGTTCGTTCTTAACTCCTTATCCTGAATCATCCTAATACCCAATAGAGCGCCGGATCATTGTGGCGAACTTATTAGGTAAAGGTAACCTGAACATATGCGTTCTTATGAATTATTTCTTGTAATATCAAGCGATCCTCGGGAATGAGAGAACGAGATTTCTTCCATCCGCGGAACGTGAGCCGATAGCAGTCTTCTTCAGGCCAAGACAGGTAATCATCGAAGGCGTTCCAATTTCCGCGCCACTCTCCGGACACGTGTCGACAGAATCCCTCGTTGAAAGCAGCAATAAAATCCTGGAAACTCTCGGTCGAGGACAAATCAACGATGAACTCTCGTATAGCAGTATTCGCGTCGCGATGGTGAGATTCTCTGATGTCGCGTGGGAAGCCGTACGGCCGGGAATATTGCACGTTCAAGGTGTGCCCTTTGAATTCTGAGTTATTCAGAACACCAATAGCTACCTTACACTCTTCTGGCGTGCTCATTTCGACGAAACCGAAGCTCCCCGAGCGGAATGGCGGGGACCTGTACATAACTTTAGCGAAATCAACAGTACCACAATCCGCGAACAACTCATTGAGCTGATCATCAGTCACCGATCCCGGCAAACCGCTTTTGTATAATACCTTGTTCATCCTCTCGATCACCTTCGACTTAGTTTTTCACCCGTTATCCGAACGCATCTTTTCATCACGCCCCTCCTCATATTCAAAAATATCCGTTCAGTTTATCCGAGCATTTTCTCAAAGTAGGGGCTGGCTGGTTCCTCGTCATGAATGTAATGCCGCACCAGTATGTCAATATTGGTGTGTCGGGTCTTCTCCTGGATCGCCTTGATCCCCATCCCTGACTTATACAAAGCTGTGGCATAAAACCGGCGGAACAGGTGAGGACTCCAACCCAGCTCTCTGGCCGCCTTACCTATCTCTTTTATTCTACGCCATAAGGTTTGATATGCAAGCGGTCGAGTCTTATCCCCTCGATATGTCGGAAAGGTCCAGAACAGGGCATCTTCCGGCACCGGCTCCCTTTTGAACTGGCTCTTGAAGTATCTCCGACACGCTTCCACCGCTTGGGTGTACAACTCCTGCTCGGCTTCCCTGTTCCCCATGCCGATGAACCGAGCCGTCCAGGTTCCCTCGAATAGCTCCAGGTCCTTCCAGCGAAGCTGTACCAGTTCGGCGGACCTCAGCCCGGAAGTCACGAGCGTGTAGACTACCGCGTAGTCTCGCTGCCCCTTGGCGGAGCTGTCTTTCTCCAGCCAGGCCAACAGTCGCTTGACTGCGGCCACAGTGAGGGCTTTCTTGGTTCGATTTCCCTTTTAGGTCTTTTTGAGCTTCCGGCGTAAATTTTCAGACAATTATCTAGAGGAACTGACAACTCGGATCAAGAAGTGTTTTTAGGGAATTCTGCGCCTTTTGTTACGCGAAGAATTGGCCCCCTTGGAGTTATTCGGGAATTTATCTGCAGGCCTCTTTTGTTGATTCTGATCCAATCGTTTGAAGATTTCTTGGAGCTTTTTCTCGTCAATTTCTCTTGGCATGTCACTCATTCAATCCACTCTTACTTCGCACGCGGGTTTAATGAAAATATATAGCCCAGTTGACTGTTTATCCTGATTTCCGAGAAATTTCTTGAAGAAACAAGCAAATACTGCGATGAGCAGGGGAATCTGACCCGCAGCTTCGTCGAGAATCCCGCCTACACTTTTCAGTTGATTCGAAAATATTTGCAGTAGTAAAAAATCCTTGAAAAACATAGTAGCAGGTGTATATTAAAACCCACAAATACAAATCACGGAGAAACGGCTGTTTCTTCAAAACCCTGAGGAGGTAGGTATGGCTGAAGCTACAAAGAAGGACAAGAATTGGATTGCCGGGCTGCTGATATCCATTTTTGTGGGAGGTCTCGGAGTCGACAGATTCTACATGGGATACATCGGGCTCGGCATCCTGAAGCTCATCACCCTTGGCGGCTTTGGTATTTGGTGGTTGATCGACCTTATCCTCATAGCCATGAAGCATGATTTCGCCAAGGTAAACTGGGTCGAATAATAACAATTCCGGCAGGGATTGCCGGAACGACTAACGGTTTCCGACCGTGTAGGTTGCTTCCCTTCACGGTCGGTTTTTTGATTCTGCCCTTTTCCGTTCCCTTGGTTTTTCGTACAGGCGCTGACGAGGCACCCAGCCGGATTCCCTAGTTGACAGCCCGGGGAAAAAAAACTATATTCCCCTCGAAAAATGGCGCGGGGCGCCGGACATGTCTCCTTCGTCTAGTGGTTAGGACACCGGGTTTTCATCCCGGCAACAGGGGTTCGACTCCCCTAGGAGATGGCGGCTGGGGGTTGTCCGCTTTGGGCGGTTCCCAGCCTTTTTTTCCTTTGCAGAATCGGTTACACTGAGGCCCAACCAAGGAGGAGTAGGCAAGTGAAACGAGCATTCAAGGTAGTTGTAGTCCTGATCGTCCTGTTCGTGGTAGCCACGGCCACCGTTTCTGCCGCGAATAAGGGAAGCCTTCGGTTGGGTCTGGAGTTTGGTGATCCTGTCGCGGTTTTGATCATCCGGCCGGCACCGTTTGATTTCAAAATCGGGTACAGTTTCGAGGCGGACAACCCGTGGCTGTTCCTGAGCGCGGATTACCGCATCGTAAGCGGCTATCAGCTCATCGATTTCCTGCACCTTTTTCTCGGTGTCGGGGCCTACACGCAGCTGCCCTTCCAGGATCTCGGCGCGTCCCAACTGGGGCTGCGGATCCCCGTCGGGCTCCAGGTGTTTCTGATCAACAATGTCGTGGAGCTGTTCGTCGAGGTGGCGCCGACAGTCGGCTTCCTGCCCACCATCCAGGCTTTCCCCAGATGGCAGGGCTACTTCGGATTCACCATCCTGGTTCCCAAGTTCTGGAAGTAACACCTCTTCGGGCGGTCTACCCTCTGCTCAGTTCCCTGAGCAGGCGCAGATTCTCGACATCCTCCCGCAGGTCACGGCCCTTGGGGGTTTCTAGAATGCCCGGCAGCTGCGCCAGAGAGGGGTCCCGGACGAGCAGCCGAAAGCCCGATCGTCCGATTTTCCCCTTACCGATATGCTCGTGCCTGTCTCTTGCCGATCCCAGGGTTCCCAGAGAATCGTTGAGGTGGAGCGCCAACAGATGCTTCCTGCCGATCACTCGATCGAAGCGCTCCCAGGTGGCCTGGTACCCGCGCCTGTAACGGAGCTCGTAGCCGGCGGCAAACACGTGGCAGGTGTCGAGACAGATGCCGGAAGGTACACCGGCAGCTTCCAGGGCGCCGAGTAGATCCCGAAGCTGCTCGAAGCTGCCCCCCAGGGTCGAGCCGCTGCCTGTGGTGGTTTCCAGAATCAAACGCACATCTTTGCCCCGGTCTGCCGTGAAAACCCTGCGCGCGCCCTCTACCAGGCGTTCGATCCCCCATTCAGCACCGCGGCCCCTGTGCGAACCGGGATGCAGGATCAGCGCTGGGATCCCCAAGACCAGGCAGCGCCGCAGTTCTTCGTTCAGAGCCTCGATAGATTTCCGTTGGATCTCCTCATCCGGCGAAGCCAGGTTGATCAAATAGGAGGCGTGGGCCAACACCACCTTGAACTCAGGCTTGAGGCTGAGAAAACTCCGGATCTCCTCTTCCTGCAGAGCAGGTGCGGCCCAGCGCAGTTGGTTCCGGGTAAAAATCTGTACCGCCTCGCAGGAGATCGACCGGGCTCTCTCCAGAGCTCGGTGCACGCCCCCGGCGATGGACATATGGGCGCCAAGGATCAGGGTGTCCCTCCGAGGTTATCCCTCCGATTGAAATCAACCGGGGCATCGGCTATAGTTGCGGAGATGAATCAACCCCGGTTGGCAACATCGCTGTCAGGATATCGAATCCACCTGGTTGGGATCAAGGGAACCGGGATGGCGGCTCTGGCTGAGATCCTGGTCGACCGGGGCGCCGAACTCAGCGGCTCCGACAGCCCGGAAACGTTCTATACCGATCGGATTCTCCAGCGCTTGGGTATTCCCTATGAGGAATCCTTCGATCCGGCCAACATCGGCCCCGACGTCCAGCTGGTCATCCACTCAGCAGCCTATGACCGCAACAGCAATCCTGAGCTTCTCGCGGCGGCGGAGCGGAAAATCCCGATTCTCAGCTATCCCGAGGCTCTGGGTCTGCTCTCGGAGTCCTGCGACTCCAGCGGAATATCCGGGACCCACGGCAAAACAACCACCGCCGCCCTGAGCGGGATGATTCTCCGGGCGTGGAATCTACCCGTTACGGTACTGGCCGGTT